>Ga0182030_10006370_pt1 | contig 24921 bp, 28 predicted proteins | sample 812S3MmetaG_FD_121299 | JGI IMG/M metagenome (GOLD analysis project Ga0182030, IMG submission 121299) | Permafrost microbial communities from Stordalen Mire, Sweden - 812S3M metaG (Illumina Assembly) | ecosystem: Environmental > Terrestrial > Soil > Wetlands > Permafrost | place: Sweden...
CGTGGGAAGAGGTGCTCCGACGGATCCGGCCATTCTTAATTCGCTCGCACGGATTCTGCCCGTTCTGCAGGAGTAAATTTAGAAAGAATCCACCTTGATGTCACTTAACGTTGTAATATTAGGGCGTTGTAACCAAACAAGGTTCTTCGTTGTATTAAGTCGGTGTTTCTCCCGTTGGACCTGTGATTGCATCGGTCCTCCTGGCCCATGTCCCTGAACTGGGTTCTATTGAGCGGGGTGAAGCGGCGGCTCTGGTTGGGGTGGCTCCCCTCAACCATGACAGCGGCCCCTACCGAGGCCAGAGACATATCAGAGGCGGACGCAGCGCTCCCCGCGCATGCCTCTATATGGCCGCTCTTGTCGCGGTCGTCCATAACCCCATCCTCAAAGCCTTCTACCAAGGCCTGCGTGCCAAAAACAAACCTGCAAAAGTCGCCCTCACTGCCGTTATGCGAAAAATCATCGTCCTCCTCAACCACATGCTGAAAAATCCTGATTTTGTCCTCGCTTCCTAAGACAGTTGCTTCGGGCTCGGGCTGCCGCTACCTTGCCCTGCCGGGCATTTGTGAATAATCCTCATGGCCATCTTTTGGACCTACAAGGCGCAGAGGTTTTGGATTCCATTTCAGAGTCCCTAGCCGTCCCCGCGCCCCAGCGGGAGATTCTCCTCGCAGCAGTATTCTCTGCGTCTCTGCGCCCCCGCGCGAGTTTGGTTTCCTGATAATCCTCCACTAGAAACAGAGGAGCCTCGTGCGGCGAGGCATCGTCCACAGTGTCGCCGATTTGGAATAGGTAATCTGTGACTTCCTGACTGGCTGGGATGCCGCTCTCACGCCCTTCGTATCGACAGCGACCGTTGAAAAGGCCCTCGAAACAGTCACCCGACGCCGGTGAAGGCTCGAACAAATCAGACGGGATGCACCCAGTCAAAACGCTCCAGGATAAGTGTATCTATCTCTTTCTGGGACAGCGACGGATGGCTCAAACGAAAAAAGCGCTGCCGCGCATTCACGCGGCAGCGCCTCATTCCACTGAAAGGCCCAATTGATTACGGAGTCGCCGACGCAGCCGGGCTCGGCGCTGCCTGATCCGCGCCGCCGGGGCCGCCGCCGTGGCGGTGGTTATGCATCTTCTGTTGCATCTCCGCGTATTTCGCCTGCTGCTCGGGTGTCAGAATGGCGTTGATCTGGGTGGTCGTGGCCTCATGGACATCCTTGGCCTTGGCCATTTTGTCCTGCTGGGTGAGCGTGGTATCGGCCCTGATCGCCTGCATCTGGGTGCGTTGGGTTTCCAGGATCGGCTTGATCTGCGTCACCTCCTCCGGGGTCAGGTCCAATGCCTTGGTCAGGCGCTCCAGCATGTCGCCGCCGCCATGGTGGCCCCATGGGTGCTGGCCGGAGTCAGTGCCGGTGGTGCTGGGCGAAGCGTCCTGAGCGTATATGCCCGGGCAGAGCGCAAGGCTCGCGCCGCAGGCGATGATGGTGAGAATAAAATTACGTTTCATAGGATGTATTTTTTTAAAGTCAGCTCGCTGGTTTGAAGGGCTGTAAAGGCTTATGACCGCCCGGATTAGCGAAAGGTTACGCCGGGAACAACTTGGGCGCCTCTCCCCTTTGCGACCTTTGCGCTCTTCTGTTCAAACCCTCCGCATTTTACGCCACGGGGCCCCGGTAGGTCTCGTCCCCAAAGCCCAGGATCGGGAAGAAGATAAAACCCAGCAGAATCAACCCGATGGCGAAGCCAGTGCCTTTGCCAAAGCTCTTGGCCAGGCCAACCATGAGGATGATCCCAATAATAAAGTTCACAACCGGGATGAAGAGGAGAATCACCCACCAGCCCGGTTTCCCCACGATCTTGCAAAGGATATACGCGTTGTAAATGGGGATGATGCTCGCCCAGCCGGGTTGCCCCGCTTTGACAAAGATTTTCCACATGGCGACGATGACGATAATGCCGATGGCCAGTCCGACCAGGCCTCCGGCGCCACCGCCGTTGCGCGCGGCAACATCCGAACCATTCGCGGATTGCGCCAGCAGTGAAGTGCTGGCGAACAGGGAGGAGGTGACAGCAAGGAACGCAGTCTTTTTCTTAGGGAGGGGATTCATAGGCCGGCGATCTTATGCATATGCACTCCCGGGCAAAAGGATCAAATTTGAAAAAAGGGGCTCTCCAGATTTCAAATTTCGAGTTTCGGATTTCGAATTTTCCCCGGTAAATGAATGGCGACGTGCTTACCGATCTCTCCCTGCGCCATTTCCGGTGCTTTGAAACGCTGGCCTGCCAGTTTGGTCCGGGGATGAATATCCTCGTCGGCGCCAACGCCCAGGGAAAGACCTCGCTGCTGGAAGCGGTCTGCGTTCTTGCGCGCCTGCAATCGCCCAGGATCTCCCGGCTCGGCGACGCCCTCCAGCATGGGCGCAAGGGTTTCGTCCTCGATGGACATATCGACGACCGGCACATGCAGTTTTATTACGCGCCGGAGCGCAAGAAGCTCGCTCTGGACTCCGTGGCGCAGGCCGGGACGGGTGACTACCTGGAGGTGGCGCGGGTGGTGTGGTTTGGAAATGCGGACATCGACCTGGTCCGCGGAGGCGCGGAACTGCGGCGGCGGTTCCTGGATTTTTTGGGCGCGCAGGTGAACCCACGGTACCGCCAGACGCTGCGGGCTTATGAACGCGCCCTGCGGTCCCGGAATCATTTGCTGAAAGCGCCGCGCCAGGATTGGCGTGAGATCGGGGCATTCGACGGCCCGCTCATCGAGCATGGGACAGCCTTGACGGAAGCACGGGCACTGATCTTGCGCGATCTGGAGCCGCATGCTGCGGCGGGCCAGCAGGCGCTTACGCAGGAGATGGAGGAACTGCGGCTCAATTACGCGAACGGCAGCGGCGAGGACTTCGCCGTAGCGCTGGGGGCCGGGCGCGAGGCCGACGCGCGTCTGCGCCAGACGGGGACAGGTCCGCATCGGGACGACATCGAGATAGTCCTCAACGGGCGGCGCTCGCAGTTTGCCAGCGAAGGCCAGCAGCGCTCGATGGCGATTGCCCTTAAACTGGGGCAGGCGCGGCTGCTGGAGGCGCGCTCAGGGCGTCCACCGCTGATGCTGATGGACGATATTTTCGGCGAATTGGACCTCGCGCGCCGCAACGCGCTCCTGGGACAACTTTCCACCGATGCGCAACAATTGATCACCACGACCCATCTCGATTGGATGCATGGGATTACGCCCGGCCGGGTCCATCGAGTGGACCACGGCCGGGTGAGCCTTATGGACGAGGCAGGCAGCCCGGGTTGGCCGGTTACTTGATGTGCTGAGAGACCAGCTTGGTCATCTCGAACATCGTAACCTGCTTCTTGCCGCCGAAGACCGCCAACAGCGCGTCATCCGCATTGATGTTGGTCTTCTTCTTTTCGTCCTGAAGCTTGTGTTTTTTGATATAATCCCAAAGCTTTTTGGTGACCTCGCTCCGCGGAATCGGAGTGGAGCCGACGACGACGGCGAGCGTCGCATCGGGCTGCACTGGCTTCAGAAGTGCGGGGTTTGCTTTGCGTTTAGGAGTCTCGGAGGATTTGGCCATGGGCGCTTCTAACGGCATAGATGCCTTTTTCGCAATGCCAAAGGTGGAAGGAGGTCCGGAAAAATTTCGAATTTCGAAACCGAAAATCCTCAAGAAAAGCGCGCTTCTAGCCCGCCAAATGCTTCGATTTTCGATTTTCGAGCTTCAAATTTCTCTTTCTCAAACCGGCCAATGCTTGCGTTCCCACGCAATGCCGGGGAAGGATTACCCCCTTGTGACTGTTGTCCAAATCCTCGAACTGGCCGCTGCCGCAATGGTGGCAGGCTCTATGAATGCGGTCGCCGGCGGTGGCACGCTGGTGACTTTTCCGACGTTGATCCTCCTGGGCACGGGCTCGGAGATGGCAAACGCCACCAGCACGCTCGCGCTGGTCCTGGGAACGGCGGGCAGCATGTTCGGATACCGGGAGCACCTCGGCGCCATCCGCTCATGGCTGGCCAGGTTCTTGGTCGTTAGCGTGGTCGGCGGGCTCGCCGGCGCAATGCTCCTTACCCACACCAGCGATTCCTCCTTCTCCAGGATGGTCCCGTTTTTGATTCTCTTCGCGACGCTGCTCTTCATGGCCCAGGATGCCTTCCGCCGTTTTGCGAAAAAGGAGGAGGGCCTCCTGAAGGGGGGGCGCGCCATCTGGGTCGCCATGGCGTTTCAGTTGGCGGTCGCCATCTATGGCGGTTTCTTTGGCGCCGGCATCGGCATCCTCATGCTGGCGTCGCTCGGTTTCCTTGGAATGACCAACATCCATGAGATGAACGCCCTCAAGACCGTGCTCGGTTCCCTCATCAACGCAGTCGCCACCGTCTGGTTCATCCGCGCTGGCCTGATCGACTGGCAAAAGGCGGGCATCATGACCGCCGGCGCTCTGGTCGGGTATTATCTCACCTCGCATTACGCCCAGCGCATCCCCCAGCGCCGCGTGCGCCAGTTGATCTCCGCCATCGGGTTTGGAATTTCCGGGGTGATGTTTTACAAGCAGTTTGTGAAATAGAGCGGGCAATGGCATGGTGGGCGCATGTCATTGAGCTTGAGCGACGAGAGGAAACCCGCGGTCATTCCCGAGGTGCCCCAGGGCGCCGAAGTCATCACGCTGGGCGCCGGCTGTTTCTGGTGTACCGAAGCAGTCTTCGAGCGAATATCCGGCGTCCTCGCCGTGACCTCCGGCTACATGGGCGGGCACGTGGAAAAGCCGACCTACGAGCAAATCTGCGATGGAAACACCGGCCACGCCGAGGTGACGCAAATCGTTTACGACCCGGTGAAGGCGCCGCTGACAAAATTACTCGATACCTTTTGGAAAGCGCACGATCCCACCACCCCCGACCGCCAGGGCGCCGACGTCGGCCCGCAGTATCGGTCCGCCATTTTCTACGAAACCGACGCGCAGCGCGAGGCCGCGGAAAAATCAAAGGCCGCCGCGCAGGCGAAGTTCCCCAGCCCCATCGTCACGGAGATCGCGAAAGCCGCGGCCTTCTATCCCGCCGAGCGCTATCATCAGGATTACTACCACCGCAACAAGACGCGGAACCCCTATTGCCAGATCGTGATCGTCCCAAAGCTGGAAAAGCTGGGCATGGACCTGTGAGGAAATTCGAATACTCCCATGGGTTTGCCCGCTGAGCGGCAGCAAGCGATCCGGTCCACCCTCGGTGCGATCCCCGATCCCCAGGAGCGCCTCATGGTCGCCACAAGCTGGAAGACCACCATGGACCCGCTGAAGGAAGAAGAGCGCATGGAAGGCAACCTCGTCCGCGGTTGCGTATCCCGGGTATGGCTGGCAGCCACAATGGAAGAGGGCCGCTGCCGTTTTCGCGTGGATGCCGACTCGCCGCTCGTGCGCGGTCTGGTCCGCCTGCTCTGCGGCATTTACGACCGCGCCACTCCCGATGAAGTAATAGCCGAAGCCCCCATCGTCATGGAAGAGCTGGGAATCCTGCGCAACCTCTCCCCGACCCGTCAGAACGGCCTCGCGTCCGTCCATCGCGCCCTCGTCGCTTTCGCATCGAAAGCGCCCTCTCCTCCTGCTTCCCTTCATCCTTCATAATTCATCCTTCATCCTTTCCCCACAGTGCCATTCTTCGACGCGCACAATCATCTGCACGATCCATCGCTTGCGCCGCACCTGTCGCAAGTCCTCGAGACGCTCGAAAGAATGGACGTCGTCGCCGTCGTCAATGGAACTATCGATAGCGACTGGGAACAGGTGACGCTCCTGGCCCGGGACCACCCCTGGGTAATCCCCAGCTTCGGCATCCATCCCTGGCGCGTCAAGGAGCGCGCGGAGAACTGGGAGGACTTGCTGCGCAAGAGCCTGGACAAATGCGGCGCCGTGGGTGAGATCGGCCTCGACCGATGGAAGGAAGGATACGACTTTCCCGATCAGGAAGCCGTATTTCGCACCCAATTGCGCATCGCTGCCGACCGCAACCTCCCCGCGACCATCCACTGCCTGCGGGCCTGGGGCCCCCTCTGGGAGATCATCCGCACGGAACCAGTGCCCGCCTGCGGCTTCCTCCTGCACGCATACGGCGGCCCGCCGGAGATGATCGAAGGCTTTGCCCGCCGGGGAGCCTATTTCTCCTTCAACGGCTATTTCCTGGCCGAGCCACGCCACAAGAAGCGCGAAACATTCCTCCAAGTGCCCCTGGACCGTCTCCTTGTGGAAAGCGACGCCCCCGCGATGCCCCTTCCTCCCGACCTAAACCGCCACCCGCTTCCGGATATGGCCGATGGCGCCCCAGTGAACCACCCGGCCAACGTGGTAGTGGCCTATGAAGGACTGGCGAAGCTGCGAGGAATGGAAATCGACGACCTGGCGCAGGCAGTGGAAGAGAATTTCTGCCGGCTGTTTAGGAAGTAAATAGCCCAATCGTCACGCGAGCGCCATACCGGCGGACCCTCGGCCTTCCGTGACCAAGCAATCCTTGCACTACAGAGTTGCCGAAATTGTTGCGCGATATTCGGAATAATATTCTTGTCCTCATGCGCCTATGCGCAGATTTTGAATATTACCTCCTCAACCCCTCAATAAAATGAAGAAGTTTTTTTGCCTGCTGCCTTGTCTCCTTGGGATGTTGCTTGTCGCTGCCCGGGCCGAAACCATCTACGTTTCCAATTATCTTGGGTCCGATATCGAAGCCCTTACATTAAGCGGCACCAACCTGGGGCATTTTGCGAATCCACATTATCCAACGTGGATGACCAGAGACGGTTCGGGTAATATCTATGTCGTCCAGCATGGCTCCCTCTATATAGAAAAATATTCCTCGTCCGGCGCGCGCGTCAGGCAGCTTGCCTTTGCGCATAAGTCGATCGATAATATCCTTGGTCCAATTGCGTGCGACACAAGCGGAAACCTTTTTGTGGTAAATTGGGGGACCGGCGTCCTGGAAAAGTTTTCTCCATCTGGAACGGATTTGGGAACCGCGAGCTATACAGGAATAGCCAATTCAACAGGCATGACCAGCGACGCGTATGGAAATATCTATGTGGCCAATACGACCGGCATTGAGAAATTTTCGCTGGAAAAGGATGAAGGCGAAATAATTGGTGGCGTTTTCCAGGTGGACGGCATGGTCTGCGACGGTGCCGGCAATCTTTACCTGAATATCCCCGGCGACAATAAGATTGAGGTGTATTCCGCATCGGGAAGCGATCTGGGGACCTTTGCGTACACGACGTTTGACGCAACCGGACTCGCCTTTGACAGCAAGGGCTATCTTTACGCCACGAATCCTGGCAACTCCACCATTGAAAAGTTTTCGCCCAGTGGAACCGATTTGGGCGTACTGGCAGGCAGCGGGATGAATGTGCCAATGGCAATTGCGATTGGTTTATCGCATCAGGAGGTCAATACAGAGTTTGCCGCTCAGGCTGGCGCTTTCGTAAGCTTGTTCGGCAATGGCTCCGATTCCGCAAGTATAACGCTTTCCAGAACCGGTTCATTTATTGGAGAATTGTTCATGAGCGGTACTCATTACGGATTAAGGGGCGCCTTCGACAGTAAGGGCAACTACGCCGGCGTCGTCGGAAAGCAGAGGCTTCCGGTCGATTTCCAAATTGACTTGCAGAATAGTCAATCGGCAATGGGCAACTATTGGTTCAGCGGTTCGGCCAATGGCGTCACTCTTGCTGCCATTCACGCCACTTACGCAAACGGACAAGTGCCGCAGGAATCTGGCAAATATACAGCCACCTTGACTCTCAGCGGGACACTTGCCGGTGGACCGGCAGGCCCTGGTTCCGCGAAGTTAACGGTGGCTAAAGGCGGCCGGGCGGTGATCGTGGGCAAGTTACCCGATGGCAGGGCATTTAGCGCATCGAGCCGTTTGGTGGGCAGCTCCGGAGGCAAACAGTTCGTAATTTATCAGCCTCTGAATTACCCCTCTGTGACTACCAGGGGAGCGAAAGGCTTATTGGCAGGAATCCTGAATTTCGAAAAGGTGGGCAGCAGTGATTTTGAAGGTACGCTGATATGGATAAAACCGCAGCAAAGCAAAGGAGCCTTTCCGTCCGCCATCAATATCAATTTAAACGTACTTGGTTCGCAATAGAATCTATTCCGTAATCCGCCGGACAATCTCTCCCGCGGCCGCAAATCCAAACGCCCCCGTAACAAAACACGCCGCGCCGAACCCGCTCGCGCAATCCATGTGCAGATTCGAGCCCGGCTCCGCCGTGTCGCACACCTCCCCATTGGACCACGGAAAGACCTGCGGCTCCGATGAATAAACCGCCGCAACGCCCATCGTGTGCCCTTTTCCTGGCGCCCACCCGTGGGACCGGCGCAGCTTCTTGCGCACCAGGCGCAGGAGCATGTCTCCGGAGGTCGCGCCCAGATCGCCCACGCGCACCCGGGTCGCATCGCGCCGCCCGCCCGCGCCACCTATGGTGAGGGTCTCGATGCCGAGTTCGCGCGCCTGGGCGATAATGAGTGCCTTGGGCGTCATCCGGTCCACGGCATCGACGACGAAGCTGTAGCCCGGGTGGATCAGGCTCGCCGCCGTCCCCTCGGTAAAAAATGCGTGGTGGCGGCTGACCTCACAGGCGCTGTGGATGCGTTGCACCCGCTCGGCAAGCACGTCGATCTTTGGCCGCCCGTATTCCCCCTCCAGCGCCGGAACCTGCCGGTTGGTATTCGTGATGCACACATCGTCCATGTCGATGAGTGTGAGGTGCCCGATCCCCGAGCGGGCCAGGGCCTCGACGATCCACGACCCCACTCCGCCGACCCCGACGACGCAGACATGGGCGCGGGCCAGTTTTTCCAGCGCATCGCGCCCGTAAAGCCGCGCAAGGCCGCCAAAGCGGTCGAGATCAACCGAAACCTGACGTTGCGGGATCGGTGGCGTGGCTAATGACGGGGCGGGCATCCACCACCAAAGTAGGCCCGATTACGCACGATTATCAACCCTCAGGGAACACCCTAAAGAATGGACCGCAGCAACCCGCCCTCCACACGCACCGCCGCGCCATTGGTAGCCGACGCGAGCGGGCTGGAGAGGTACGCCACCAGGGAGGCCACTTCGTCCACGGTGGCGAATCGCTGCAGCAGGGAACTGGGACGCACGGTCTTGAAGAAATCCTCCTCGACCTTCGCTGTGCTGATGTTTTTCGCGCGCGCCATGTCCTTCAGAAACTCTTCGACGCCCTCGGACCGTGTCGGACCCACCAGCAGCGAGTTGACGGTAACCCCGGTGGCGGCGGTGGTTTCCGCAAGTCCCCGGGCCAGCGCCACCTGCATCGTCTTGGTGACACCGTAGTGGATCATCTCGACCGGGATGTTGACCGCCGACTCGCTGGAGATGAACAGGATGCGCCCCCAGTCATTGAAGCGCATCCGCGGCAGATAATGGCGGCAGAGCCGGACACCGCTCATGAAGTTGGTTTCGATGATGGCCTGCCAATCTTCATCGGTAATCTCCTCGAAGGGCTTCGGCTCATAGACACCCAGATTGTTGACGAGGATCTCCAGTTCGGGAAAGCGATGGGTCGTTTCCAACGCCGCCTCAGCCGTCGAGAGGTCAAGGGCAAGGGGAACCAATTTGGCCCCGGGGTGCGCCGCCAGGATTTTGGCCGACGCATCGCGGACGCGTTCCTCTGTGCGGCCATTGACGATGACGCGCGCTCCTTCCCCTGCGAGCCTCCTGGCAATGGCAAAGCCTATGCCGGCGGTCGAGCCGGTGACGAGGGCCAGTTTACCCGTAAGTTGGAGGTCCATTTGTAGATGGTAATCGTGATAATATACGGGCGCCGAACTGCATTCCGGGGCAGAAAATCCAATTTCTTATAAACTTCCTAATTTATATATCCGGCATAAAATAATACGTAAGATGCTTATAATAAATTACATATAAGCCGCAAGTGCCGATGCGATCGGCCTCGGGCCATCCCCGCCTAGCACCGCGCTTATCGCCTCCAGACGCCGGATCAGGTCCAGCACTTCGCGCCGCGTATACGGCCCCCCAGCCGCCGCGCAGAAGTGCGTCCGGCAGGCAAATGGGCGGTCGGCGTAGATGAGGCAACGCCCCGACCGGGCATCGAGCATCGGGCAGGAGCCATCCGCCGGTTCCTGAAGCCGGGTCCGCCCGGTGGCGCGAAATGCCTTTGCGGCGACGACGGCCTCGGCGTCGGTGAGCCAGGGCGTATAGCCCGTGTGGCGGAACTGGCAGCATTCGGTGCGCCTGATGCAATTGCGTTCGACCGGCCGTGCGGCCAGCTCGGCGTAAACCTCGCGTACGGCGCCGATTGCGGTATTTGCGCGGTCGTCGCGCGGGGATCTGGATGCGGGCATTTGTGTGGTGACGTTCGTTCTTACTGGAGACTACAATCCCAGCGAAAGGACCTCCGCGCCAGTGATTCCCTCAACCAATATGGAAGGTGAGCAGACTCCCGCAATGCGGCCCGTCATCGTGAACGGCGCCGGCCCGGTCGGCCTGACGATGGCCTGCGACCTGGCTCGGCACAGCGTGGACGTCCGGATTTTTGACAAGAACCCGGAGCCCTCGCCGCAATCCCGCGCTCTGGCGATTTTTCCCCGGACCCTCGAGGTGTTTTCAACCATCGGAGTGCTGGACGAAGTGCTCGCCGAAGGGCAGCCGCTCAGGGCGATCTCGCTTTACAATGACTCGCGGCTTCTCACACGGATGAATTTCGAGAATATCGACAGCCCCTACCGGTTTGTGCTCGCCCTCCCGCAGAGCCGGACGGAACACATCCTGACAGCCCGGTTGGAGGCGCTCGGGGTCCGAGTGGAGCGTCAGATGGAGCTTACAGGCATGGAGCAGGACGCCGACTCCGTGCGGGCCCGGTATCGCTGTGGCGATGGCTCCCACCAGACTTTCGAAGGCGCATGGCTCGTCGGCTGCGATGGAGCGCATAGCGCCGTGCGCCATCTCATGGGCATGACTTTTCAGGGCGCGCAATACGAGGAGGAGTTCCTCCTGGCTGATGTAAAGGTGGAGAGCGATCTCTCGACCGCCGAGGCGCACCTCTTTTTCACGAAGGAAGGGGTGTTCGCCTATTTTCCTTTCAAGGGTGGCCGGGGCCGCATCATCGCCGATCAACGCCCCGGGACCATGCATGCCGGCGCGGAGCCGACCCTCGAAGAAATCTCCGGCCTCGTCCAGCGGCGCTGTTTTCAACCCATGCGGGTGAGCGACCCGGTCTGGAAATCGTGGTTCCGCATCTCCCACCGGATGGTCCAGAGTTACGGCGCCGGGCGCGTGTTTCTGGCGGGGGATGCCGCGCACATCCACAGCCCCGCCGGCGGGCAGGGGATGAACACCGGCATCCAGGACGCATTCAACCTCGCATGGAAGCTCGCGCTCGTTGCCCGGGGCATTTCCTCGCCCCGCTTGCTCGAGAGCTACGAGGCCGAGCGGATGCCGGTCGCCCTTTCAGTGGTCAACCTCACCGACCGGATGACCCGCGCCGCCACCGCGCAGAACCCCACGGTCCAGCATTTGCGGAATCTGCTCGTCCCGCTCCTCACAGGCATTCCCTTCGTCAAGGAGGCCATGGCGGAGCGGCTGGCCGAGGTAGCCGTCGATTACCGCGGGACCCCGTGGGTGGAAAATCACGGGCTGGGGCCTGTCCATGCCGGGGACCGGGCGCCCGATGTCGTGCTCTATGATCGCGCCGCCGGCGTGGAGCGCCGTCTCTTCGATTTGCTGAAAACGCCCGGCTTTGTCCTCCTGGCTTTTGATGGATACGAAGGCGCAAAGGCCAGCCAGGACATCCTGCGCAACCTCCCCGGAAAGCTCTACCGGGTCACGAGGCCAGGCCAGGAGATGGCGCCTGGATCGCTGGAGGATCGCGATTGCCGGGCGCGCACCGCTTACGGTGCCGGCGAGGAAAGTCTGCTCGTGCTCATCCGTCCGGACGGCTACATAGGCTTTCGAGGTGAAAATGCCGCCGCTCTGAGCGCCTATGCCGAGAACCTAAAAGGTTCCGCGTAGCGGGCTCCTGAGGATGCGCTGATTAATGCAATCGCATCTAAGGGCCAAAGGCCCGCCCCAAGCCAGCCCAGGGCAACGCCCTGGGTAAACAGGCCGACCGGCCAAGCCCCAAAGGGGCGGGCCAACCATTTTCATTAATCAGCGTTTCCCTAAAGCAACAGATCCTGCGCAGTAACCGTCTTCTGTTCCCTGCACCCCAGAAGCGTCGCCTGTGCGATCACCGCCTCCGCGCATTCGTCAAACCGATACCCAAAACAATTCGGGCATGTCGCCACGCGCTCTGCCACGATGGAGTCGCAGCCTTCGCAAACCTTGTACTGATGAGGGGTGGCGATTATCTCGGCTGCCTTTTTTGCGCGATCCTGAAGGGTTTGCATGGCTATTTAATGGGGTTTTGAGCCTACGATACAGGATGCCCGATTGCAAGGGTTGAGAAAAATCACTGCCCCGTCTTCTCCCCGGACCAGGGCGGAAGGTAGCCGCGCGCCAACGCTGTATAAGTCGCAACCTGTGCCCCAATCCATTGCTCGTCTCGATTCAGCTCCGCCGCCATGAGACGCGCGACCGTCGGCGCCGCTTCGATGCTCGCCGCCGTGTCCAGGAGCAATGCGCGGGTTCGGCGGGCAAGAATATCCTCGACCGTCCGTGCCATTTCCTCCCGGACTCCCCAGAGAACCTCCGCCTCCGTGTACGGCAAACGGGCATGGATGGCTACCCCCCTTCCGAGCGCTGCGATGCCGGCGGCATCCGATCCGTAAAGGGCCAGGGAGCCATATGCCGCCGGTGTTTCCGTGTAGCCGTGCAGAGGCAGGGAAGCGGTGCGGCACGGACGGGAAGCCAGGCCACCGTATTGCGCTGCGTGATCGATGGTGTCCTCGGCCATCTTGCGATACGTGGTCCATTTGCCGCCCGTGATCGTCACCAAACCGGAGTCCGATGTGAAGATGGCGTGCTCCCGCGATAGAGTCGCGCTGCGTCGCACGGCCCCTCGTTGGACCAGCGGCCGCAAGCCCGCGTACGCACTGAGGATTTGGCTGCGCTCAGGCGGCGTCGCAAAGAACCGGGACGCCGTTGAGAGAATGAATTCAATCTCGCCAGCCATCGGGCGCGGCTCGGCGGCAATGTCGCGCACGAGATTGTCCGTGGTACCGAGGATGAGCCGGTCGTGCCACGGGATTGCAAATAGAATGCGGCCATCCGCCGTTCGAGGAATCATGAGCGCGCTGCTCCCGCCCAGGCAGCTCAGCGGCAGCACGACATGCGCCCCCTGGCTGGCCGCGATCACCGGTGGCGCCCCAGGTTCATCAAGCCGCCGGATGCTGTCGGTAAACACCCCTGTCGCATTGATTACGACCCTGGCTGGTATGTCCCGCTCCAACCCCGTTTCCTCATCGCGAATGCGGACTCCTCCGATTTTTCCCTCCCGTTTGAGCAAGCTGACGACTGGTGTGTAATTGAGGACGACGCCCCCATGGTCGGCGATGGTCCGGGCCAGCGTGATCGCGAGCCGCGCGTCGTCGAATTGGGAATCAACATACGCGATGCCGTGGCGCAACCCGGTCGGATTCAGCCCCGGCAGGCGCCTGAGGACCTCCGCGCGCGAAAGAATGTGAGTTGGGCAGCCGCGTCCTGCGAGCAGCCCGTAAAGCCCCAGCCCGATCCCATAGAAAGGAGTTTCCCACAGCGCCTGCGCCGGCACGATGAACTCCAGCGTCCGGACCAAATGCGGCGCATTACGCGTCAGGATGCCGCGTTCGCGCAGCGCCTCCAGGACCAGCCAAATGCGCCCCTGGCGCAGGTACCGGACTCCGCCGTGGATCAGCTTGGTGCTCCGGCTCGAGGTCCCTTTGGCAAAATCATGGCGCTCCACCAGGATCGTGCGGTAACCCCGCGTCACAGCGTCCAGTGCTGCCCCCAGCCCAGTGGCTCCGCCGCCGATCACGCAGACGTCCCAAGGCGTCGGAGCGTCGTCAAGAGCCAGCAAAGCGTCGTCGCGGTTCACGAGGCAAAATTTCGATTTTATCCCTCCGCCCACCTCATGGACCGCTGCACCGCCCTCTGCCAGTGCCCCTGGACCTCCTGCATTTCCGAGGCCGAACGCTGCGGCTCGAACCGGCGGTCCACCACCCAGCGCGCCGCGATTTCCTCGCGGCTCTTCCAGAACCCGATTGCGAGCCCCGCGAGACACGCCGCTCCCAGCGCCGTAGTCTCCACCGTCCTCGGCCGCACCACCGGCACCTGGAGCAGGTCCGCCTGGAATTGCATCAGGAAGTCATTCACCGCCGCGCCTCCGTCCACCCGCAGTTCCTGAAGCGGGAAAGCCGAATCCCCCTCCATTGCGCGAAGGAGATCCGCGCTCTGGAATGCTATGGACTCAAGAGTGGCGCGCGCCAGATGTCCAGCCGTCGTCCCACGCGTGATCCCCAGGATCGCCCCTCGGGCGTAAGGGTCCCAATGCGGCGAGCCCAACCCGGAGAAAGCCGGCACAAAGTACACCCCGCCATTGTCCGGCACGCTCGCCGCCAGCGCCTCAATCTCCGCTGAGGACCGGATGATGCCCAGCCCATCCCGCAGCCATTGCACCGCCGCACCGGCGATAAAGACGCTCCCCTCCAGCGCGTACTCAAGCCGGTCGCCAATTTTCCAGGCAACCGTCGTGAGAAGCTGATTCTTGGACGCCCGCGCCTCGGACCCGGTGGCCATGAGCATGAAGCAGCCGGTCCCATAGGTATTTTTCGCCATGCCAGCCTGGAAACATGCCTGCCCGAAAAGCGCCGCCTGCTGATCGCCCGCGATGCCGGCGATTGGGATGCCCGCTCCAAAAGTATTTGGACCCACATCGCCGCAGACCTCGCTGGAACCTACCACTTCCGGGAGGACGCCTCGCGGAATCTTGAGCAGCGCGAGCAATTCGTCATCCCAGCAACCGCGGTGGATATCAAAGAGCTGGGTCCGCGAGGCATTGCTGGCATCCGTAACATGCAGCCCCCCTTCGGTGAGATTCCAGATCAGCCAAGAATCGACAGTGCCAAAAGCCAGCTCCCCGCGCTCCGCCCGCCTCCGGGCTCCATCGACGTGGTCGAGCATCCATTGCAGCTTCGTCCCGGAAAAATACGGATCGATCACCAGCCCCGTCCGCGCCTGGATCAACGGCCCCGCCCCATCCGCCCGCAGCCGCTCGCAAATGGACGCCGTCCGCCGGTCCTGCCAGACGATCGCGTTGCAAACCGGAGCGCCAGTCGCCCGATCCCAGAGCAGCGTGGTTTCCCGCTGATTCGTGATCCCAATCGCCGCGACCTCGCGCGCCTGCACACCCGCCTTCGCGAGCACTTCCGCCGCGACCGCGCTTTGCGAGGACCAGATGTCGCCCGGCCGATGCTCCACCCAGCCCGGCTGCGGGAAGAGTTGCTCAAATTCCCGCTGCGCGACCGCGCGAGTCTGCCCTTCGCCATCAAAGAGAATGGCCCGCGAACTGGTCGTACCCTGATCAAGCGCGAGGAGGTATTTCATCGGGTGGAAAAACAACCACACCACTGGCTCGCCAGGATTTGAACCTGAACTAAGAGAGTCAAAGTGTCTACCAGAACCGTTCACGCTCAACAACTTACGAATAAAGAGGGACACGAGGCGCGTGTCCCAAGCCCTAAAAATAGGGCTACCTTAATCTGTTCAAAATTATTTTTGGTTTGGGGTGCTTTGGGCTCCATTGGGAGAGCTTGGCTGGGGCTGAAAATGGCTCCGGCAAGCTGGACCTTGATTGGGTTGCAAGGGGTGTTCATGGTATGGCAGGCGAGGGGACAGCAAACCGTAGCTCATCACTGCCAGCAATGGGAGCCAAAATTTAGGCGTGGGAGGCTTCCCCGCCGTGGTCCATACCCGCCAGCCGGTAGAGGCACCGTAGCGGGGCTGTGGCGAGCTTGGCAACGACACCGGGGCAGATTGCTCTTGCATCATTAGGGCAGCAGCGGTACTGCCCTTGCCTAGCCCCTATCGCTATTGGTAGGGCAAACCCATTACAACATTAGAAAAACCAATATGGCAGCAAAGACAGCACAAGAGAAGATAGCAGACCTAAAGGCCCAAATGGTTGCCTTGCAAGATGAGGCAGCCGGGGAGCTTATGGTTAAGATCAAAGAGAAGCGGCAAGAACTACGTGCGCTTGAAACCGAATACGAGGAGCTTACCGGCAAGACCATTATGCACACAACCGGCGGGGGAACAGGCACGGGCAACCCCAAAGCCAAAGGCACCCGCCACACGATTACCATTGAAGCCGTGAAAGCAGCTATCAAAGGTGGCGCGAAGAATAACGCTGACGTTGCGGCAGAGCTTGGCTGCTCTAAAGCTAACGTAGCAGCCAAGGTAAAGAAAGAGGGGAAAGCTGCTGGTATTAAAAGCAAAGGCGCAAGGGTCAATTTCGAGTATTATCTAGCCTAAGCCTCGCTAACACTACACAACTTTAAGGGCTAGGGGCTTCATTGCTTCTAGCCCTTTTTTATTGCAATGCGTAGAACGGATATGGGGTTAAGCGGGCGTCCTTTAGCCAAACCTCGCGTGCGCCTATCCGCTCAATATATCCAACAACTGTGAAACGCTGGCGTTGTATATCAATCTGATAATCCTTTAAGGCGGAATGCTCCCAGCTATTAACCCAAAAAATAGCTCTGTAATCTGAATCATGGGAGTCAACGACTATAACCTCCAAATCCCCGCTTCCCCAAACCGTTGCAAGTCTTAAAGCATCAAGCGAAACATGCGAAAGGTAAATTTCTAATTGGACGTATGTACCCACCATGCTGTAACCGAATTTGTAGCGCACTTGGCCCCCTAGACCCTCGTTAATGCTCTCGTTCATTACAATGTCAGTAATCGTTGTCCTCATCGGTTCTATGGGAGGATTTGCAGGCTCCGGCTCTATTGGTGCAACAGGTGGCGCAGACGTTAAGGGCGCTGACTCCAGCAACGCCTCTGTATAGTTCACCATTTTGATCTTAAAGCCTTCATCGGTCGGTGTGTCCTTAACAGGCAATGACGTAGGTTTGCCCTTTCGTGAATACCCAATGTTGCCAAATATCATTGTAAATGCACCTACCCCAAACACGCAGGCAGCAGTCACGGGATGAAATGACGATAGCCCACTTCCCAAGAGGGTTAGCAGACTTGTTGCAGTGTTGAAGTGCTTTCTATTTACGGTCATTCTAGCCGGGAGTATGGCACAGACACAAAAAAGGGCTACCCCATATTTCAGGGGTAGCCCAAGCCCTAGCCAGTGGTTCTATCGCTCCGGTTGCTGTTGTGGAGGCATTGCTTGCCCGCATTCGGCCAGCAAGTCTCTTTGCATAGTTAGGAAAGCGTACAAATCACGATATGCCTTTGGCGTTAGGTGAATGAACGTCTTACCCTTCTTCTTTAGCGGCGATTCCGTTGTGTATCCAAGCTCCTTCCATCTTTTACGCAGCTTTTGGCCTTTCTGTTTTCCAAAGATTACACTTATCGTATTTAGTGCAATTCCGTCTTTATATATCTTGCGCATTCGCTCTAAGTCTCTTCTTCGAAAAAAGAGCAGGGTGTCCAGAACCCGCAATAGTGGCACTAGTTGTAGATGATTCATTGTATTAGATAGGTTGAGCGGGGTTGCCCCGTAGTAGCAATAGCCTGCATGGTTAATTCCAGCCCCACCTCGAACGCCGGTGGAAAGTGGAAAAGTGGAAGATTTTTCGCCACCGCGTCCGGCTCCGCCAGAGCGTTCGCGTCCAATTTCCACTCGGCCACGTCTGGCTCGGCGCATTTCATATCGCGACGTACCGCCCCTGTGCATTGCGTTTGATGGTGCGTCCTTCCGCAGCGGCAATTACCTTGTACGCATTCGATTTCTGGCACCCATATTCCTCCATGATAAGATCAACCAGCTTGGCCTTCCGCACTGGCACGGTAAGGAACTGGGTGATGTTGGCAGAGGTGGGGCGATGAGCAGGGGCGGATTCACCAGCAAGGTTAGCCTTCCATTCCGCGATATCGAAGGTTTCATCCATCTCGTACACCATGGTCTTTTGATTGAGTACGATGCCGAATGGCTTGAATTCCGGTCCATTTGAATTCTTGCCGCAAGCGATCACGAGCTTCCCACTGTCGTGCTCATCACCCGGAGCAACATTTATTTGTCCTCTGGTCCATGCGTGAAGGGCCTTGGAACCGCGCGAATACGATGCCTTATCCCACCCCACAGCCTTCTTAATGCCCTGCTTCCCGGTGAGGGTGTGGTGAAGGATGATGAGGGCCGCTTCTGGATCACCCAGCCGCGAAAGGTGGGCAAGCTCCTGGCATGTGTTAATCATCCCGGCATCGGTATTCAAGCTGCCCATCCCGAATGCGTTTAATGGATCGAAGACCACGACGCCTGGCTCTTCCTCAACAATTGTCCGGCCAATTCTTTTCAGATTGGCAGGTTCATTCAGGTTCAGCAACAGGTCATCGGGGGTGATCCGTAGGTATTTCTCGACCAGCCTCCAATCTTTCCCACCCGCCCAATCAGCAAAATGCTGCATGTCCTGTTGCAACCTGTGGCTGCTGTTCTCGGCCTGAATTATCAGCCATTTCGCAGGCTGTTGCTTCATAGCAAAACCGATGAACTCACGGCCGATAATGTTGCAGACCGCGAGTTGGAGGAGCAACCGGGATTTACCAACGCCACTCGGCCCCACTATCGTCGCAGGTTGGCCCTTTGCAATCAATCCATCTGCGAGGATGTGGCCGCTGGTATCAAATTCCATCGTCAATAGATCACCGGGTTTATGGATGGTGAGTGTATTTGCTTCGTATGTGTTCATGTATTTAAGGAATGGGACCACCCACCCTGTCACAGCGGGCAGTCCCACGGTTGGTGGGTTAGTCCAGGTCCACAGCCTCGTCCGCCATCGTTTCGGCAGCGAGCCAGACGAAGGTGGAGGTGTTGTTCTCGCCCTGGCCTTCGAGTTGCTTGATCACACCGGCAGCAACCAGCGCCCTCCGAGCCTTGAGGGGCTCGTTCTGGCCGTACATTTCATGTTCTTTCCGGAGGTAGCGGTCGAAGGTTCCGGCGGTTACCGTCTTGCCTCCGAGTTCTTTCTTAACGGCGTCCTCAAGCCCATCGGGCAGAGCAGCCGTTTTAGCACGCGAGGGTTTAGTGGGCTTCATACCGTAACCCGCGAAGAACTCCTCGATTACACGCATTGCTGCACCGTGCCCCGCGTATTCTTCGTTTTTGGCCTTGAACACTGCTTGCAGTGCCCTGGCTGCCTTATCGTCGTCTTCTTTCTTGCTCATAATATGAGTTTCGCCTCTCCATTTCTCCTCAGCCCATTACGGTTGCGGGCTTAGAGCTAACGACATCCTATAAGAGTGGAGAAGCTTGGGTTGCAGGAATAGGTGCCGTCTTGGCACCGACAACGACGTAAGTGTGTTGAAAGGTGCCGAAAGTGGTGGATTCCTGCTGCTGGGTAGATGAAGAGAAGCACCCGCAGCCGGGCGTCAAAGTGGACGGCCGGAGGATGATGGCGCGAGATCAAGGCGCGAGTGTGCGCCAGATATCAAAAGTGCAGGAATCCGTGAGGCTGAATTCCTTGGACAATGACATCCGTATATCGAAAGAGGCACGGCAGTCCGAGGGATTCAGTTGATTGAATCGCCAGAAATTGGACTATCGCCTAGAACCTCAAAGGAACTGTTGTCACCCCTCAATGGAGCGAAAGGTTTTCGATATCGGAGAGTCAAGGATCTTGCCCGTGAGGGCGCCCGGCTTTCACCGGGTGCTGGTCTTGCCAGCGGGAGGTATAATTAGTCGTCCGCGCGAACACAGCAAGATTTTTTTTCGTTTTTTCCATCACCGTGCCGATCAGCACACCGCACGCATCGGGCAAATCCTGTCCCGGCGCTGCATTCGTCCGGCTTATCCCCTTGTAGGTTGCTGAAGCGTGCGATGGAGACGCGCAGCGGTACCAGCGCCGCCACAATCGCCGGGTGGCGATCCGATTCGGTTACGATTTCAGCGCCGGCAACACTCGCGCCCGAGCGCAGTGGCATCGCACTATTCCTTCATTTGCCGGAGCAAGCCGTCGTCTCGATTGCTTTTAGTCTCAACTTTTCCCTCTATATGCAGAACATTAATAAGGGATCTCAAGTATTTCTCAAGGTTGCGATACTCAGAGACGAACTTTTCAGCATCAGGAACTTCTTCATCTCCTGCCTGCCGTGGTCCCGATAAACGAAAAGACTCGGCTATGCTCGCAAGCTTTCTGTGGACATTAGACAAGACGTCCTTCTCGTCGCCCGAAGCTGCTACTTGCTTCTTTTGGAGATTAACAAGAATGGCCTCTAAACTTTCCATTATACCATGGAAGACATAGGCGATCCCCTCCGCTTCAGAGGTTGCATTCATTTTCAACGTATGACTCACCAGCAGAATCGAGTTTATGTTGCTTACAAGAGCGAGATCAGAACGAGCCTTGACCTTCCCTCTACCTTCATTCAATCCTTTTTTAGCTTTAAAGTTCATAAACTTCGGTTCCTACCGCTTTTGTTGTGTTTCTGCAAGAAAATGCGGCCGGGGCGGTGGTGGGTCGTCGAGCCCGGCCATGCCACATCAGTAGTCGCGAGGGTAAGGGTAGCCCGTCCGACAGCACAAACGGCCCTTGGTGGGGCTGTAAACGCGACGGCGGGGCATCTGGTGAAAGATCGCGGCCACGCCGGCGGCGACATCGGCGAGGCCGGTCGCCAAATCCACGAGGCGGCGAGGTCGAGGGCGCGAACTGGGGTGGGACCGACCGCTCATCGGTCTGGGTTCGATCCCCGTACCGGCCAGAACGGAACCCAGGTATATTGTTATTAGGTGCTCTCTTTTACCTCCTCCCACATCCTCTCACTCACTGCCTCTCGTGGTCGACCATGGCATGCATTTCCTGCCCTTGACTTTGATCGCCCGGCCTTCCGATACCCAACCGACCGTATGTACTAGCACCACATCGGGCATTTACGAGCACAACGCGGCATTGGTGGGATTATCCAAACCGGTCGTTCCCGACGACCTCTGTCGCAGGCAGCTTGACGTTTGACATCAAACACCGATCATGCTGGTCCTGTTGAAGGAGACCCTCCACCAAAGAAAGTCCCATGAAAGATCACGCTTCACAATTCGTTAAAGTGTACGATTTCGACACCGAGACGTTCACTACGATCCCCCTGTCAGAACTGGCCCCCGGAATGGTCCAAGCAACTGTGAATGGCGGCATCTGCTGGATCAATCCCCGCGCGACCGGAAAAATCAAACAGTCGCCACACCGCCATCCTCCGTTTAATAAGAAGACCCGAGGCCAAATGCGCCGTCTTGCTGCTGTATTCAAGGATGTCTATATAATAAGCGCTCGCGAATGGGAGGACGGGTTCAGGCGCGATATGAATCCAGATCAGGAAATCACCAGATGGCTTCACATGGCGGATATCTTTGAGGACACTACCCGTCGATTCACACTGGATTTGACGCAAAAGAAAGCCCTCTTTCAACTCCTCCTTGTCTGCTCAACCACAGACTATGGGAAAATATCCCAAGTCACAACGCCGGAGGGTCTGGGCGATGCAATTATGCGAGAGACCATTCAAGCCTATTATGGTCAACCTGAGTTGAAAATAGAAGCAGCAATGAAGGCCGCTTGTGAATATCCAGACCCAAACGGCAAAATCCCTCGTCCAGTGGAAAGTCTACGCAATCCCAGCGAGCGTGAACTCTTGAAGGTGGCCGATGTCGTTTTTGGCATTGATTCTTCAACAGGAGATTACTCTATCTTTTATGGGCGACAGCTTCTGAAGCAAATTGCTACGGGTGGTGAAGTGCGAGAGCTTCCTTCGATCTCGTATCTCTATGATTCACGGACGGATCAGTTGGAGCTTCTGGTAGCGGCTGTTCAGCTTGTAAAGGGCTCGTGCGACTATCCACGCAATGATACAAAGCCGTAGCCATCCTTGGCTCAAGAACTGCATACTGCGATCATCTTCGTATTCAGCGGCGAGGCCATCGGAGGCGCGGCCGTCCGGAGCGCCGGCTACACGGTTTCCGATCTCCTTATTCACGGGTGGAAGCGGCACGGTGATTCTGGGAATGCTTCAACGTGTACCGGACCGCGTTCGGAAGAAATCTCTGCACCAGGCCGCCGTGTCAAACGGGGCGGTGGAACATCAATTTTCAAACCGGCAACGGCGGCCCTCTCCCCGGCCAGCGTCCGGGTTTTAACTTGCAGCACCGTCATTCAGGATATTCCTTCTATCCCCACCATGAACCGTTTGATCTCGATTCTCGCCGCCATTGCGGTGCTCTTGATTCAGAATCGAGCCATCGCCGGCGAACCGTCAAATGGTCCTGGCAAGACCGCTGAACAATTTTACGCGGGGTATCTGGTCCTGGTAAATACTGAGAAGCACACCAGGTCTTGGGTGGCCAGGTCGCAATTTGCCACCAAGAGCTTCAAGAAGTGGTACGCGAAGCAAATGGACTCCGAAGCTGTTGATGCCGATGTCGTATTGCAGGCCAACGATACACCGACCACACCGTTCAAGGCCATCAAGACCACGATTAACGCCGATGGCACCAAGGCCACGGTGATTCTCAAAACAAAATACTCGAACGATACGGAGAAGTTGAGCATCCACATGGTCCTGACGGATGGAGTCTGGAAGTTGGATTCGCTGAGTGCAGTGAAATAGGCAGCCGGATTCTATTGGCGCGATCAAGAAACAGGCGAGAACGCTAAGTACCGCCTTACTCACAATTTGCAGAAGTTTCGCAGATAGTTACTTGACAATGTATCGGATTGTGATATTACTTACCAAAGTTACCAGAAATAAAAACTTGGTCGCGGCAGAATATGTTAGAAATAGGATCAGACCTTCGAATCGACGAGACCTTCATAGGTCGCATCGCCACGCAGTCTCCGCTCGCTGGGTCCACAGTCCCAGCCCACACGATTTTTCAAGCTCGCAATTCTAACACCTGTTGCGATCCGCACGGTATAGTTCCGGTGCGCAAATGGTACTGCAATACATGGAAAAAACCATACATAACGGCCCAGAGGACGCCACAACAGCCCTCAACAAAAACCAATCTGCTCTCTTAATCAATCTGCCCGCTCCTATCCACGTTAATAGCAACGCTCGAATAACAAAAAACAAACTCCCAGTGGGATCACGTAAATTGACTAGAGAGGACGTTCTCCGATATATAAACGGCGACGACTCAGACGGATATGTACCAGTGGAATCACGGACGATTGACGAAGACCTACAGAAGCTCCCGACAAACGAACCCGACGAGGTTCAGGCAGAATTCTCCGAGGATGACCCGAATACATGGGCCGTGAAGCCATTCATACCGGTGACTGCGCTTGATTGGAGAATCAGGGCGCACCATGATGCCATGCAAAAAATGAACGATCTTTTGGAGTATCTGGAGATAACCAAGCTCGATAAATCCGAACGAGATATGTGGGGTAAGTTATTGAAGAAAGCTTTCAAGCTCACCCTCAGGCCGAAACGGTAATTGGCAGATGGGAGGAGTCGGATGACCCTGGCTCCTCCTCTAAATATTGGGTTTATATGACATTATCATTGTATCGTACGACCCTATTTGATACACTTACTATTAAATCTTATGAAAACAGAATCATTCGGGACAACCCTAAACACTCTACGTAAACAGCGCAAGCTTACAGTTCACCAATTAGCCAAGCTGGCCGGCGTTCATCAATCCCTGATAAGCGGCCTGAACACCGATAGCCGCATCATTGGGGAAGTCAGCGCCAGAAAGATAGCCAGAGCCCTTGGGCTTGAAGGTAATGACCAGGAGACCTTCGTTTACCAAGCAATCAATAATTGCTCAGATCGGGTGCTTAGTCAGTTCAAAAAATATCCTGCTGAAGCACTAAATCTTGTCGCCTCGGCGCTGGCGAACTCTGGCATCTCTGCTGAGAAAATCGTTCGCTTCGAACGGAAGCCAGGTTCGACCGATGCTTCGATCTACCTGGCTGATGGGAAGGCTGCGCGGATCAACCTGGAGGTGGCGATTGAGTAAAAGTTTTTGCCCAGGAACGTCCAGATGCGATGTAACCAGAACGCTAATGAACGGTACGTATAAAAATCAAAGCTAAACCAGAAAACAAAAATGCTCACTGGCCGAAAAAGACAGTGAGCAAATTCTAATGAGACAACAAAATGAGAGTAGAAGAAAATCAGGCGAATGTCCAGCCCAAAGACACCGCCGAAGAATTATTGGGCAAAATAGACTGGGTAGTCGATGGAGAAAGTGGATTCTGTAGATGCCCAGGAGAACATCTCCACACCAGCAGCACGGGAGATCATGCTTGCGCCATTTATTTAAATGGCGTAGCCACGATCTACTGTGTGCATCAATCGTGTATTGAGGAGGTCCAGGAATGCAACCGTCAACTGAGAAAAGCAATCGCCGATGGCGCACCCACTGATCCGTTCGCAAAGGCACCTACTGCTGGTGAGATTAGAAAACGACAGAAAGAATCTCAGCGTCGCAATCAACTGGAGAGCAGGGCGCGTTCGTCCCAGCCCAGAATCCTTAAACGATTCCGCTGGACCTATGAGGAGATTATTAGCGATAGCAAGGACAAGCCCGACGATGACCCGTCGACCCATTGGCGTGACATTATCGGTTTGTTCAAACTCCAAGATGTAGTTTGGATGGGTGAGCGTTACCACAGCGGTAGTGCCGAGCACGGCCAGAACTTTAAGACCGCCGAGCAGTGGTTGAAGGGTGATGGTGTCCCAGGGCCGCTGACGTGTCCTGGTGTATTCAAATCCACGGCCATCTCTCGCAGCAACGATGATGTGATTCAGCGCAG
>Ga0182030_10006371_pt1 | contig 24921 bp, 18 predicted proteins | sample 812S3MmetaG_FD_121299 | JGI IMG/M metagenome (GOLD analysis project Ga0182030, IMG submission 121299) | Permafrost microbial communities from Stordalen Mire, Sweden - 812S3M metaG (Illumina Assembly) | ecosystem: Environmental > Terrestrial > Soil > Wetlands > Permafrost | place: Sweden...
CCCGGAACTTAATCTGATCCTGCTCTCTGCCATCGTGGTTGGGGCGGCTTTCGTGTTGGGCTGGCGTATTTATTCCAAAGTCGCTGTTCAAACACCCCGCCAATCCGACCCCTTGCAAAAATATTTTCCCTCAGTCTTTCACCTTCTGCAAAATAAATTCTTCATCGACGAGCTTTACGCCGCGACGGTCCTTCGCGTGAACACCGCTTTTTCGTTCACCGCCGACTGGATGGACCGCGTGATCTGGTCCGGCGCGGTCAATGCGGTGGCGGGGTTGACGGGACTTTGCGCGACAATCAACCGCTCACTGGATGAATTTGGCGTCAATGCCGGTTTCGATTTCGGCTGCGAAGGATTGCGTGGCGCGGGAGGTTTCCTGGCTTGGGTGCAAAATGGCAGCATCCAGCGTTATCTGCGAATTGTGGGCTTGGCGTTCTGCCTTTTGCTGCTGGTCTTGATTTGGGGGTGCTCATGACAACGTTGCCGCTCCTGACACTTCTGACTTTGATCCCGCTCGCCGGCGGTGTGGCGGCCCTGCTCGCGCCCCGTCAATCAAAACTTTCCCGCCTCATTGCCTTTGTCGCCAGCTTGCTTGCCCTGTCCTGCGCCGTGCTGATATGGGCGGCGTTCGATACGGGCAAAGCAGGCTACCAATTCGGCGAGCACGTGGATTGGGTGCCGTCGCTCGGTGTCTATTATCATCTCGGCATCGACGGATTGGGACTTCTGATGGTGATGCTCTCGGCCCTGATCGTTCCGTTTGCCATGCTGGCTTCCTGGAAAATCGAGCAAAACTCGAAACTCTATTTTGCCCTGATTCTGTTCCTGGAAGCGGGCCTGTTCGGCACATTTACCGCCCTGAATTTCTTTCACTGGTTTATTTATTGGGAGCTGGGACTGATCCCCGCGTTTTTCCTGATCAAAATGTGGGGCGGCCCCAAGCGCACACGGGCCGCGAACCAATTCTTCATTTACACGCTGGCCGGCAGCGTGGCCATGCTGCTGGCCTTCCTGGCCATCTACGCCGCGACAGGACTTTTTGACTTCACCCAACTGGCGGGCCTGGCCGAGAAAGGCAGTCTTGACACGGCCCTGTTTGCCAAATTGGGCGGGGCATTCTTTACGTCCAAAGAAACGCTGGCTACGGTCATTTTCCTTGGCGTTTTCCTGGGGTTCGCCGTCAAAGCGCCGCTCATGCCCTTTCACACCTGGCTGCCCTCCGCCTACGCTGAAGCGCCCACCGGCACTTCCATGCTGCTGACCGGGGCCATGTCCAAAATGGGCGTCTATGGATTCCTGCGAATTCTTTTGCCTCTCTTCCCTACCCAAATGCGCGCCATGCAAACTCCCCTGCTCTGCCTGGCAGTTGTCACGATTGTCTTTTCGGCGGCGGCGGCGCTGGCTCAACGCGATTTGAAACGGATGGTGGCTTACTCCTCCATCAACCATGTCGGCTACTGCCTGCTGGGAATTTTTGCCGCGGTACAACTCACCAGCGATTCTGTCGCGTGGACCACGGAAAAAGCCGCCGCCCTCAACGGCGTCATGCTGCAAATGTTCAATCATGGTCTAACGGCTTCAGCTCTCTTCTATTGTGTTGGCCTGATCGAGCAACGCAGCGGCGGACGGCGCGGCCTGGATGATTTCGGCGGCCTGCGAAAAGTTGCCCCGGTTTTCTGCGGGTTGATGGGCATCACTCTCTTCGCCTCACTCGGTTTGCCCGGATTGAATGGTTTTGTCAGTGAATTTCTGATCTTCAAAGGTTCCCTGCCGCTGGTCGGATGGGCCGCGGCGGTCTCGACTCTCGGATTGCTGATCACGGCTATTTTTCTGCTCACGATTTTGCAGCGCGTTTTCAGCGGGCCTTTGCAAAATCGCTGGGCCGGCTGGAAGGACCTGACCACCGGGGAGCGGCTGACTCTGGCTCCGGTTATTGCCCTGATGTTTGTGATTGGAATTTTTCCGCAGATTTTGATCAGCGTCTCCAACCCGACCGCGCTCGCGATCTTGAAGCATTTTTAAGTCATGTTGGCCTGGACTATTTACATTTCATTCCTTGGCGCAGCGGCGTTGGTGCTGCTGCCGGCGGAAAACCGTCGCGCGGCCCGTTTCACGGCCCTGCTCACGGCCCTGGCCGGTTTGGTGGTAGGTCTGACCGGCGCGGTGCAATACGAGCGGCAAACGCCCTCGGGCGATGTCGTGGACCTAGTTCATGCTTCCTGGATTCCTGACCTCGGCATCCACTATCATTTGGCAGCCGACGGTGTCAGCATCACATTGGTACTGCTTACCGGAATTGCCGCAGTCGCAGGCGTGCTGTTTTCGTGGAACATCCAGCAACGCACCAAAGAATTCTTCGCCCTCTATTTTGCTCTGATCGGCGGCGTCTACGGAGTTTTTCTGAGCTTCGACCTGTTTCTCCTGTTTGTCTTTTACGAAATTGCCATCATCCCAAAATATTTCCTCATCGCCTCCTGGGGATCGACCCGCCGGGAATACGGCGCAATGAAACTGGCCCTCTACTCATTTGTCGGCAGCGCGATGGTGCTGGTGGGTTTGATCGCCGCCTACGTCGTCTCCGGGGCGCACACATTTGATCTGCTCGAATTGGCCAAGCATTCGTTTCCCGCGCCCTTTCAACATTGGGCGTTCTTGCTCGTATTTGTTGGTTTTGCCGTGCTGGCCGGCCTTTGGCCTTTTCACACTTGGGCGCCGACAGGCCACGTGGCGGCGCCGACGGCTGCGTCCATGTTGCTGGCCGGCGTGGTAATGAAGCTCGGCGCTTATGGAGCGTTGCGTGTGGCAATGACACTTTTCCCGGACGGTCTGCGCTACTGGCAAAATGAAATCGCCCTGCTCGCGGTCATCGGCATTGTCTATGGCGGCACCGTCGCCCTGGTGCAACGGGACATCAAGTTTGTCATCGGCTATTCCAGTGTCAGCCACATGGGCTTTGTCCTGCTCGGCCTCATGACCCTGACGCAAATCGGCCTGATCGGCGCTGTTCTGCAAATGTTTTCCCACGGCATCGTGGCGGGGCTTCTATTTGCGGTGGTCGGACGGATGATTTACGACCGCACCCATACCCGTGATTTAGGCGAGCTTCAGCCGATGAATCTTAATGCGCTCGCCCCCTTCGCCATGGTCACGTTTGTCATTGCCGGCGCGGCCTCGATGGGTTTGCCCGGGTTCAGCGGGTTTATCGCCGAATTGCAAGTGCTGGCTGGCGCGTGGAGCGTTTTTCCCCGCCTGACTATTCTCGCCGGCGCGGGAATTCTCGTTGGGATCGCCTTCATGCTGCGCGTTTGGATCAAGGCCTTTTTCGCCGAGAACGACACGCCCAAACAAGCTGTCCACTTGGAACCGACCACACTCCCCGAACGCGCGGGTGCATTTCTATTGCTGGGAACGACGGTCCTCATTGGCTTGTGCCCGGGTTTGCTGCTGAATTTGATCAGTCCAACGCTCCATTCGGCCTTGTTCCAGCCGCTGCTGAAAGGAGGCCTGCCTTGAACCTGGACCTCCCCTGGATGCTTCCGCTGGTGCCGGAAGAAATCGTGATTATTTCCGCTTTTGCGGTGTTGCTGGCCGATTTTGCCCTGGTGCGGCGCAAATCGCTGCCCATTCGCACGGCGGTCGTCGGCTTGTTCAGTTGTCTTGGTTGCCTCATCGCGATGATCTGGATGGCCCGCTATCAATCATACGGCAACTCAACCATGCTGGCCTTGAATCCCCTGACTCAATTCCTGAAAATGGTGTTGCTCACGTTGACCATGATCGTGATGGTCCTTTCGTTTGGGGCGCGATTTTCGCGGCACGTTGGCGAGTATTTTGCGCTGCTTCTCCTGGCTGCGGCGGGTTTGATGCTGTTGATCAGTTCCGAGAATCTTCTGGTGATTTTTATCGCGCTGGAAATGCTCAGCATCCCCCTCTACATCCTGAGCGCTTTTAATAAATCCAGCCCGGCCTCGGCGGAAGCGGGCCTTAAGTATTTTCTCTTCGGCAGCATCACCGCCGCGTTCACACTCTTTGGCATCAGCCTGCTCTACGGCCTGACCGGCGACCTTCAACTCAGCTCGATCGCCGCCAAACTGAGAACGCAGCCCATCGAACCGGTTTTTTATGTCGCTCTGGTGATGACGCTGGTTGGATTCGCCTTCAAGGTGGCGGCGGCGCCCTTTCATTTCTGGGCTCCCGACGTCTATCAAGGCGCGCCCACGCCCGTGGCCTGTTTCATTGCTTCCGCCTCCAAGGTGGGCAGCTTCTTTGTGCTGGCAAGAATATTATTGACTGGTTTTGGCCCGTGGCAGGGCAGCGCGGTCTGGGAAGGTCTCCGCGCCGGATGGATGCCGCTGCTGGCGGTTTTGGCGGTTCTCTCGATCGTGGCGGGCAACATCGCGGCCCTGGTCCAGACCAGTGTGAAACGCCTGCTGGCCTATTCCGCCATTGCCCACGCCGGCTATGCGTTGCTGGCATTTTTTGGCAACTCGCAGCAGATGCTACCGGCCCTGTTTTTTTACGTCATCACCTACTCGCTGACCGTGCTGGGCGCATTTGCCGTGGTGGCAGTGGTCGAAAACAGCGGGAGCCCTGACAAGATTTCCGAATGGGCCGGGTTGTCCCGCCGCGCGCCTCTGCTTTCCGCCTGCATGTTCGTCTTTATGCTCTCGCTGGCCGGGATTCCTCCGCTCTCCGGATTCTTCGGCAAGTTTTACCTGTTCACGGCCGCGGCAGGCGGAATGCCGCATTTGGGAATGCTTTGGCTGGTGGTGGTGGCAGTGGGAGCGAGCGCCATTTCGCTCTATTACTATTTGCAGGTGCTCAAGCAAATCTATACTGCCGAACCTCCGTCCGGCTCCAAAATCTTTCATGCGCCCGCAGCCGCGCTCCTGCCCATTTTGTTCCTGGCTGCCATCGTTATCGCTTTCGGTTGTGCGCCCGGCTGGTTGCTGGGGAAACTGTCCATTGTCCTCAACTCATCTTCTTTCTAAAATATGAATACATCCAAGACCCAAAACTCCTCCGCGGCCCCGTACTCCACGCTCGATGGCAATGAAGCCACGGCTTCGGTCGCCTATCGGCTCACTGAAACCGTCGCCATTTATCCAATCACTCCCTCCTCGCCCATGGCGGAATGGTGCGACCAGTGGTCCTCGGCCGGCCGCCTGAATTTGTTCGGCACCGTCCCGCGCGTGGTGGAAATGCAATCGGAAGCCGGCGCCGCCGGCGCCCTGCACGGCATGTTGCAAGTCGGCTCGTTGAGCACGACCTTCACCGCCTCGCAAGGCTTGCTGCTGATGATTCCCAATATGTATAAAATCGCCGGGGAACTGCTGCCCTTCTGCATGCACGTCACGGCGCGCACCCTGGCCACCCATGCCCTTTCCATTTTCGGCGATCATTCCGATGTCATGGCCTGCCGCCAAACCGGCTTTGCCATGCTTTGTTCCGGTTCCGTGCAGGAAGCGCAGGACATGGCCTGCATCGCCCACGCCGCAACCCTCGAATCGCGTGTGCCGTTCCTCCATTTCTTCGACGGCTTCCGCACCTCGCATGAAGTGGCCAAGATTCGTTTGGTGACAGATGATCAATTGCGCGAATTAATGGCCAACTGCGATCTGCCCATCCAGGCGTTTCGCAAGCATGCTCTCTCTCCCGATCATCCCTGTATCCGCGGCACCGCCCAAAATCCCGATGTTTTCTTTCAGGCGCGGGAAGCGTGCAATCCCTTCTATGACCGCACCCCGGGCATCGTGCAGGAGATCATGAATCGCTTCGCCGGCATTACCGGACGGCAATATCATCTGTTCGATTACATCGGTGATCCCCAGGCAGACCGCGTGCTGATCATCATGGGTTCGGGCGGCGAAACAGCCCAACAGACTTCCGAATGGCTCAATCAGCGCGGAGAAAAAACCGGCGTATTAAAAGTGCGCCTTTACCGTCCGTTTTCCATCGCCGCTCTGATCGGTGCGCTGCCCTCGACCGTGCGCCGGATCGCCGTGCTCGACCGCACCAAGGAACCCGGCGCGGTGGGCGAACCACTTTACGTCGATATGGTCACCGCCTTGCGCGAAGGATGCGAAAAGGGGCTGGCCTCTTTTGATACTGAACCCAGCGTGATCGGCGGGCGCTACGGGCTTTCCTGCAAGGAATTTACCCCGGCGATGGTCAAGTCCATTTTCGAGGAACTGCAACACCGCACACCCAAAAATCATTTCACCTGCGGCATTGTGGATGATGTCACCCACACTTCCCTGCCCTTTGATCCCGACTTCGACCTTGAGCCAAAAGACGTCGTTCGGGCGGTCTTTTTTGGCTTGGGCGCCGATGGCACCGTGGGGGCCAACAAGAATTCCATCAAGATCATCGGCGAGGAAACGGATCTTCATGCGCAGGGTTATTTCGTTTACGATTCCAAAAAATCCGGTGCTGTCACCATTTCACATTTGCGTTTTGGGCCGAATCCCATCCATTCTCCGTTCCTGGTCAAGCAGGCGGACTTTGTCGCCTGCCATCAATGGCCGTTTTTAGATCGTTATAACGTGCCGGAGTACGCCCGCGAAGGCGCCACGCTCCTGTTGAACTCCCCCTACGGTCCGAATGATGTGTGGAAACATTTTTCCATGGAAGTTCAGCGCACCATTATCGCCAAAAAGCTCAAATGCTACGTGATCGACGCGTACCCAGTCGCGCGGGCGGCGGGGATGGGCGGACGCATCAACACCATCATGCAAACCTGCTTTTTCGCCATTTCCAACGTCCTGCCGCGCGAGGAAGCAATTGCCCAGATCAAAAAGGCCATTAAGAAAACCTACGCCCGCAAGGGACAAAAGGTGGTTGATCAAAATTTCGCCGCGGTGGACCAAACTCTGGCCGCGCTGCACGAAGTCAAAGTGCCGGACTCGGTTTCCACCACCCATCATCAGGAAGCTGCCGTTCCTTCCGAAGCACCGGATTTCGTCCAGCGCGTGACCGCCATGATGCTGTCGGACAAAGGCGATCTGCTGCCGGTGAGCGCGTTCCCCGTTGATGGCACCTGGCCCACCGGAACAACGCGGTGGGAAAAGCGGGCCATCGCATTGGAAATTCCGGAATGGGATTCCTCCATCTGCATTCAATGCAATAAATGCGTGCTGGTCTGCCCCCATGCCGCCATTCGCGCGAAATTTTATCCCGCCACTGAGCTGGCCAACGCCCCGGCGACCTTCAAATCCACTCCCTTCCGCTCGCAGGAATGGAAAGGCTCTCTCTTCTCGCTCCAAGTCGCGCCGGAAGATTGCACCGGATGCACGCTCTGCGTGGCGGTTTGCCCGGTGAAATCAAAAACCGATCCGAAGCAAAAGGCGATCAACATGAAGCCGATGCCGCCGTTGCGCGAGCAGGAGAAGGTCAATTATGAATTCTTCCTGAATTTGCCCTTGCCCGATCGGACCAAGCTGGCGATGGATGTCAAAGGCTCACAATTCAGGGAGCCGCTCTTCGAGTATTCCGGAGCGTGTTCCGGCTGCGGCGAAACGCCCTACGTCAAACTACTGACCCAAATGTCAGGCGACCGGCTGATCATCGCCAACGCCACCGGTTGCTCCTCCATTTACGGCGGCAATTTGCCCTCGACACCCTACACCGTCAACAAAGCCAAGCGCGGCCCCGCCTGGTCCAATTCGCTTTTTGAAGACAACGCCGAATATGGATTTGGCCAGCGCATCGCACTGGATAAACAAACCCAGTTCGCGCAGGAATTGGTGCAAAAACTCGCGTCGCAAATCGGCAGCCAGCTCGCCGAAGCATTGCTCAAAGCCGACCAGGGCAACGAAGCCGGCATTGAGGCCCAACGCGAGCGTGTCGCTCAATTGCGTTTGTCCTTGCAAAAACTGACGTCGCCGGAAGCCCCCATCCTCCATGCTCTGGCGGATGCGCTCGTCAAAAAATCCGTCTGGATTTTGGGCGGCGATGGCTGGGCTTACGACATCGGTTTCGGCGGCCTTGACCACGTCATCGCCATGAACGAAAAAGTAAACATTCTGGTGCTGGACACCGAGGTTTACTCAAACACGGGCGGACAACAATCCAAGTCCACCCCGCGCGGCGCGACGGCAAGATTCGCCGTTGCCGGCAAACGCACGGGCAGAAAAGACCTTGGCCTCATCGCCATGACTTACGGAACAGCCTACGTAGCCCAGGTCGCGTTCGGGTCCAAAGACATTCAAACGGTCAAAGCTTTTGAAGAAGCGGAGTCTTATCCCGGCACTTCACTCATTATTGCTTACGGTCCGTGCATCGAACACGGTTACGCGCTCGGCCTTGGACTGGATCAACAAAAACTGGCCGTGGACACCGGCTTCTGGCCGCTCTACCGCTTTGACCCGCGCCGTCTGGAAGCGGGCGAGCCCGGATTGAAGCTGGATTCCCCGGCCCCGAAGGTTCCCCTGGAAAAACTTTGGGCGTCGGAGCGCCGTTTCCAATCCGTGGCGGCAAATGACCCGGTGCATGGCAAAGCGCTGCTAGCCGCTGCCCAGGAAGAAGTCCTGAACAAATTCGCCCTTTACGAGCGGATGTCCACCCAGCCAGTGGCCCCCGCGAAGTTGGTGGCCACAATGGCACAGGGGAAATAGGTTATTGAGCCGTTCCCTGCCCCACGCATTTAAAGAGGGGCAGGGATGAGGAGTAGGCCGTTTGCATATTATTCGCCGGCCAATTCTGCTTCTATCACCTCCGTCCTTTCCCTCCTTCGTCCCCGGTTTGCTGCCCTGGGCCAATTCACGTTCGCGGGTAATCGATTGACAACGTGAAATTAAGTTCCGGTTGCCTGGAATCATGAATCGGCCGCAGTTTGGCGCAAAATTTCCAGAGTTTAAGCTTGTCAAACGCAAAAAATAGTTTAAAAATTCTCTCTAGATAAAAAGCCCGATTTTTGGATGGAGCAGTCAGTCCGCTGGGGGTTTTGTTCGGTATGGCGATGAAAAAAAACCTGCTCGTTTTAATCGTAATGTCGGTATTCACGCCGGCGGCTCTCGCCGCGTTGCCAATTTTTGATCCTTTTACCGACGCCAGTGGTGGAGGAGGCACCCCTTACGACCCAGGCTGCTATCTCACGGATCAGTCCAATGTGGATGGCGACCGATGGTGCGGAAACGCCCCCTTGGTCGATCCTCTGAATGTAACCCTTAGCTCTAACTCGCTTTCTTATGCGGGTCTTCCGCCTTCAATGGGCCACGCGATCCTTTTGAGCAATATTGATGATCTCGACACACCTCCCATCATTACTGTCATCCAGAACACCGCGAATAATCTCCTCGCCTTCGACCACAGCACATTTTACGACGGTTCGGATTACTGGTGCGCGGCCCCTGGATATTATTATTCCTTTGCGGCTGATACCTATCATACTTTTTGCGGCTACCCCTCCTATTTCAGCCCAAGTCAGATTGAGGATTTTTTCGTAAAGCTCATTCAGGCCCAGGATGCAAATGGTAATTTTCCCATCGCTCTTCAACCAGACGGCACGGCCTTTGTCTATTATTCCGCGTGGGACGAGCTCCAGACTCACGCGACCGGAGATGGCAACTTATTTGTTCCGTTGATGGAGAAGCTTTATTATGACGAGACTGGGGACATCAGTGAGTTTGAGGCAACCGCGGACAATCTAAAGACGGCACTGCTAAATATTCCACGCGATCCGGCGACAAGCCTGGTCACGGTAAACACCAACGATGAGTGGGTGCCGTGGGGGTTTCAAGACGGAGTGCGAATGACTGGGAATGTGCTGAACGGTTCGCTGTTCTATTATCAAGCGGCATTGGCCATGGCGGATTTATATACGGTGGAAGGTGATACATCCAATGCCACACTATTCACAGGACAGGCAAATGACATCTCCAATAATATCTCATTATTGTGGGACAGTGCGGACGGCATGTTTTATGCCGCTACCTTGCAGAATCATCAGATCGATATAATAGGATCCGCCCACGCCGTGTCTCTCGGAATCGTGTCAGGGGCTTATGCCGCTGCCATTGGCAATTATTTAATCAGCAACTATTCTACCCTCACTTGGAATGGTTACATCAAACAGACTCCACAGCCTTGGGAATACACGTATTCTATTGGCGATCCCGAGTTTTCGCCAATGTCCGATTCCAGTTATGACAATGGCTTCTGGTCGGTGGGGAATGAATGGGTGGCCTCGGCCCTTTATAATGTCAACCCGGCCCAGGCGGCTCAATTTATAATAGATTTTGCGAATGGCCCTGACCTGACCATGGAATTCTTCGATATCTACGCTCAAGCAAACGGTGAAACTGACAACTTGGAATCTCCCATGGGATCACTGGGATTTGCGTTGCAGGAACCCTCGCTTTTTCCTTTTGGCGACGGCGAACGCATGTTTTTCGCGCCCACGGCCGACGGATGGATGCCCACCAACGCCAACGGCACACTCTTTTATTCCCTGCTCCTCAACGCCGCCGATATTACGGATCTTTCAACAAACGGCGAATATTTTTGCGGATTCAACAACCAGCCCGTCACTGCCAATCCGCCGACGGATTTCCATGCGCGGATTTACCTCAGGCAGAACGGCGCGGGGTTCCAGGTTGGCATCTCGAAAAACGGCGGCAACCCCACCAACTATGACTCCACTGTGCATTACACGAATGAAACCCTTTTCGTGGTAGTGGAACAACAGATCGTGTGGAATCCCGCCAATCCCTCTGGCACTGATGATAACGTTTTCCTTTGGATAAATCCGCCCACCAACAGTTTTGGCGCCTGTGCTCCTCCCACGAACGCTGCCAATGCCAGCATTTTGGCGCAGGATGCCGACGAAAGCGGTCCGATTACCTCGTTCATCATCGCCAATCGCTCGTGTGCCACGCCCGACAATCTGTTCATCCAGAATATCCGTTTGGCGACGAATTGGGCGTTCGTTACCGGAGCGCCGGGAATCAAATCGCCTCCGGCCAACGTGACAGTCAGTCCCGGCCACTCGGTGCATTTCTCAGTCACAACCGTCAGTAATGGCTCCAGCGCCGGCTATCAATGGTCCAACAACGGTTCGCCTTTGGCGGATGGCGGAAGTATTTCGGGCTCGTCCACCAGCAAGCTGACGATTTCCGGCGCCCGGTGGACCAACGCGGGCATCTATTCCGTTTTGGTCACCAACGGCTACGGCTCGGCCTCTGCTCAAGCCGTATTGACTGTCACTGTGCCCCCGCCGCAATTCGTCCTTAATCAACCGCTGACGTTGCTGGGAGACGGCACGGCGCAGTTGAACTTCAGCGGCACCGCTGGCACGAGCTATCACCTCTGGGCCACCACTAATTTGGCTTTGCCCCCGGCAGTCAGCACTTGGATCCTCTTGACCAACGGCGTCTTTAGCGGAGGAGTGGACACCTTCACCGGCTTCCCGGCCACAAATCAACAGGGGTTTTACACCTTGACCCAGCCGTAATGTTGCAGGGAAGAGAGGGAGCCTCAATCTTTGCGCAGAAAGCCGTTGGCAAAAAAAATCGAAACTCTCCGCCTTCCAAAAGGCAATGCGTTGTGCCCCGATGACGACGCCCTGCCTGTCTCGTTCGTAGCTGCGTTGCGCGCCCCCGGGCCAAGGAATGCTAAAATTTTCACAAGAAACGGAAAGCCGCTTTTCACCCAAAAAGTAACCTGAAAGTGGGCTGGGATTGAAACGGGAATGGAAGTTACGAAAACATTTGAAGGATCACCTTTCGTCTATATGGTACTCGGAAATCAAAGTGAGCCGGACAGCTTTTTCAAATCGAGGCTTTACCAGGCCTTCTGCGCTGAGAAAGAGGAAATACTTCGTCACAAATGGATTGAGAGCGAAAAGGCAGGACGGGACATTGGTTTTGACGTCGCTCTGGTTGATTGGATTCTCCATTATCGCGCAGGCTGGCGTCGGGCTTATGTGGCCTCCCTGGAGCAGGGCGCAAGGCATAAACTTCACGGATCGGCGTAGAGGGCCGGGCCGTCTCAGGCCTGCAACGCGGCTCCACTCTTAAGGCATTCACCTCATAGACAAGCCAGGGAAGGTGACGGATACTTGCAGATGGATACAAAATTGGAATCGCTGCTGGCCAGGCTCAAAACCATCGAACAAGAGTTGCAAGCGGAGATCCAAAAGAAGCAGAAAGAATTTGGCTACGAAATTCGGAACCGCAAAGTCCACTTTACCGCCGTAGTGACCGCGCGGCACAAATTGCTCGCGACCAAGCTGTCAATATATTTACGCCGGTCTAAGCTCTTTAGCATCCTGACCGCGCCGGTGATCTGGTTTTGCGTCTTCCCGGTGTTCTTTATGCACATCGTGGCCAAAGCCTACCAGGCCATCTGTTTCCCCATCTACGGCATCCCAAAAGTTTGCCAGGCGGATTACATCGTGATGGACCGCCGAAAACTTTCCTATCTGAATTCGATGGAGAAATTCAATTGTTTCTACTGCGGATATGTCAATGGCCTGCTGGCCTACGTTCAGGAGATCGCGGCGCGCACCGAGCAATTCTGGTGCCCGATCAAACATGCGGTGCGCCTGAAAACGATCCATAGTCGCTACCAAAAATTCCTGGACTACGGCGACGGCGAACATTACCACGAGCGCCTCGAAGAAGTGCGGCGGGCTTTTGAGGACTTGAAGAATACGCCGGACAAGTAGATTTCATCGCCCCTCACTCGCTGCGTTGCAGGAGCCACACCAGCCGCCAGACTAGAAAGATAATGAAGCCCGCCCCGATTAACGCGCCAAAAGCGCCAATCGCCCAGGCCCAGGGCCACCCGCCGGAACTCCAGCGCGAGGCCCGATGGTTGAATTGGAATGAAAGCAACGCTGTCATCAGTTCATCGGCCGAATCGTAGCGAGACCGGGGATTGGTCCGGCACGCTTTCAGAATAATTCGATTGAATTGCATCAGTTCGAGATCGTCGCGCGTCGTCCCCAAATCCGCGGGTAACGCGGGGTAATTCTCGGCGCGGTTGCCAGTGCTCATTTCATAAAGAACTTTGCCCAGCGAATAAAGGTCCGCCTGAGCCGTCCCGGAGCCTTCCGGAGGGATGAAACCCACCGTGCCGGCGTGGCCGCGCTCCCCGGATATCTCTGTGACCAAACCAATGTCAGCCAACTTGGGGAATCCGTTGACGAAAATAATGTTCGACGGCTTGATGTCCCGGTGAATCAGGTTTTGCCGGTGCAGAAAACCCAGCGCCGAGGCGATGGCCGCACCCAACCGGATGCATTCCCCGATCGGCAACCGGCCTCTTGCGCGAATATCATGCGCCAGCGTCCGCGGCCAGTAAGTCTCGGCCATGAAGGGCTGCCCGCTCCTTGCATCGTCGGCCAGTTCCATCACGTAGTAGAAATAACCCTGTTCTTCGCCGCCGCCGGCTTGAAGAATGTCCACCAGCCCATCGTGCAGCCGGGAAACTGGTTCAAAATTCAAAATGCCGGCGAACTCGTTTTGGGATATCTGATGCCGTCCCGCCGCCCGCAAAGGCACTATCTTGACAGCGCGATAAGCGCCGAAAGTGTGCCTCGCCAGCCAAACTTCTCCGCTCCCGCCGCTGCCAATCCGCCGCATAATCTGATGTTCTGGAATAGACGGCGGGGTAGCGGGAAAAGGGGGAGCGGTTTCCGGCCCGAAAGAATCTTGGGATTCGCTCATTGTCGGTTTGAATTTGGCGGGCTACTGCTGCCCTTTTTCCATCGCCAGAATTTCCTTTTTGATCATGGCCCCGACCCGATGTTTTGCCAGGTAAACCACCGGAGCGCTCACGCCCAGGGCCTTGGCGACTTTGTTGACAGGCCATTCCCGAAGTGCGTACAGATCAAAGATTTGGAAATGCTCTTCTTTGACCCTGTGTTTGACTCGTTGGATGGCAGTTTTTAGCAGGTGCGCTTTCCACTCCAATTCCCAAACGGCTTCACAATTATCCCCCGCCGTTCCGAGGATCTCGCTCTGCTCCTCCGGCGGGGCTGGCTGGTCCGACGACCGCCTCGTTCTTTTTCTCAATTGGTCGGCAATGCGCCATCGTATAATGTTTCGAAGCCAGCCCTTAAATGAACCCAACTCCCTGTCCCGTTTGAACTTATGGATGTCTTTAGCGACACAAATAACTGTCTCCTGGACCACTTCTTGAGCCTCCGCTTCGGTCAGGCCCGAACGAAGGGCCACTGAATAAATCAGCCTCCAATAAGTGTCAAAAAAATCCTGCCAACTCTCATTGTCCCGCCAGTTTTGCAAACGACTGAGCAAGCTGTAGCGCGTGGGAATAGCCTGATCTGTTTGCGACTCCATACTCCCAGCCTGCCCGGATTCGCTCGAAAATGCAACTCATTTCCAGCCTGCCTCCCGCCGCTTGACAGAAACTTTGCTGTTTCTTTGGACAAGGCGGGTTTTTGCGATATTGTCAATAAAACATACTTGACAAAATGGCGATCGACACCTGTTTCGACCAATGTTTACAAGGTTTTCGTCTTATAAAGATTCTGCTCACCATGAGCTGTACGATTTTGGCCCTTTCTGCCATAATGCGGAAGCAAAGGAACGGTTGTGATGTACACATGCGAAAAAGAAGGAGAAACGCGAGCGTCTCGCTCGCCGTGTCGGCGTCCCGGCAAACGCATTTTCGCAGGGAAGACACATCTCGGAAATCGAACAGAATTACGGCTCGAGACGGCCTATTATCCTGTCCAAACCGCTTCATTTTCCCGTCAAACCACCTCGTCCGTCCCAGATTGCCAACAAATCAACAGAGGTGCCTTAAACCAAACCACTTACAACTTAACTGTGTCTGCCCCAGTCATACCCGGTCAAAGTGAATCAAACCGCTTTTTTGATGATCCTTCAGCTTTTGGCGTTCTCAGACTCGACCCAGCGGACGGCATAGCGGATCAGTTCCGCCATGCTTTTAATCTGGAGTTTGACCTTGATGTTGGCGCGGTGGACTTCGATGGTTTTGGGGCTGACGTGCAGTTCCCTGGCCAGTTCCTTGGTTTCCCGGCCCTGGCCAATCAACTGAAAGACTTCAAATTCGCGGTCGGTCAGCTTTTCCACCAGCGATTGACCGGCGTCCGCGCGGCGGCCGGAGAAAACTTCCAAAATCTTGGCCGACATTTTTTCACTGACAAAAATTTGCCCCGCAGAAACCTGCCGAATGGCTTCCATGATTTTTTTACCGCCTTCCTGTTTCATGACATAGCCGCGACCACCGGCGCGAAGCACGCGCTCGGCATAGAAGGATTCGTCGTGCATGGAAATCACCAAAACCGCTATGCCCGCTTCCATCGCCTGGATGTCTTTGATGAGTTCCAAGCCATTCCGGCCCGGCAGCGTGATGTCCGCCAAAACCAGATTCGGTTTCAGCAATCGGACTTTTTCCAAGGCGTCGTTTACATCGCCGGCTTCGCCGCAGACAGTCATATCCTTTTGGTGTCCAATGAGTTGTGCCAAGCCCTCCCGCATCATTGGATGATCGTCCACAATGAGGATTCTGGTCTTGGCCTGACCCGATTTTTTCATTGTGTTAATGGGGTTGGCTGGCTGCCGGGGGTTTGGAGAAAACAAATGACTCTGGTCCCGCCGTTGGCATCGGCTTGGATGAACAATGTCGCCCCTATCCGCCCCGCCCGATACTGCATGGTGCGCAAGCCCATGCCGGGGCCGGCCTGGACGCCCGGGCCAATGCCAATTCCGTTGTCGCTGATCATCAGCACGGTTTTATCATTTGTATTGGAAAGACTGATGTCAATGACGCTGGCTTTCCCATGTTTAATCGCATTGGAGACGGCTTCCTGAGCAATGCGATAAAGGTGAGTGGCCACCGCCGGATCGGATGCCGCCGCCAAGCCGGTGCTCTGAAAATTACACTTGACGTTGAAAAGCTTCTCAGTGTGGGCGGCCAACTCCTTCAGCGCCGACACGTATCCTTCGGCTTCGAGAATAAAGGGGGACAGGCCCCGGGCCAGCGAGCGCGTTTGCGCAATAACATCGCGAACATGCCCGGCAATTTGCTCGGCTTGCGCGGCCGGGCCTTTTGCTTTCTTGAGCAGGCTTTCCGCCAGGGATTGGCTCTTTAATTCGATGCCGGCCAAGTGCTGGCAAATGCCGTCGTGCAGATCCTGTCCGATGCGGCGCTGTTCGGTTTCGCTGATTTCCAGGATTTCCTCCTCTAAACGCTTGCGCTCGGTGATGTCCATGGCCGCACCGGCGATGCCAGAGATTAATCCCGACGCATCCCGGACTGGCTCAACCGTCAGATCGTAAAAGCGCTGTTGGCCGTCGGTCGTCAGAGAAACTTCCTGGCGCAGCCCGGCGCCCGTCATCAAAACACGCACTTTAATCTGGGTTAACCGGTCCGCCTCCTCCGATGGAAACAGTTCGGCATCAGTTCTGCCCAACATATCAGTGGCCGCGTGAACGATGGATTCGTTGTGAACCCAGGTATAACGAAATTCCGAATCCTGGTTAAAAACCATGATGGGAGAATGTTTCAAGGCAATCCGAAATCGTTCCTCGCTCAAGCGCAGCGCTTCTTCGGCCTTGGCCAGCTTTCGTTCCTGTTCAATCTGCGCAAGGGCCCGCGCGGTGACCGAAGGCAGAGCGTCCAGGAATTCCGCGCCTTTGACCAGATAATCGCGCGCCCCGCTTTTCATCATTTCGACCGCCACGCGTTCATCGCCCTGGCCGGTGATGATTAAGAAAGGGGGAAGACGGTTAAGATCGGAAAGTTGACGGATGACCTGGCGGGCATCGAAGTCCTGAAGTTTCAAATCCAACAAAAGCAGATCGGGCCGGTTTTCCTTCAACCAAGTGACTGCTTCCTTTCCCGAAGTGGCGGTGGCGACGGAGCAGCCCTCCCGCTCCAGCGCTTTGGCCGCCAGACGTAACAAACCCTGGTCATCATCGACAATCAGGAGCGTCGCGGCTGGTTTATGCTTGCTCATGCATCACTCATACTCGGACCTCGGGCACTTGGACCAGGGCGATGAACAAGCCAAACTGTTTTATCGCCTCCGCAAATTTTTCGTAATCCACCGGCTTTACCACATAATTGCTGCAACCGAGGGCGTGGCAATGTTCCACTTCGCGCGGGTCATCGGTCGTGGTGAGCATGATGACAGGAATTTTTCTCAGCTCCGGATCGGCCTTGATCTGCCGGAGCACTTCGACGCCATCCACTTTTGGCATCCGAATGTCGAGCAGAAGCAGGTAGGACGCTTCTTTGGCCCTGCGCCGGGCGCCGCGGCTAAAAAGAAAATCCAAAATATCCTGGCCGTTGTCGAACCGTTCGATCGGGTTGTGCAAGCCGGCGCGGCTGAGATTCTTTTCGATAAGCCGGACATGGCCGAGATCATCATCAGCAATCAAAACAACGACTTCTTTGGTCATGCTCATTAGCTTCGCCTCATACTGCGGGTAATGAAACAAAAAAAACGCTGCCTTCCCCAAGTTTGGATTCCACCCAAATCTTTCCCTCCTGCCGCTCCAGAATCTTTTGGGCGATGGTTAATCCCAGTCCCTCCCCTTCCGATGCGGAAGGGTTCAGCCGATGGAAAATCTCGAAGACCTTGGCCTGGTGTTCGGCGGCAATGCCGATGCCATTGTCCTTCACCGCATAGATGCAACGGCCATTTTCGACCCGGCCAGACACCTGAATCACTCCAGGACGATCGGGGCTGCGGTACTTGATGGCGTTGTCAATCAGATTGGAAAAAACCTGGTTGACCTGGATCGCATCACCCTGGCAAGCGGGCAACGGCTCAATTTGCAGGCTGGCGCCCACTTGTTTGATTTGAAATTCAACGGTTTGCGCAATGCTGGCTAACGTCGCATTCATATCCAGACGGCGAATGGTCAATGCCGCCCGGCCCAACCGGGAGAAGCGAAGGAAGCCCGTCAACAAAGTGTCAATCTTGACCACTCCGGCATGGATGAACTCCATCGCCTCCGGGATATCCGTGGTCAGGATCGTTTTAAGCTCGCGCTCCCTGGCTGGCCCAGTGTCGCCGCCTGCCATCAACTCGCGAATGCGGTCGCAGTCCCGCTTCAATTCCTTGGTAAAGCCTTGGATGTTGACCAGAGGGGAACGCAAATCGTGCGAGGCCACATAGACCACCGTTTCCAATTCCTTGTTCTTTTCCGCCAGGGTTTGGGCCAATTCGGCCAGCCTGACTTCCGAACGCTTGCGCTCGGTAATATCGGTTCGGATGGCGATGTATTGCACCGGCTTGCCCTCCGCGTTGAGAAAGGGAAAAATCGTCGTATCCACCCAATAAAAGCTCCCATCCTTGGCGCGATTGCGAATCTCCCCCTTCCAAACTTTGCCTTGAGCGATGGTGGTCCAAAGATCGCTGAAAAACTCTTTGGGATGAAACCTGGAATTGATGATGCGATGGTCCTGGCCCAGCAATTCATCGCGGGAATATTTGGAAATCTCGCAAAATTTATCGTTGATATAAGTGATGCGTCCACGCGCATCCGTGATTGCCACGATGGAATGGGCGTCCAGGGCCGATTTCAAGTCGTGCAATTCCTTGATCGGCTCCATTTGGCCAGCACTGGCCGACCCCGGAATGGAGTAACCCACGGAACCACTGCCACTCTCCAGGGCTTTTAGCCTCCTCTGCACCTGCTCAGCTTTGGTTAATTGCGAATTATCGTCCTTCACGGCCTCATGTTATTGAAGTCTGCTCCCCAGACACGTTAAAAATGGTTTGCCCCGTCCCGGATTCTAAGCCGGAGCCAATTGGCTGCGGTAATCCGTGGGTGACTGACCGGTTATTTTCTTAAATACACGATTGAAATGCGTCAAGGATTGGAACCCGACCTCGTAAGCAATCTCGCTAATGCGCAGATTGGGATTGAGCAACAGGTTCCGCGCTTTTTCCACCCTAACCCGCGAGACATACTCGGTGAAGTTCAAATTGGTCGCCTTTTTGAACATTTTGCAAAAGTGAAAAGTGCTGGTATTGACCGCCTTGGCTACCTGGCCCAGGGAAAGGTCTTCCGCTTGATTTTCCACGATAAATTCCTTGGCCCGCTTGATCACCGGCGATTCGGCATTTTCGCGATGAACCACAATTTGGTTGCTCACCACCGAAATATGTTCAGCGAAGATGCTCAGAAGTTTGACCATGGCTTCATATTGCTTGGTGGACAATACCTTTGTGCCGACATAAACACTCTGCAGGCGTTCCCGGCTCATTTGCAGACCCCATTCGGCAATCAGCCTGGCCGTGCGCTCGATTTGGGAGGGCGTGGCCTTTTTGCGCAAAACCTGCCCGGTTTGCAGGAAGCCAATCAACTGCTCGCCCAATCGAACGGGCACGGCGGTATCGACCAGCCCAAGCTGGCAGGTCACCGTGGCAGGCTCGAAGCGGGCGCCTTCCGAGAGCTGCTGCTGCATTTGCAGGCAAGTCGCACAGGAACGGCTTTTCTCGGCCAGCATGGCGCACAAAGGGTTTTCGTGGCGCTTGCCGTGGTGCGGCAACTGCCACGACTCAACCGGGCGCAGCGACACCGGCAGTCCGGTGGTTTCGCTGAACGCCTTCTCGTAATCCTGGAAAATCTTCGAGTTAATCAGGCTCTCGATCAAATCTTTGTTGTCGTGGCGGGTCATTTGTTTTTCCACACTCGACTGCGCAAATTTTGTTGTCATGTGAGCAAAATAGCACCGACCCTCTCCAACCAACAATCAGGCATTACGCCAGACACGTTTGGGGGAAATACACTAGGAGGCCTAAGGATTTTCCTTAGACAAGACGCCCGCCGCCGATCTCCGGCGCGTTCAGAAGACTTCCGCTTTCAATCCGGTTTCCATCTTGATGCGATGGCTGATGCGTGAAAGCTTTTTCAGCGGCATGTGTCCGCAATCCGGGTGGGCAATGGGCCTCGTGGCGGAATATATTTGCACGAGCGAGATTTGCGCACCGCTATTCTTCAACTCATTCAATCGGAAGATATACTCGTCGATTTCCTGCGGCGCCGGTTCCTGCTCGAAAAGCATGGGAAATAGACTCTGGATGACAACGGGCCGGTGCCGCGCGATCAAAAGGATGTTCGAGAGGACCTTGTCCAACGGCACTTCGCTGTGGTTGACGCGGTCCATGTGATCCTGGGTGCCGGCGTCCAACTTGACCCAAATCTCGTCATCGGGGGTAAAGTATTGCAGGCTGTCGCGAACTGGCGGCAAATCCAGCCCGGTGCCGTTGGTGATCAGGGCCAGTTTAAAAAAGGAATGAGGGCTGCGGGCCCGCACATGGACCACCACCTGGATTGCTTCGGCAAATTTGGGGCAGAGGGTCGGTTCGCCATCGCCGCTCAAGGCGACATGACGTAATTGCAGCAAGTCATTTCTTAGCCCGCGATAGGCCGGATTCTCTCTTATTTTGCCTGAGCGGACCAAAAAAAGTGTCTTGTCCAATTCCTCCGCCATCACTGCGACGTCCAATTCTTGCTCGGTCGCGGCCAATTCCCGGTTCACCTCGCAATAAACGCAGTGAAAATTGCACAACTTGTCGGGGTTCATGTTAATGCCGATGGCGAGGCCCCGCGCCCGTGCCGACAGGACGGTATAGACGAAGCGATTGTCGAGAAAATTGCGCGCGCAGCCAAACGCGGTTGCCGCCGGAGGTACCGGGAGCTTTTCCACTCCCTCGGTAACTGATGGGGATAAGGTCATGTCGATTCTGGTTTTTTCTTGTTCAGGCATGCGGATAATGCACAATGAGTCCGCCACCGGCGGCGTGATGACTCAGCTGTTCGGGAGTGCCATTAGCTTGAATGTTAATGTGACCTGATTTGATCGACGGTTTAAACGTCATATATTTCATTCGCAGCTTAAGGTCAGAGCCCTGACGGGACTACTCTCTCCTTGGTAAATACCGGCCATATTTTGCCGGGCTGGTTGGCAAAGAGACCCGACCTCGATCACGCCCCGGCGTTTTCTTTCCCCCGTCGCAGCAAAAAACGGTGAGTCTTTGCCAAAGGGGGGAAAGTGGGCAGACGCTGTTGCGGCCAGCTTAGTCGAAGATTGAGTCGATTCGCGCCTCGCTGTACGAATGATTCCAGCACAAAATCACGACCGTTTTACAAATGAAGAATATAATTTCAGATTCTCGGGAAGTGGGAAAAGGCGACAAAGTCACAACGTCGGCCCGTAGCCTTGATCACCTCGAATCCGCCCACGACATTCTGCGGACGCGGCGGCATCCGTTGAACCACATTTTTGCGCCCAAAGTCGTCGCCGTCATCGGCGCCACGGAAAGCAAAGGCAGCGTGGGACGAACCGTTTTTCAGAATCTCGGGCGCGGGGGATTTGAAGGGGTTGTATACCCCGTCAATCCGAAGCGGTCTTCGGTGTTGTGCGTCAAGGCTTACCCCAACATTGGCGCTATTCCGGAGAAAGTGGATTTGGCAGTGATCTGCACCCCGGCGACCACCGTCCCGGCAGTGATCCGGGATTGCGCCAAGGCTGGTGTGCCAGGGGCCATCGTCATTTCAGCCGGTTTTAAGGAAATCGGCAAAGTGGGCCAAAAGCTTGAACAAGAGATTCTCTCTGATGCGCAGAGCGGCGGGATGAGAATTGTCGGTCCCAATTGTCTCGGCGTCATGATCCCAAAAATCGGCCTCAACGCCACTTTCGCAACCACCATTGCCAAGCCGGGCAATGTTGCTTTTCTGAGCCAAAGCGGCGCGCTCTGCACCGCGATTCTCGACTGGAGCTTAAAGGAAAACGTTGGCTTTAGCGCCTTTGCCTCTCTCGGTTCCATGCTGGATGTAGGCTGGAGCGATTTGATTTATTACCTCGGCGATGATCCCAACACCAAAAGCATCATCATTTATATGGAAACCATTGGCGACGCGCGTGGGTTCCTGTCTGCCGCCCGGGAAGTCTCCCTGACCAAACCGATCATCGTGATTAAACCGGGTCGGACTGAACAGGCCGCCAAAGCCGCCGCATCCCATACAGGTTCACTGACCGGCAGCGACGAAGTATTGCAGGCCGCTTTCCGGCGCGTGGGTGTTTTGCGGGTGGAGACCATCTCTGAATTGTTCGACATGGCGGAAGTGCTCGGCAAACAACCGCGGCCCAAAGGCCCACGCCTCACCATAGTGACAAACGCTGGCGGGCCCGGTGTCCTGGCCACCGATTCACTCATTACCAGCGGCGCGCAATTGGCCGCCCTGGCACCCGAAACGATGGCTGCCTTTAATAAAATCCTACCGCCAACATGGAGCCACAATAATCCGGTGGACATTATTGGCGATGCCGGCGCGGACCTATACGCCCAAGCCGTGGACATTGCAGCCAATGACCCGAATACCGACGGTTTGCTGGTCATCCTGACGCCGCAAGCCATGACCGATGCCACAGCCACAGCGAAGCAATTGGTGCCGGTGGCGAAGGCGCAAAGTACCAAGCCGATCCTGGCCAGTTGGATGGGCGCGGACGCCGTCGAACCGGGCGAAGCCATTCTCAACGCCGCCAATATTCCCACTTTCAAGTATCCCGACCGGGCTGCGCGGGCCTTTTATTACATGTGGCGCTATAGCGACAACCTGCGGTCGCTTTACGAAACACCTGCCGCGGCAGACGATTCCAATCACAGCGCCATCGACCGCGCCAAAGTGGACAGGTTGCTGCAAACGGCGCGAAAGACAGGCCGCACCATTTTAACCGAATACGAATCCAAACAACTCCTTGCCGCCTACGGCATTCCCACCGTTGAAACGCACATCGCCCACACGGAACTGGACGCAGTAAAGCTGGCGGCGCACCTGGGCTTCCCCGTAGTGCTCAAATTGTATTCTGAAACGATTACGCACAAAACCGATGTCGGAGGGGTGCAGTTGAATCTGCGCACCGCCGCCGCTGTGCGCCAGGCTTGGCGCGCCATTGAAACCGCGGTTACCAAGAAAGTCGGCGCAGAACATTTTCTGGGCGCAACCGTGCAGCCGATGATCAAACTCGACGGCTATGAATTGATTGTAGGCAGCAGCATCGATCCGCAATTTGGCCCGGTATTGCTATTCGGCACCGGCGGGCAATTGGTGGAAGTCTACAAAGACCGCGCCCTTGGCCTGCCGCCACTCAATGCCACCCTCGCCCGGCGGATGATGGAACGCACCCGCATCTTCTCCGCGCTCAAAGGCGTTCGGGGCCGACAGCCCATCAATATCACCGCCCTCGAACAAACGATGGTGCGTTTCAGCCAGCTTGTCATTGAGCAGCCGTGGATCGCGGAAATCGATATCAACCCCTTGCTGGTTTCCTCCGAACGTATTTTTGCCTTGGATGCGCGAGTGGTTTTGCACGATGCCTCTATTCCGGTCAAAAAACTGCCCAGGCCCGCCATCCGCCCCTACCCCATTCAATATGTGACCGAAGCACGCTTGGCGGACAAAACGCCGGTCGTTATCCGGCCCATCCGCCCGGAAGACGAACCGCTGATGGTAAAATTTCACGAGACGCTGTCGGAGGAGAGCGTTTATCATCGCTATTTCAGCGCGTTGAAATTGTCCCAACGCGTCGCCCACGAACGGATGACGCGTATCTGTTTCAACGATTACGACCGGGAAATTGCGCTCGTGGCCGAACACACCGATGCAAAGACCGGGCATCGAACCATTCTTGGCGTCGGACGGCTAAGCAAGCTGCACGGCTCCAGTGAAGCCGAATTCGCGCTGCTGGTCAGTGACCAATCTCAGAAGAAAGGCCTCGGCACGGAACTGCTCAAACGCCTGGTTCAAATTGGCCGCGATGAAAAACTGAGCCTCATTGGCGCTGACATCATGGCCGACAATCACGCCATGCAACACGTCAGTCGAAAGGTCGGATTCAAACTCGAACACCTTCCTGAAGGGCATGATTTCCGCGCCCAACACGTTTTGTAATTTCGATTCGATGAGAGCGCCAGAGCGCTGGCGCTCACACTAAAAGTACGTGCCGGCTTATTTCGGTTGCGTGCCAGGATGCATAATGACCATCCAGCCCACCCCAAATCGGTCGGTGACCATGCCGAACCGCTGTGAAAAGAATGTCTTGGCCAAGGGCATTTGTACTTGTCCCCCTTCTGCCAAAGCCGAAAACAATCGCTCCGCCTCGGCTTCGGAGGTCACGGTGAGCGATAGAGAGAATCCTTGGAAGTTCGCCTTTCCCGTGCAGCGTCCGTCAGAGGCCATTATGGTGGTTTCGCCGATGCGCAAGCTGGCGTGCATGATTTTGTTTTCAGAACCAGGAGCGGCGCATCCAGGCTGGGGAGGTTCAGGACTGTCTTTGAAACGCATCAACATGAGAACCTCCGCGCCAAGCGCACGGCGATAGAATTCGATCGCTTCCTCGCAACGGCCTTCGAAGAACAAATAAGATTGAACGATGGGATTATTTCTTGTCGTGCTCATAATATTTCTGGGTTAACGATTCGTAGGTTGCGTCTTTTTATTTATGCCGCTAATACGACGAACGGGCCAAGACCTTCAGGACACGCCTGGAAGTTCCTCAATCCTCCACGGTTTGTAGGGAGTAATTTGAGGCCTGCCCCTTCCCCTTAAGGGCTTCGCGGGTATAGGTGATCAGGTGATGAGAGACGATCGTAATTTGGAATATTGTCTCCACTTGTCCGCGCCAAATCAAAGACCAAAACATCTTCCAAAAATGCCGGCGGTAGTTGCTGCGCAGACCGACGTGCCAGATAATCCGGCCAAATATCCGCACGCCGCGCCGGGTGTTGCGCTAGGTTAATTGTTTGAAGGCGTTCTCAGGCGCGGGCCGGTTGGCGTATGTATTGCGGGCCTGAGTCAAAAACCGGGCATACACATTGGCCGGTTCGTAAAGGTGCGCGATAACCTTCCGCCAGCGCGCCAGTACCGTTTCCTTGGATTCCAGGAAGCGGATATTGGAATCGCCCTGCGG
>Ga0182030_10006372_pt1 | contig 24920 bp, 21 predicted proteins | sample 812S3MmetaG_FD_121299 | JGI IMG/M metagenome (GOLD analysis project Ga0182030, IMG submission 121299) | Permafrost microbial communities from Stordalen Mire, Sweden - 812S3M metaG (Illumina Assembly) | ecosystem: Environmental > Terrestrial > Soil > Wetlands > Permafrost | place: Sweden...
ATACCGCCTGGCGGATTTTGCCCTCGACTGCCTCGACTGCCTCGACTGCCTCGACTGCTTCGACTGCTTCGACTGTCTCGTTTCCGAAATCGCGCTTCCGCGGCCCTGCTAGGCGAATTCCAACCTTCCGCACCAACCTGGAATGCGGGTTTCAGCCAAATCGGGATGAATAGTCTAAAATTCTTGAGAAATGCGCTTTCGGTACCATTTCGGTTCTGATCGCTGCCGCAGGATATTGGATTATGAACGCCGCCGTGCCCGTCAAGAAACCTACCGTCACCAGCGTCGAGGACGTGCAGGGCCATGCCGATTCGCGCCAGATCCCCATCAACAAGGTGGGTATCAAGGATATATATCATCCCGTCCGGGTAAAGGACCGGGCGCGCGGCGAGCAACACACGGTCGCCAGCTTCAATATGTATGTGAATCTGCCGCACAACTTCAAGGGCACTCACATGTCCCGATTCGTTGAAATCTTGAACCAGCACGAGCGCGAGATTTCAGTCGAATCCTTCGGCAAAATGTTGGTGGAGATGACCGAGCGATTAGCCGCGACATCGGGTCACATCGAGATGACCTTTCCATACTTCGTCATGAAGAAGGCGCCTGTTTCCGGGGTCGAGAGCTTGATGAACTATCAGGCGACGATTTTCGGCGAGCACATCGAGGGTAAATCTGAGGTATGGCTCAAAGTAGTGGTGCCGACCACGAGCTTGTGCCCTTGCTCGAAGGAAATCTCGGATTACGGCGCTCACAACCAGCGCTCGCACCTCACGCTCACGGCGCGGCTCACGGAGCACATGTGGCTCGAGGATTTGATCGACATCGCCGAGCGCGAAGCGTCCTGCCAGGTCTACGGAATTCTAAAGCGCCCCGACGAGAAATTCGTCACCGAGCGCGCCTACGACAATCCGAAGTTCGTCGAAGACACCGTGCGCGATGTTGCGGTGGCGTTGAACAAGGACAGGCGCGTTCGTGCCTATGTGGTCGAATCGGAGAACTTCGAGTCGATACACAATCATTCGGCTTATGCCATGATCGAGCACGACAAGGAAACTGCGGGGCAGCCAACTGCGGGGCGGCCAACCGCGGGGCGGCCAACCGCGGGGCGGCCAACCGCCTAGGGCGAGGGCGGAAGGGCCGCGGCCTGCGGCGGCCCCGCGATTCCTCGTTCCGCGCTCTGCAAGCGCCCGATCATGCTGCGCAGAAACACCTGATTGAAGCGCAGCTGGCATTCGGCGGAAACTTGTTCCAGCAGCGTCGAGCTGACTTTCATGACCGTGACCGGACCTGCCGCCATTATAGTCGCCGTGCGCTTGGCGCCGCGAACATAGCTGGTCTCGCCGAAGCACTCGCCGTTTTCCAGGTAACCGAGCGCTTTACCCAGCCGCTGTACGCCGACCCGGCCCTGCACGATGATGTAGAAACGATCGTCCATCTCTCCTTCCTTGACGATCTCCTCCGCGTCGCCGTAGTCCTGCCAACTGCTGGCGCGCAGCACTTCCCAGATCTCGCCGTGCGAGAACTCGTGGAAGAATTTCAACTTGCGCAGCAGGCTGAACTGCTCCTGCTGATCGATGCGGTTGTACTGGGCGCGCAACTTCTGATGCACACGCGTCAATTCGGCGGCGAAATCCAATCCCGTTCTATAGCGCTTGTCCGGATCCTTCTGCAGCGCCATCGCCGTGACATTCTCGAGTTCTTCCGGGATTTCCGGCCGCAGGGTGTGAATCGGCGGCGGCGTCGCGAACACGATTTGATGCAGTAATTTCTGCAGATTACCAGCCCTGAAGGGCCGGGTACCGGTGAGTAATTCGTACATGACTGCGCCCAGCGAATACAGATCGGAACGGTTGGTCAGTTCGATCGACTGCACCTGTTCGGGCGACATGTATGAAGGACTGCCGGCGATCCCCTCGATTCGCGAGATTTCCGAATCGGCCACCAGCGCGATGCCGAAATCGATGATGCGCACGTCGCTCTCGAGAGTCAGCATGATGTTGCTGGGCTTGACGTCGCGATGGATCACGCCGCGGCTATGCGCATAATGAAGTGCGCGCGCGGCCTTGTAGATCAGCTCGACGACATCGTCGATGCGCAGCAAATTATCGGGGCGGCAATATGCCGCCAGCGTGCGCGCGCCATGCACGTGTTCCGTCACGATGTAGCAGTGGCCGTTCTCTTCGCCGGCATCGTAGATCGGCAGGATGTTCGGATGCTGCAGCATGCCGACCATATGTGCTTCGGAAAGGAACATCTTGCGCGCGATGCGCTTGCGGTTTTCATCGCCGCTAGCATCGATGTTGTAGACCTTGATCGCGACGTCCCGCCCATAGTAAGGATCGTGCGACAGATACACGACGCCCGTACTGCCGCGCCCAACTTCGTTGATTATGACGTACTTGCCGATTTTTTCCGGCAATGATGCGCGCGAGTTCTGGTTCTTTGCGTTGCTTGTGCTGCGGCTGTTGCTCAAGGGTTACCGTGCGTTGTCGAGCGCCGTGGATTGTGTGGCGATGAGGATACTGGGGCGGCTGCACCTAAACTGTGATTTGAGTCGAGGCTTAGCCGAAGTGGTCGAAGCCCGACGTTGCTGGTGTATAGTCGACGCCGTCCGCCGACCAGCTCACTCCAGACCCACTGCTCAGTTCACCAATAATGGTCAGCGTTAAGTTCAATTGACGCGCGGCGGCCTCGAGCTTCGGATAGTTCGCTCGCGATGCAGCAAGCAGCAACTCGTAGTCATCGCCGGCGACCAGCGCCCACTCGCGTGCCTGCACCTCGCTCACCGTCGCGCGCAGCGCCGGCGACAGCGGCAGTCGGTCGACATCCACGTGCGCATGCAAGCCGCTGGCAGCGGCTAATTTCGGTAGATCGCCCGCCAGACCATCCGAAATATCCATGGCGGCCGACGCGATGTATCGCGCCGCCAGGCCCATCTGCACTCGCGGGATCGGATAATCGAAGCGTCGAATGAGCTCATCGACCGCAGCCGCGCGCGCGTCGCCGCGATCTCCGCCGCTGGGCGCGGCGCTCACGAACTTGAGGCCGGCGCCCGAATCACCAAGCGTGCCGCTCACCGCCAGCAAGTCGCCGGCCTTGGCGCCGTCGCGCCGTAGTGCAGCGCCCCGCGGCACGCTGCCGAGTATCTGCACACTCACCGTCAACGGTCCGCGCGTCGTGTCGCCGCCGACCAGAGTCACGCCATGCTGTTGCGCGATATCGAACAGGCCGGCGGAGAATTCCTGCAGCCACCGTGCATCCGCGGTTGGCATCGTCAAAGCCAGCGTCGCCCAAGCGGGCGTGGCTCCCATCGCCGCCAAGTCGCTCAAGTTCACCGCCAATGCCCGATACCCGACGGAGCGTGCGGCGGTGGCCAATGGAAAATGCCGGCCCGCCACCAACGTATCCACGGCGGCCACCAAGTCGGTGCCTCGCGGCAGGCGCAACACGGCGGCATCATCACCGATTCCGAGCACGACGCCGCGCTGCGCGAGCTGTATTGCATCGCGCTGCGCCTCGTGCTGCTGAAAGTAGCGACGTATCAAATCGAACTCGCCTAGATCGGAGGACGGCGCGTTCATGGCAGCCTCACGCCGGTTGGCCGTACTCGTGCGGCCGGAATTCCCGCGCGGCTCGATCCAATACGGCGTTGACGAACTTATGCGCGTCGGTGGCGCCGAACTGCTTGGTGAGCTGAACGCCTTCCGCGATGGCCACTCGATAAGGAAGTTCGGGGTGCGCCGTCAACTCGTGCAGGCCCAGCCATAGCACCGCATGTTCTATCGGATCGAGCTCGGCGGGCGGAATCTCGCTGAAGCGAGCGACGCTCGCGTCGAGCGCTTCGCGATTGACGGCAATGGCGGCGAACAGGCCGCAGAAGTATTCCATATCGACGCGCTCCGCCTCGGGATCCGCGGCAAATTGCCGTTGGATGTCGTGCCAAGGCAGTGGATTGATCTGCAGCTGGTAGAGCGCCTGCAAAGCGAGGCGCCGCGACAGATTGCGCGCCCGATGACGGGACACTAAGTTTCCAGACGACGCAGCAGGTTGGCCATTTCGATGGCAACCAACGCACAATCCGCGCCTTTGTTGCCGGCCTTGCCGCCGGCGCGGTCCACCGCTTGTTCCACGGTGTCGGTGGTGAGCACGCCGAATGCCACCGGTATGCCGAACTCGAGCGCGATGCGCGCAATGCCGCCGGCGCACTCACCCGCGACGTAATCGAAATGCGGCGTGTCTCCGCGAATCACCGCGCCTAAAGTGATGATGGCATCGTAGCGCTGCGATTGCGCCAGCTTGCGCACGACCAGCGGCAGCTCGAAGGCGCCCGGAACTCGAACGATCTCGATTTGCTGGTCGAGCACGCCGTGGCGCTTCAGCGCCTCGAGTGCGCCCCGCACCAAGGGCTCCACCACGAAATCGTTGAAACGCGCCGCGACCAGCACGAAGCGCAGATCGCCAGCCAACAGTTCTGCCTCGATTACCTTTGGCTGATCATTGGGCAAGGGTCGTTTCCTCCGGTTGCATCGTCGCGAGTATAAGCTGCCGGGCGCTCAATCTTCGCCATCCACGTAACTGGTCACTTCCAGGTCGAATGCGGCCAGTCCTTGCAGCTGTTTCGGCGCGCTCAACACCCGCATGCGGCTCAGTCCCAAATCTTTGAGTATTTGCGCGCCGATGCCGTAGGTGCGCACCACCGTGGCGCGCGCACCGTGCTGGATCGGCTTCGCGTCCAGCAATCGCACGCTGCTCATGAAATCGCGCGGCGATTCTTCCGGCCGCAACACCACCACGACGCCGGAGGACTCGCGCGCCACGCGGCGCATGGCCGCGCGCAGCGGCCAGCCCAGGTTCTCGTTGCTCACGCCCACGGCATCGCGCAGCGTGTGGTTGATGTGCACTCGCACCAGAGGCGGCACGGCCGAGTTCAGGTCGCCCTTGACCAGGGCGATGTGCACGCTCTTATTGACGTGATCCTCGTAGCAGCACAGCCGAAAACCGCCGTACTCGGTGTCGACGGGCTCATCGTAGATGCGCTCCACGGATCGTTCGTTCTTCAAGCGGTAGCGGATCAGATCGGCGATGGTGCCGATTTTCAGGCCGTGGGATCTTGCGAACAGCTCCAAGTCGGGGCGCCGCGCCATGGTGCCGTCGTCGTTGAGTATCTCGACGATCATTGCCGCGGGAGACGAGCCGGACAACCGTGCCAGGTCGCAGCCCGCTTCCGTGTGCCCAGCGCGAGTCAACACGCCGCCGGGCTGCGCCATCAGAGGAAATATATGGCCGGGTTGGCGCAGATCCTCCGGCCTTGCATGCGGCGCGACCGCCGTTTTGATAGTGTGCGCGCGATCATGGGCGGATATGCCGGTGGTGACGCCCTCCGCTGCCTCGATCGACAGAGTAAAATTGGTGCGATGGCTCGCATCGGTGTCGCTGACCATGAGCGGCAAACGCAGTTGCCGGCAGCGATCGCGCGTCAGCGTCAGGCAAATCAGTCCGCGGCCGTAGCGCGCCATGAAATTGACGTCCTCGGGCCGCACGGATTCCGCGGCCATGATCAGATCGCCTTCGTTCTCGCGATCCTCATCGTCCATGATCACCGCCATTTTTCCCTGGCGCAGATCCTCGAGGATCTCATCTATCGAATTGAGCTCTGCCATAAGTCGCCCTACTGTTTTGTTCCCGTCATCAGCCGCTCCACATATCGCGCAATCACATCGATTTCTATGTTTACCGCGTCGCCGACCTTCAATGCCCCCAACGTGGTCACCAGCTGCGTGTGCGGAATTACATTCACCTCGAATCGCGTGCTTTCGACGTTGTTGACGGTGAGGCTGACTCCATCAATACAGATCGACCCTTTCGACGCTACGAATCGCATCAGTGGCGCGGGCAATTCGAATTGCAAACGCGTAGAGCGTGCATCCTGCGATGCGTGGACGAGCTGACCGACGCCGTCCACGTGCCCGCTTACCATGTGACCGCCCAAGGCATCGCCGGCGCGCAAACTCGGTTCGAGATTTGCAGGCGAGCCGACTTTCATGTCTCCCAGGGTCGTTTTAGCCATGGTCTCGCGCGACACATCGGCAAAGAAGCACGTCCCTTGCTTGCGCGTAACCGTCAGGCAGACGCCTTGCACGCAGACGCTGTCGCCCAAACCTAAGCGCCCTGAGTCCAGCCCCGCGGCATCAATGCCCAGCTCCAAATCACCGCTGCGCTCCGCGATCGAAGCGACCTGTCCGGTCGCCAGCACGATTCCTGTAAACATTGTCAGCGTGTCCTCAAGTTCAGAACGAGACGCACATCATCTCCCAAGCGACGCACATCGCTGAATTCGAACTTCGGCGCAGGCGACGCGGCAGCAGCGAGCGGCAGCCCCACCCCCAGACGCACCAGAGGCGCCGCTTGCTCGCCCATCAAGCTGGGTGCCACGTACAATACGATCTCATCGACCATTCCCTGCGCTACGAACGCGCCGGCCAGCCGCGCCCCGCATTCCAGCAACACTTCATTGACCTCCCAGGCAGCGAGCCGCGTCATCACCGCATCGAGGTCCAAGCCGCCGTGAGCGCGCGGCACACGCTCCACTTTCAAGTCGGTGCCGGGCGCATGGCCGCCCCGCGCCGCATCAACCGCCGCGAATACCCGCCCTCCGCCGTCGCGGAAGATTTTCGCCTCCGGCGGGCAAGAAAGCTGCGTATCCAAGACCACGCGCAGCGGCTGGCGCACCCACTCACCATATTTCAAACGCACATCCAGCCGCGGATTGTCGCTCAGCACGGTGCCCGATCCCGTCAGCACCGCGGAGCTGCGCGCCCTCCACGTCTGGACATCGGCCCGCGAGGCCTCGCCGCTGATCCAGGTATGGCCGCCGGCAGCGGCGGCGGTGCGGCCATCCAGCGTCATCGCCATCTTCAGCCTTATGTAAGGACGGTGGCGCTCGAAACGCGAAAAGAAACCGGGATTCAACGCGCGCGCCTCGTGTGCGAACATTCCCGTCGATACTTCGATTCCCGCTGCGCGCAGCCGTTCTACGCCGCCGCCCGACACCTTCGGATTGGGATCCATCGTGCAACACATCACCCGGCTCACGCCGGCGGCAATCAAAGCGTCGGCACACGGCGGCGTTCGCCCCGTGTGGCTGCAGGGCTCGAGCGTCACATACACGCTGGCGCCGCGTGCCTGCGATCCCGCGGCGCGCAGCGCGAATACCTCCGCGTGCGGCTCACCCGCCCGCATGTGCCACCCCTCGCCCAGAACCCGCTCGTGATCGGCAATCACGCAGCCAACGCGTGGATTTGGGTCGGTCGTATACAGGCCGCGCTCCGCCAATTCGAGCGCGCGTTTAAGATGCTCCAGGTCATATGCGGTGGGATTCGTGCTCACTCGTCGACCTCGCCTGAATCCGATTTCGCTTCCTCGCCCGGCAACAGCGGCAGCTGATCCTTGCTCGGCTCGCGCCGCCGTCGATGGCGCCGCAACTGATCAATTTCGGCGCGGAAGGCCTCGACATCCTGGAAACTGCGGTAAACGGAAGCAAAGCGCACGTAGCCCACTTCGTCCATGTGGCGCAGCTCTTCCATGACCATCTCGCCGACTTTGCGAGCCGCTATTTCTCGTTCGCCCAAACTGCGCAGTTTGTGGCAAATGCGCGCCACCGCGGCTTCGATCATCTCGAGTGAGACCGGCCGTTTCTCCAACGCCTTCTGCATCCCGGTCCGCAGTTTATTTTCGTCGAAGGGCTCGCGGCTGCGATCGCCCTTGACCACCGTCGGCAGCAGCAGCTCCGCCGTCTCGAAAGTGGTGAATCGCTCGGTGCATTCCAGACATTCGCGGCGCCGCCGGATTTGCCGACCTTCGCCGGCAAGGCGCGAGTCGATGACCTTAGTCTCCGAGTGACCGCAAAAGGGGCAATGCATGGGTACTACTCACGGCGCTTGGGCGGACCCATGCGCCGTCAACCATAGACCGGAAACCGTCGGCATAGTGCCACGACCTCGGTGCGGGCACGCTCCACGGCGGTCTCGTCGCCCATGTGGTCGAGGATGTCGGCGATCCAACCCGACAGTTGGCGCGCCTCCCCTTCCTTGCAGCCGCGCGTGGTCACCGCGGGCGTGCCGATGCGCAGCCCGCTGCTGATGGACGGCGGACGTGGATCATTCGGCACGGCGTTCTTGTTGACGGTCATGTGGGCGCGCCCCAAAGCGGCGTCCGCATCCTTGCCGGTGATGTTCTTGTCGATGAGATCGAGCAAAAACAGGTGGTTGTCCGTGCCGCCAGAAACGATTTTATAGCCGCGCTCCTGCAGCACCGCGGTCATGGCGCGCGCATTGGCGATCACCTGCGCCGAATAGGCTTTGAATTCCGGCTGCAGCGCTTCCAGGAATGCCACGGCCTTGGCGGCGATGACATGCATGAGTGGTCCGCCCTGAATGCCCGGGAACACCATGGAATTGAACTTCTTGTGCAGATCGGCGTGCGGACGCGCCAAGATCAAGCCGCCGCGGGGTCCACGCAGCGTTTTATGGGTGGTGGTGGTCACGACATCGGCGATGGGCACGGGATTCGGATACAAACCGGCGGCCACCAATCCGGCGACATGCGCCATGTCGACGAAAAAATACGCTCCGACCGAATCGGCGATGGCGCGGAATCGGGCCCAATCGATCGCGCGCGAATAGGCCGAGAATCCGGCCACGATCATCTTGGGGCGATGTTCGCGAGCGAGCTGTTCGACCTGTTCATAGTCGATGGTGCCGTCGTTGGGCTTGAGACCGTACTGCACGGATTTGAACAATTTGCCGGAGAAATTCACCTTCGCGCCATGAGTCAGGTGACCGCCATGATCCAAGCTCATGCCGAGGATGGTATCGCCCGGGTTCAATAGCGCGAAATACACGGCGGCGTTCGCCTGTGAACCGGAATGCGGCTGCACGTTCGCATAGGCGGCGCCGAACAGCTGCTTGGCGCGCTCGATCGCCAAACTCTCGGCGATATCGACGAACTCGCAGCCGCCGTAATAGCGCTTTCCCGGGTAGCCCTCGGCATACTTGTTGGTGAGCACCGAGCCCTGCGCCTCGAGCACTCGCGGGCTGGCATAGTTCTCCGAGGCGATCAGCTCGATGTGATCTTCCTGGCGTCCGCGTTCACCGGCGATCGATTGCGCCAATTCGGGATCGAACCCGGCGATGGTCATTTTGGCATTGAACATGAGGCGCTCCCGAAAAACAGCCGGTAATTGTAGCGCATTCGGCCATCCTTCCCTAGCGACGGCGGCGCGTCGTGACAAGATTCCGCGACTAAACCATACTGCCTGCCTGTCCCCGCTCGCCGCTCATCATTGATAGGCTAGGAAATGGCTCAGTTCATTTACACCATGAACCGGGTCGGCAAAGTCGTGCCGCCCAAGCGCATCATTTTGCGCGATATCAGCTTGAGTTTCTTCCCCGGCGCCAAGATCGGCGTGTTGGGCTTGAACGGCTCCGGTAAATCCACGCTGCTGAAGATCATGTCGGGCGTCGATAAGGACATCGAGGGTGAGGCGCGCGCTCAGGGCGGCATCAAGGTCGGCTACCTGCCGCAGGAACCGCAACTCGATGACACCAAGACGGTGCGCGAAGTGGTCGGCGAAGGCGTCGGCGACATCCAGCGTCTGCTCGATCGATTCAACGCCATCAGCGACAAGTTTGCCGAGCCGATGTCGGATGATGAGATGAACAAACTCATGGAGGAGCAGGCGAAGATGCAGGATCAGATCGACGCCGCCGGCGGCTGGGAACTGGAGCGCAAGCTGGAAATCGCCGCCGATTCGTTGCGCCTGCCGCCCTGGGAGGCAGTGATCGGCAAGCTTTCGGGCGGCGAGAAGCGCCGCGTGGCACTGTGCCGGCTGCTGCTGTCCAAGCCTGACATGCTGCTGCTGGACGAACCGACCAATCACCTGGATGCCGAGTCGGTGGCTTGGCTGGAGCATTTCCTCGAGGAGTATCCAAGCACGGTGATCGCGGTGACCCACGATCGCTACTTCCTCGACAACGTTGCCGAATGGATCTTGGAGCTGGATCGCGGCCATGGCATCCCCTGGCAGGGCAACTATTCATCCTGGCTCGAACAGAAAGAGCAACGTTTGGCTCAGGAAGAGCGCCAACAGGATGCCCTGGCAAAGACTTTGAAGCGCGAGTTGGAATGGGTCCGCACCAACCCCAAGGCGCGACAGGCGAAATCCAAGGCGCGTTTACAACGCTACGAGGAATTGGCGTCGCAGGAATTTCAAAAGCGCAACGAGACCAACGAGATCTACATTCCGCCGGGCGACCGGCTCGGCGACCTGGTGATCGAAGCACGAGCTCTGCGCAAGGGTTACGGCGACCGCCTGCTGATCGATTCGCTGAGTTTCAACCTGCCCGCGGGCGGGATCGTCGGCATCATCGGGCCGAACGGCGCCGGAAAAACCACGCTATTTCGCATGTTGTCCGGCAGCGAAAAGCCCGATGGCGGCGAGATTCGCTTAGGGCCCAGCGTCAAACTGGCGTACGTGGATCAGTCGCGCCAGGCGCTCAACGATAAGAACAGTGTCTGGCAGGAGATATCCGGAGGTCTCGATCTCATCAAGGTCGGCAACTACGAAACCTCATCGCGCGGCTACGTCGGCCGCTTCAACTTCAAAGGTGTGCAGCAGCAGCAGCTGATCGGCGAGTTGTCGGGCGGTGAGCGCAATCGCGTGCACCTTGCCAAGGTATTGAAGGCAGGCGGCAATGTGCTGCTGCTGGACGAACCTACCAACGATCTGGACATCGAGACGCTGCGAGCGCTCGAGGACGCTTTGCTCGCCTTTCCGGGCTGCGCGGTGGTGATTTCCCACGATCGCTGGTTCCTGGATCGCATCGCGACCCACATTCTCGCCTTCGAGGGGAACTCGGAAGTCCATTGGTTCGAGGGCAACTACCAGGAATACGTCGAGGATTTCAAGCGACGCAAGGGCGAGGATGCCTCGCAGCCGCACCGAATTCGCTACAAGCCACTGACAGGTTGAAGTAATGAGCATTTACATAACCCCGCAAGACGAGCTGCATGTGGAATACCAGGGCATCGCTCTGACCTGTCCGCATTGCCAGACCTTGACTCATCTCACGCCGGTCGGCATCCCAAGATTCGACGAAGTTAGTCTGGGAAAGCCCAAGCACGTTGGCGTCGTGTTTCGCTGCGATGCCTGCCGCGAGCCGATTTTCCTCAAGTTCACCGCCAAGGGGTACAGCGCGCTGCGGGTCGAACTTGCGCCCAACTACGTCGAGATCGAGCGCGCACGCGAAAATTTCCCGTTGACGTACCTGCCCGAAGAGTCGGAAGCCTTGTTCAAGGAAGCATTGAGCTGCTATGCCGCTTCTTGTTTCAACGCCTTTGCCTCCATGAGCCGCCGCACGGCGCAATCCCTGTTCCGGGAATTGGGCGAACGCGGCAAGCTGCAGCTATTCGACAGCCTGCAGGAAATCCGGGTGCTGGCGCAGCTCGATGACGACACCTTTGCCGCGCTGCGGGCGGTGCTGTTCGGCAGCGACGCCGATCCGTGGCCGCATCAGCCCAATCTCGATGCAGAAAGTGCGGGCGTCCTGCTCGAGGTCATGCGCGACTTGCTTTACCAAACCTTCGTGCGCAAGGCGCGTCTGGTGCAAGCTGTGACTTTCCGCAGGTTCGTGGCGCCCAACCACGCGGAGACCGGCTAGTCGACGAACACCCGCGCGTTGCGAAACAGGCGGGTCCAGCCACCGTCTTCCGCCCATTCTCGCGGCGCCCAAGAATTCTGCACGGTGCGAAACACCCGCTCCGGATGCGGCATCAACACGGTGACCCGGCCGTCCTCGCTGCAAAGGCCCGCCAACCCCAACGGCGAACCATTCGGGTTGGCCGGATACTGTTGCGTCGGCCGTTCCCGAGAATCGACAAACTGCACGGGCACCATGGCACGCCGCAGCAGCGTCGCGGCATCCGACCCCGAATCGAATTCCGCCTGACCTTCCCCATGTGAGACGACGATCGGCAGCACAGAGTCTTGCATGCCGCGCATCAGCACCGACTGCGATGCCGTGACGCGCACCAGGCTCAACCTGGCTTCGTATTGCTCGGATAGATTGCGCACGAAGCGCGGCCAGCTGCGCGCACCAGGGATGAGATTCTTCAGTGCGGCCAACATCTGACAGCCGTTGCACACGCCCAAGGTAAACGTGGCCGATCGCTCGAAGAAGCTGCTGAACTGGCCGCGCGCGCGCGCATTGAACAATATGGATTTCGCCCACCCCTCACCCGCCCCGAGCACATCGCCATAGGAGAATCCTCCGCATGCCACCAAACCGTGAAAACGGCCTAGTTGCACGCGGCCTGCCAGGATGTCGGTCATGTGCACGTCGTACGCGTCGAACCCCGCGCGCGTGAACACCGCTGCCATCTCGGTCTGACTGTTCACACCCTGCTCGCGCAAAATGGCGACGGCGGGACGGGCGCCGCGCGCAATGAACGGCGCGGCCACATCCTCGGCGGCGTCGAAACTCAATTTCACGTGCAGGCCGGGATCGTCGGCATCGCTAAGTTGCGCGTACTCCTCGCGCGCGCAGTCGGGATTGTCGCGCAGTTCGCGCATGCGAAATGAAACCTCGCTCCAGCGGCGCCGCAAATCGAGCCGTGACGCCGTAAACACGCTCGCGCCATTGGCGCGCAACTGCACCTGCGCGCCGGCGCACGGCGCGCCGATGTCAGTTGTGTGGGCAGCCAATCCGCTGCTTGCGAGCACCGCGAGCGCCTGTGCGAGCAGCGCCTGCGGCACTTGAATCACGGCGCCCAGCTCCTCGGCAAAACAAGCCGCCACCGGGTCGGCCACCTGTCCCAGATCGATGCTCGCGCCGCAGTGACCGGCGAAAGTCATCTCCAGCACCGCCAGCAGCACGCCGCCGTCGGATACATCGTGATAGGCCAGCACGCAGTGCGCATCCTTCAGCCGGCGCAGCGCAAGAAAAAACGCGCGCAGCAACTCCGGCCGATCAAGATCCGCAGGCGTGCCGCCGCTTTTGCCATGGACCTGAGCCCAACATGAACCTCCCAACCGCGCCTGACCGGCCCCCAGGTCGATGTGCAGCAAACGCGACTCCTGCGCCGCATCCAGCGCGGGCGTCAGCGTAGCGCGGGCGTCGCGCACCGGCGCGAATGCGGAAATGATCAGCGACACCGGCGCTAGCACGGTATGTTCGCCGTTGGCATCGCTCCAGGCGGTCTTCATGGACAGCGAATCCTTGCCCACCGGAATGGTGATGCCCAGCTGCGCGCAAAGGTCCACGCCCACGGCACGCACGGTGGCATAAAGATCGGCATCCTCGCCGGGCTCACCGCACGCCGCCATCCAATTGGCGGACAGACGAATATCTTCGAGCCGCTCGACATCGGCCGCCAGAATATTGGTGATCGCTTCGGCTACCGCCAAGCGGCCGGAAGCAGGGGCATCGAGCACGGCGACCGGACTACGCTCGCCCATAGCCATCGCTTCGCCGCTGTAGCCTTCATAGCCGCTCAAGGAGACCGCCACGTCGGCCACCGGCACTTGCCACGGTCCGACCATTTGATCGCGGCTGATCAAGCCGCCGACGCTGCGATCCCCAATGGTGATGAGGAACGACTTGTCGGCGATGGTCGGCAGACACAACAATCGATCCAGCGATTGCGCAACGCTGCTATCGCCCGTACTCAGCGGCGTATGCACCTTGAGCGTGGAGCGCACGTCGCGGGTCATGCGCGGCGGCTTGCCCAACAACACCTCGATCGGCATGTCCACCGGCACGCTGCCGAGTTTCGGATCGCTCACGAGCAGACGGCCATCGCCGGTTATCTCGCCCACCACGGCAACCGGACAGCGCTCGCGCTCGCACAGTGCGCTGAACTGCGCCACGCTTCCGGGCGTCAACGCCAAAACGTAGCGCTCCTGCGCCTCGTTGCACCAGATCTCCATCGGGGATAATTCCGACTCGGCGCTCGGAATGCTGCGCAAGTCGATGCGACCGCCGCGCCGGCTGTGCGCAATGGCCTCGGGCAAAGCGTTCGACAGTCCGCCCGCACCGACGTCGTGTATGAGTAGAATCGGATTCGCCTCGCCCAATTCCCAGCAGCGATCGATCACTTCTTGAGCGCGCCGTTGAATCTCGGCGTTGGCGCGTTGCACCGAGCTGAAATCCAAGTCCGAGGAACTCTGACCGCTGCCGACGGAGGAGGCCGCACCGCCGCCCAGTCCGATCAACATGGAAGGGCCGCCGAGCACGACCAAAGGCGCGCCCACGACTACGTTCTTCTTCTCGACGTCGGAGCGGCGCACATTGCCCAAACCGCCGGCGATCATGATCGGCTTGTGGTAGCCACGTACCACCGTGCGGCCCGCTTCCACACCTTGCTGTTCGAACACGCGAAAATATCCGCAGGTGCTAGGCCGGCCGAATTCGTTGTTGAAAGCCGCGGCACCCAGAGGAGCTGCGATCATGATTTCCAACGCCGATGCGATCCGCTCCGGTTTGCCCGCATCGAACTCCCAGGGCTGCAGCATGCCGGGAATGCGCAAATTGGAAACCGAAAACCCCACCAAACCCGCCTTGGGTTTGGCGCCGATTCCGGTGGCACCCTCGTCGCGAATCTCACCGCCGGACCCGGTTGCGGCGCCCGGAAACGGTGAAATTGCGGTGGGGTGATTGTGCGTCTCGACCTTGATGAGAATGTCGACCGGCTCATGCACGCCTGAATATCGATGCGTGTAGGGATCGGCGAAGAAGCGCATCGCGGTGGCGCCCTCGATGACGGCGGCGTTGTCGCGATAGGCGGAGAGCACGCCGGCCGAATTGCGCTCGTGCGTGGCGCGAATCATCGCGAACAGCGAGTGCGGCATGTTGATGCCGTCCACCACGAATTGCGCGTTGAAGATCTTGTGGCGGCAGTGCTCGGAATTGGCCTGCGCGAACATCATCAGCTCGGCGTCCGTCGGGTCCCGGCCGAGCTTGCGAAAGGCTGCGACCAGATAGTCGATTTCATCGCCGGTAAGCGCCAGTCCCCAATCTTGATTGGCCCGAGCCAGCGCCGCGTGGCCATCTTCGGCCAAAGAAACCCGGCGCAGCGGACGCGCCCCGGCCTGGTGGAACAACCCTTCAGGTTGGTCGTGATCGATCCAAACCGACTCGGTCATGCGATCGTGCAGACGCGCTGCCAACGCCTTCAAATCTGCAGCGTCGAGAGGCGCCTCGCACACCAGCTCGTACAGCGTGCCCCGCTCTACGCGGGTGATCGAGGCGAGTCCGCACACTCTGACGATATCGGTCGCCTTGCTCGACCAGGGCGATTCGGTGCCTACCCGAGGCGTGACCAGAATGCGGTGGGCGCTCGGATGTTGCGCCGCAGCGCGCTCGCGTGCCCCATACGTCAGCAGTTTTTGAAGAACTTCGAGTTCGGAAGCGCCGAGCGGTTGCGCCGCGTCGACGAAGTGCACCCAGCGAGACGACAGCGCCGTGACCCGTGGTGATTGCGCCTGAAGAAGGTGCAGAAGCTGGTCGAGGCGGAATTGCGACAGCGCCGATGCGCCGCGAACGCTAAACATGGGTCATTCTACAAGGGAAAAGCATTACTTACGGGCGTTGGAGTCTCCGCCGGGCGTATAGATGGGAACCGGGAATTGCGCCACGTTAGAGCCTTCCAGGGCACTAACCTTGCTGACTCCCTGCTTCTTGACTTCGTCGATGCGCAGCACCGAATGCATCGGCAGGTAGGTGCGCTTTACATCGTTAAATTCGGCCTTTATCTTCTCCTCTGCGGGGTCGACGACCACGGTCGAGCGCTCGCCGAACACCAACTCTTCGACCTCGATGAACCCGAATAGGCTACCGTGGCTGACTTTGCGGGCGTAGATCTCGTAGACCTTGCCCTGATTCACGAACAGAACTTTGAAAATGTGACTCGCGGCCATTCAAAAGGCTCCAACGTTGTTAGTATTTCATCATAATATACGGGCACTTAGCGCAAACCCTGACACCCGGCGGAGGGATTAGCATGGCCTTGCGCTTACGCGTTGTGAGCGAACACTCGACCCGCCTTGGGCCGCAAGCCACCAAGGTATTTGGCGTGCACGGCGGCACCATTGGTCGTGCGTCGGACAATGAGTGGATTCTACCCGACCCAGAGCGTTACCTGTCGGGCAAACATGCACGCGTGGATTTTCGCGCCGGTCTGTATGTACTCGTCGACACCAGTTCCAACGGCACCTACGTCAACGGCGCACAAGTGCCGCTCGGCAAGTACCATGACTATCAGCTCAAGGATGGCGACTACATCCGTCTGGGCGAATACGAACTGCTGGCCAGCATCGACAAGAGCAACGACTTTCCGCCCGATGAAAGCGCGATCGTCGCTTACGACGGCCGGTCTCCCCCCGCGTCGGTGAAGAAATCGACGGCCAATGATTTGGGTGCGGATTTGGATTTGAGCGTGCTGCTGGAGAACACGGGCCCGCCGCTGGCGGATTCGGGAATTCGACGCAGCGTCCTTACGCCCAGAGATGCTTTCGGTCAATCATTACCGCAAACGGCACCTGAAGACGGTGCGACACCGTGGCATATGTTGACGCGGCCGCTCAAGGTCGCCGCACCGGGCGTTGCAGCACCGCGCGCCGAACCGCCCCGCGTGGAGACGCCCAAGGCTGTGGATTCCGGGCCGCCCTCGATATCGGGCCGCTCTTTCAGCGGCACCCTGTACGACGGCGACTTCGATCACGGCTTGTCAGCCTTCTGCCGCGGCGCCGGTATCGATTCACGCTCGCTAAGCGCCGAAGCGCGCAGCACGGCGCTGCAACTCGCCGGTCAGGTGCTGCGCGAATCCATCTTAGGCCTGATGGACTTGAACCACGGCAGCCACGAATTCCGCAACCGCTTTCGCATCAGCACATCACCCGCCGATGCCCCCGAATCGCCGTTGAATTTCTCCAAGGGCATCGACGAAGCGTTGGTGCGCTTGCTCAATAATTTATCGACGCGTGCCGGATCCGTGGAGGCCATACGCAGCAATTTCCGCGAGCTCAAGGCGCAAAACACGGCGACCATGACCGCGATGCGCGCTGCGTTCGAGGAATTCCTGCAGCGCGTTGACCCCAAGGAGCTGGAGGAACGATTCGAGCGGGCCGGCAAACGCGGCGTCTTCGGCACCGCCAACAAGTCCAAATATTGGGAGCTGTACGCAGAGATGTACGCAGGCGTCGCGCAGCGACCGGATGATGGATTTCCGCACTTGTACACGGAAGCTTTCGCCAAGGCCTTCGAGGCCAAGTTGCGCACGCTGGTGCCGCCGCGACGCAGTGGCATCGGAGCCGATCGCGACAACGACGCAGCACCCGGCGATCAAGCCGTCGGCGATGTAGCATCGTAATCCGGCGCTGAATGCCGTGCGGCTGCTCGTTGTAGAAGACGATGACATCGTCGCCGACGCGATCATGCGCGGCTTGGCAGCGGCGAATTACGCGGTACATCGGGCCAGCAGCGCCGAGGCGGCGCACACGGCGCTGCTCAGCGAGGAATTCGCGCTGGCCATCATCGACGTCGGTCTTCCCGGCGCCGACGGCCTGAGCCTGGTGCGGCGACTGCGCAACGCCGGCGACACCACCCCCACGCTGATCCTCACCGCGCGCTGCACGCTGGCCGACAAGGTCAAGGCGCTCGATTTGGGCGCCGATGATTTCCTGAGCAAGCCATTCGAGCCGGCGGAACTCGCCGCGCGCTGCCGCGCGCTCATGCGCCGCTCCAGCGGTGCGCTGCACGGCATCATCAAACTCAATCGATTGAGCGTCGATCTCGTCGGCAAGCGACTCAGCATCGATGAGCAGGAAGTCGACCTGACCGCGCGCGAATGGCTGTTGCTCGAGTGCCTGGTGCGGCGCACTGGCCAGGTGGTGTCCAAGGAGCGCGTGCAGCAGGCAGTGTCCGCCCCCGAACACGATGTGTCCGCCAACGCCGTGGAAGTGCATGTTTCGCGGCTGCGGGCCAAGCTGGGCGACGCCGCCGTCATCCGCAGTCTACGCGGCCTCGGATATCGCCTGGAAGAAGCGAAAGCCTCGTGAGATCGTCGATCAGCCGTCAGTTGGTGCTTTGGCTGGCGATTCCGTTGATGCTGCTGGCGCTGTGCGGCGGGCTGGTGCACTACCTCAATAGCGTCGCGCCCGGCGTCATCAGCAGCGACAGGCGCCTCAAGGACGCCACCGCCGCAATCATCGCGCACCTGCACGTAGAGGACGGAAAGATCACCCTCGATACCAGCGTCAGCATTCCGCCGCCCCTGCCCACTGCCGATTCGGTGCTGTTTGCACTGCGCGACTCGCAAGGCCGGATGCTCGACGGCGATCCGCGCGTGCCCACCGTGCCGATGTCGGGAGACGCCGGACAAATCGTCGCCGTAGCGCAAATCCAGCAGCACAACGTCCGTACTTTGACGACTCGATTCGATAGCGGCGGCGGCGTGGTGCTGATTACGGCCGCGGACGTTCGCTCCGCCGCCGAGCCCAGCGCGCGTTACGGCCTCATGAGCACCTTGTTGTGGGACTTCGTGCAACTGGACGCCACGCTGGTGCTGGTGTGGGTGGGCATCCAGGTGGGACTGCGGCCGGTAAAGCGCTTGCGGCAGGAGATTGGCGCACGCTCGCCCCAGGATCTGCGTCCGATCGACGAAAGCTCCGTACCGCGAGAGATCGCGCCCGCCGTGGTCACTCTCAATCGCCTATTCGCGACGCTGCGCGCCTCGGTGCAATCGCAGCAGCAATTCATTGCCAACACCGCGCATCAGTTGCGCACTCCCATTACCGGGCTGCAGGCGCAACTAGATCTGTTGATATCGGAAACGGCGGCGGCGCCGGTGAAGAACCGCCTCCTGACTCTGCAAGAGGGGATACGCCAGCTGGCACATTCTGCCAATCAACTCCTGACCTTGGCGCGAGCGGATCCGACGGTCAACACGGCGGCAAAGAATCAGACTGTGGCCCTCGACGTCATGGTGGGCGAAGTCGCCGCCCGGTTTTTCGATCGAGCACTCCAATCCGACATCGATTTGGGCATAGACGTAACGCCGGTGTCGATCCTCGCCGATCCTTCGCTCATCGACGATCTTTTGAACAACCTGGTCGACAATGCGTTGAAATACACCCCGCCGGGCGGTACGGTCACCGTCAGCGCGGGGCAGATTAACGGCAAGGTGCACATCAGCGTGGAGGACACCGGCCCCGGGATTCCCGAGGCCGACCGCGAGCGCGTGCGGCAGCGATTCTTCCGGCTACCCAACTCCCCCGGGCATGGCAGCGGCTTGGGGTTGGCCATCGTCGAAGAAATTGCGCGGCTGTATGGCGCCGCCTTAGGTATCGCGGCCGGCAACGGCGGCAGCGGCGCACGCATCACGGTGCGCTTTCCCTAAACGTCCCCTGTGACCTGCGTCACGGTCTGCACTGGCAAAAACCCGCTAGACAGCTTCGTGCAAGGTTGAATCGATAAGGTGCGCGCATGAATTGCAAATCTTCGCACACCCGCCTCAGACAAGCCGGCGTCACGATGGTCGAACTGGTCATCACGATGGGTATCGCCGGCATTCTGCTGGCGATGGGGGTATCAAGTTATAAATACGTTATCAAGTCCAACCGTGCCTCCAGCGAGATCAATGCGCTGCTCGGCGACATGCAATTCGCCCGTTACGAAGCGGTCAAGGAAGGACTAAACGTCACGATTTGCCCCGCCGCGTCGAACACTGCCACGACATGCAATGCCACCAGCACCTGGAGCGGCGGCTGGATCGTGCTGTCGAATGCGCTTTCCGGCACGACTGGCACCGCCAACGTGTTGCGTCGACAACTGCCGTTCAGCAGCTTCCACAGCACCGATACGTTGAGCTCACCCGCAGCGACACAGAGCGTGGTATTCAACCGCGAAGGCTTCGCCTCGGGGCTTGGGAGCGTCATCGCTTTCACGCTGCACGACTCGGCGAGCACCGTGTCCTACACGCGCTGCTTGATGCTCGGCGTCTCTGGAGTCATGCAGACCGGTCTCGCCAGTGCCACATTCAGCCCCGCTCGTCAGATTCTGGGAACCACGTGTACATGACACACTCGACGCGCATGCGCGGTTTTTCCTTGTTGGAGGTGATGGTGGCCCTGGTCATCATCGCGATCGGCATGCTGGGCATCGCCAAAATGCAAGGTCTCGCGTTGTCCAGCACCAGTGCGTCGCGCTCACGTGCTTTGGCCGCGATCGAGGCATCGAGCCTTGCCGCCGCCATGCAGGCAAACCGCACCTACTGGTCATCCGCCACCAGTACTCCCGGTAACATCGTTATCACAACCGCTGCCGGCAGTGCGACCATCACGTCGGATAACGGCGCCATGCAAACGGCAATGAACGCTGCGGGCGGCAGTCTCTGCTCCGGCACTGGAATGGCCCCGAATGTGTCCTGCTACTGTGCCTCGACCTACTCGGCCCCGTGCACGCCCGCCGTCCATGCACTAGGGCTGGCGGCCGCGGATCTTTACGATTTTGGATGGGCGCTGGCCTCGTTCCTGCCCACCTCGAGCACGACGGTCACTTGCACCGCAGCCGACACACCTGTGGATTGCACAATAACGATCACCTGGAACGAGAATACCGTGGCGCTCACCGCGCAGGAAGCGTCGCAGTCATTGAACGGTTCCACCGTGCCGGTCACCTTCACCCTTTACGTGGTCCCATGAGCATTCGACTCCCCACATTGCGTCATTCGCCGAGGCCCCAGCAGGGTTACACCTTGCTGGAACTATTGGTGGCCCTGTTCATCGGCATATTTTTGTTGGTGGGACTGTTTACCATCCTGCAGAACACGCGCCGCAGCAGCTCCAACCAGACCGTATTGTCGCAGCTGCAGGATCAGCAGCGGATGGCCATGTCCATGCTCACCGACGTCATTCAGAATGCCGGCTACTTCGACCCGAACACGATCACGTCGGCCGCCGCACTGCCGGCAGCAGCCTCCGCACAACAGCCTGCGGTCAACCACGCGCTGTTGGCTTCACAAGGAATGTCGGGGGCGGATGCGACGGCTGGCGATACCATCCTCGTGCGCTATGCCACCAACGGCACATCCAGCGCGGCCCCCGACGGCCTCGAGAACTGCAACGGCGGCACGAGCACCAGCGCGGCCACTTACGTCAACACTTTCTATATCGCCTCCACGACCAGCGGCGGCCTAACCACCTATGCATTGTATTGCTCCCTCGATGGAGGTAATACCACCGGCATTCCGTTGGTGACCGGCGTCGAGAACATGCAGATCTATTACGGCGTAAGCACGGTGGCGGCAGCAAACAACGTCGATACCTACATGACCGCAGCACAGGTGCAGGCTTCCACAGGCGGTTGGGCCAGCGTCACCTCGGTGCGTGTCACATTGGCGTTCGTCAACCCGTTGTACGGTCAGGCGGGCTACACCGCTGCAACCAGTCAGTATGTCTATCTCACGCGGGTCATCCCGGTTCAAGGACGCACCGGCGTCATTGCGACGGCGCTATGAATAGTTCCCTCACTTTGCGATCCCCATCCCAACGCGGCTTCGTGCTGATCGCCTCATTGCTCTTGCTGCTCGTCATGACGCTGCTGGCGCTCGCCATGTTTCATAGCTTCGGAATTCAAGAATTGATCGCCGGCAACGTGCGTGAGAAGCAGCGCGCGCTGCAGAGCGCCTTGGCCGCCGAACAATACGCCGAAATTTGGCTGACCGCCCCGGGCAACATACTCACCAACACGGTGGACTGCAGCACGTTGACTCTACAGGCTTATAGCGGCACATCCGTGCCTTACATTTGCCTGAGACCTATCAGTGCGGTGGTCAACGTCACGTCGGTGCCCTGGAAAAACACGAATAACACCGAAACCGGCTTCGCCTTCTTCCCGGGGACTACCACGGGCACCGGCGATATGGCGGTGTCGACCACCGGCGGATTGAATTCGTACTACCAAGTGCCGCGCTTCTACATCGGCTTGCTGTCTGCCACGGCCTCACAAGCCGTGTATCGAATAGATGCCTGGAATTGGGGCGGTACGACCAATACGGCGGCGGTGGTTGAGGCTAATTACACCGTAGTTTGCGGGGCCTGTTCCGCAAGCCAATGATGGAAAAGGGTGAACTTATGAAGATGCGAACTCGTTCCCTGCTGGCGACTCTGTCAGGGCTTTTTTACGCCGCAGCCGGCATCGCGCAAACACCGGTCTCCGAAGACTTCACAGGCGTCACCACCAGCAGCTCCTGGTACTACAGCGGCGGCGCCTGCTTGACGGCAAGCAGCGCGGCGGGCACCGGCATCGAATTTACGAATACCGTCGCGGGCAGCCCCGGCAATATTCCGGGCTGTATCGCAATTCAGAACAGGTCCGACGCCTACGCCGGCGAGACGCTGGTCGGCGGCAGCAACAGCAACGGCCTGCTGCCGGACGTGAGCGGCGCGGGCGCCCTGCGCTTCACGAATGGCTGCATCAACGGCAGCAATTGCAACGGCAGCGGCGGTCACAATCAATTCGGTGCCATTATTTCCGGCAACACCTTCAATAGCTCGGCCGGTGTGCAGGTGACCTTTAAAACCGTGACCTATCGCGGCGACTCACAAGGCAGCGGCGCAGATGGCGCTGACGGCATCAGCTTCTTCCTCATGAACGGCGGCTCCGGTTACTCCCCGAGCGTTGGACAGTACGGCGGAAGTCTCGCCTATACATGCTCCAACAACAACGGCAACTATGGCTACAACGGCATGGTCGGTGGCTACATCGGCCTCGGCATCGATGAGTACGGCAACTTCCTGAATGGCACAACCAATACGCTCGGTGAAACCGTAAACTACAGCAACGGCGCGGACAACACGGCGAGCGGCGGCACCTATCAACCGAACCGCATCGGTCTGCGCGGCGCCGGCAACATTGCCTGGTCGTGGCTCACCGCCAACTACCCAAATTATTATCCGTCAACCTTGTCAGCCGGTGCCGGCGGCCAGCAATATGCCGCGGTCCAGAACACCTGCACCACCGGCACGCTGTGGAATTACAGCGGGTCGACGCCGGTGAACACCGGCATAGCCGTGCTCGACTATGCGGCAATCCCGAATGCGTATAAGGTCCTCTCCGGCGTCTCCATTGCGGACGAATATTCCACCGGCGGCTTGCTGCGAACCACGCCTGCTACCAGTACGACGCCCGGCGTTGCAACGATTCTTTATAAACTAAAGATCACTTCCAGTGGATTGCTGAGTTTGAATTACAGCTATAACGGTGGCGCCTATCAGTCCGTTCTATCCAATCAAAACATCACGAGTTCCAACGGCACATTGCCGGCGCAATTGCGTTTCGGTTTCGCCGGTTCCACGGGCGGCAGCTCCAACATTCACGAAGTGCTGTGCTTCAAAGCTGCTGCCGCCGACACCTCGGCGAGTTCGGCAGCATCCAATCAAACGCAATCATCGCGGGTGACGAGCACGACCCAGGCCTATTTCGCCTATTACGACCCCAATGACTGGACTGGACGATTGACCGCCAATGCCGTGAGTTCAGATTCGTCCGGTAATCTCACTATCGCGACCACCGCGACCTGGGACGCATCGTGCGTGCTCACCGGAGTGAGTTCGTCCGCGACCACCTGTCCGACCACCGGTGTTTCGGGACCGACCACGGCCGAAGCTCCCACCAGCCGCACGATTCTCACGTGGAACGGCACTCAGGGTGTGCCTTTCGAATACAACCTGTTGACCTCGGCTACGACCATGACCGGTGCCGAGCAGTCGGCTTTGAACATCGGTCAAACATTTCCGTGGACTGTCATCACCGGGGCGTATGTTACGAACTTTTTGCGCGGCGATCGCACCAATGAAGTCAATACGCTTGGCATCGGATTGTTCCGCGATCGCGACTCCGTGCTCGGCGACATCATCGACTCCAGCCCCGTCGCCGTTGGCCAGCCCGTCGCCCCTTATGCGACCACGTGGCTGGATAAACTGAACACCAGCACCACCATGCCGGAGAACGGCGGCGCGCAGACTTATTCGCAATTCGTCACCGCCGAAGTCACGCGGCAGAACATGGTCTACGTCGGCTCCAACGACGGCATGCTGCATGGCTTTCGCGCGGGCGCCTTCAACAGCAGCAATGCATTCGTCTCCACCACCAACGACGGCACCGAGAAACTTGCGTATTTTCCGGCCTCGACGATCACCGGCGGCGCCGCGAGCTCGACGCCCTCGACCAATTGCACCAGCACAACGGTCACCCAGACCACGGCGCAGACCATTCGCGGAGAGACCCCGGCTATCGGCAGCGCAGCGGCTTGCACCCAGCCGACCCTGGATTACACCAATACCCAGTACGGCCACAATTTCTTTGTCGATGCCACGCCGGTCGCAGCCGATCTCTTTTACGGTACAACGGCTGCCAACGCTGCCTGGCATACATGGCTGGTCGGCGGGCTGGGTGCGGGCGGCGCGGGTATTTATGCACTAGACATCACGACTCCCAGCAATTTCTCGGAGGCCAATGCCTCCAGCATCGTCATCGGTGAGTGGAACACCACGAACCTCACATGCACCAACCCCGCCACTAGCTCGACATTCAATTGCGGCGCCAATTTAGGCAATACCTACGGCACGCCAATCATCCGCCGCTTGCACAATGGCACCTGGGGCGTGATCTGGGGCAACGGATTCGGCAGCAGCAGCGGCGATGCTGGTGTGTACATCATGACCATCAATCCAACCACCTCCGCGAAAACGTTCTATTACTTGAGCACCGGCAAGAGCGGCACCAACGACGGTATCGCCTACGTGACCTCGGCGGATCTGGACGGCGACCACGTCACCGATTACTTGTATGCCGGCGATCTGC
>Ga0182030_10006373_pt1 | contig 24915 bp, 22 predicted proteins | sample 812S3MmetaG_FD_121299 | JGI IMG/M metagenome (GOLD analysis project Ga0182030, IMG submission 121299) | Permafrost microbial communities from Stordalen Mire, Sweden - 812S3M metaG (Illumina Assembly) | ecosystem: Environmental > Terrestrial > Soil > Wetlands > Permafrost | place: Sweden...
GGCAGATTCATGTCCGCCACTGGGCAGTTCTTATTGGCCACCTACAGGCAGTTCTCACGTCCGCCCACGGGCAGTTTCAGCTGTCCATTGACACACATTAAGAACTTGTCACTAACCTCAGTCCGCTGTGCCGTTAATGGTTTCCCCATCCACCCGATGATGTGGGGTGTGGCGGCAGACGAGTGTCAGATTGGTGACGAAGGTGAGGCACAGCGCCTGGTCAACCTGGTCCTCGAGGCGCCAGCGTAGGACGTGGCCTTGGTCGGCGAAGAGCTATTCAGCCTCGCGAACTCGGCGCCGGAGAGGAAGCGGACCGGCGAACGGCACGCTATCCGCGCCGATGAATGACGGACAACACCGTCGCCGTCACGTGATCGAATACCACCCTTCGCCAGGGACCAGATCCGCTCGGTTGCTAAGGAAACCCCAGCTACGACGGCATGAGATGAAATCGCCACCTGGACCGGGGTCCGGTGGAATGATTCGTTGATTATGTCGGTCGATGGGACGAACCACGCGAGCGCAGCTGAGCCTACGGTGTGGTGTGTGCGAGTGAGCTTGCCAACTGACTTCCCTCCGAATGAGATAGCGCCGTACGTAGCGGATGCCTTCGGCCCGAGGAAGACCGACTGGCCCTGCCACGGAACAGTTCAGTCAGCCGGATGGCGCGGAGAGGTATTCGAGCAGCGGACGCAGCGCACCACGTCTGACGGGCGCCAGACGGAGCTCGTGCTGCGAGTGACGGCGCGCCCTAATGGGGGCAGCTACGTTCGGCTTCACGAAAGCGGCATCCCCGATCCCGAAAGACGCGACGAGACGCTGCGCGAGCTACAGAGCGATCTCAATCGGCTCAACCAATTCCTCATCGAGGCGTCACGGCTGCGAAAACGGACCCGTCAGGCGATCATTATCGTCCACGGAATCGGCGAGCAACTGCCGGGCCAAATGCTGCGTAGCTTCAAGAAGTCCGGTGTCTTCGGCGCATCGTCCACCCCAGGCCCGTTCGTCAAGCCCGACTATGACTCGTCGTTGTTCGAGCTGCGCACCATGCGAATCGCACGTGACACTGCCGCGCACAGACCAACGACCGATGTGCACGAACTCTATTGGGCCGACCTTATCCGCGATACGACACTCTCCCAGGTATACGGATGGTTGCTAAGGCTGTTACTGGCTCCCAACGCCAACATCGCATCCTCACTGCGAAAGTACTTCTGGGCTGTGCGTGTGCTCATTGTCATCCTGGCCGCTGCGATCGGCTGGTTTCTATTCAGCCGAACAGGTCAGGCGTGGAAGGCCGCGATGACGGCGGGAGCGCTCGCGGCCATCCCCACGGTTGGATGGTTATTACTGCGACTCATGGGCAGTCGGTTCCTGCTCAGCTTTCTCGGCGATGCGGCACGCTACCTCGAACCGCGGCCGGGCAATGTCGAGCGCCGCCAGGCCATTCGAGAGGCCGGAGTGGATCTGCTGAACGCGCTGCACGACTCGGGTGACTACTCCCGGATCATTGTGTTCGGCCACAGCCTGGGAAGCGTCATCGCCTACGACATCTTGAGCCTTGCCTGGACCCGCCGTTGCCGCAAGAACGAGAACAAGAAAGTCATGACAAGCCGCGAGCTGATCCGGGTCGAGGACCTGTTGAATCCCCGCAGCAACCAGCTCGGGGTGCCATCGATTGATGAGATACGGGCCCGCCAATACGCGGCCTGGCAAGAGTACCGCCGCAACGGTTTCCAGTGGTTGGTGTCTGATTTTGTGACGGCGGGTTCACCTTTGACCAGTGCCCGCCTCCTACTGAACCTGGACAAGTGGACCTCGTTCGATGACCTGGTTGCCGACCGGTCATTCCCCACCTGCCCGCCACAGACAGAAACGGTCCGAACGCCAACACCTGGCCGCAAGCGTCAGCAATTCACGTTCACACACGCCTACCCCGATCCCGACGGGGGTAGCCGTTCGCGATCGGTCCAAGTGCCGCACCACGCCGCGCTGTTCGCCCTGATCCGCTGGACGAACCTCTACTTTCCCCTGCAACGCGTCATCAGAGGCGACCCCATCGGCGGTCCACTCTGCCAAACCTTTGGCAGCCAAACCTTTGGCAGCTGGATCGACGACGTCGCTGTCCCCCAGCCGGGTGGCGGCTTCGCCGGTTTCGCACACACCCTCTACTGGCGCCCCCGGGGCAACAATGCTCACATCCAGCGTCTTCACGAAGCCTTGGCGCTTCCCTTCCACGGCACACTTGACCAGCTGACCGCCGAACTCTACGCCCAGCAATACGCTGGCCCCGTTCCCACACCAACCGAGGCCTACAGGCATTTACCAACCCCGGAGATATAGGCGTCTCACATCAAGGTCCGAAGAGCGATAAGGCCGCCGGCGCCCCAGGCGGACCGAACCAAGTCCGACCAGAAGAGTCGTAACTCGGAAACTACCGGCGGCCACCCGACACTCTAATCCACCGGATGGTGTGGCCGTGCCGGCACAGCGCATTTACGTGTTGGCCTCGCAGGTGCATGGTTGATGGCGCGAAGCATTTGGTGAGACAAAGCAGGTCGGGACAACCGTGAGACGGATTACAAATCCCCAGGTCATTGCAACGGCGCGTGATCCGTATCTCGCTCAGGTCGACAGCGATAAGTGCAGCGGTACCATCGGCGCCCGGCACCAACGGAAAGGCGATCGCCGGGCACATTTGGCGCTTGTAGAGATTCCGGGGTGATTCGATCTTGTCTCACGTAAGGGGTGTGGCGGGCTTCGCCCAGCACCCAGTTCGCCCGCACATCGTCGGAGAGCTATCGCACCGGGCGGCAGGACCACCAGACCCAGCCCTGAGAAGAGTCCCCCGTCTTAAGCTGGGGTGATGCATGACGATGAGACTGTCGGGTCCGGCGCGAGTGAGGAAGTGGAAGTAAGCGCTGACAATCCACGACCAGTTAACTTCGCCGGCTTGAACAACGAACGTCCCGCTCCGGACCCGGACACACTTCCCACCGCAGCCGACCCCAATGGGAAATGTCCGCGCTGTGGCCGCATATCGAACTTTGAGCTGCTGTTGGGGCAGGTCCTGCGAAGACGCACTTTCGACCGGTCACTGGTCGACATTGAGCGCGTCAGCGTCCTCAAGTGCCGCGGCTGCACGGTGCCCCACGTCGTCATCGAGCAGCAGGGCATCCAGGAGGACAACCGCTGGGACTTCGGCGCAGGCTGGCACGGCGTGCTGTGGTGGCCGACTCCGGGGAGCGATGACATCGACGACACGGTTCCGGCCGCAGTCGCTGGTGCCTATGACGAGGGCGCGCGTTGTGTTGCCGTCGAGGCTCCTCATGCCGCCGTTGCGATGTTCCGCACCGCCCTGGCTCACATCGTCGAAGACAAAGGCAGTGAAGAGGCTCGGGCCAAAAAGGACCTTTACCACCGGATCGAACAGATGGTGGAAGATCGAACGTTATGGGAAAGCTTCGGCAAGTGGGCTACTCACATTCGCCAAACTGGTAATGCGGGCGCACACCCGGAGAAGTTCGAACCAGTGACCATGGACCAAGCGGTCGACTTGCAGATGTTCCTCCGCGAGCTGTTGAACTTCCTATATCTGCAGCCCGCACGGCTTTCTTCGGCGATGCTCACAGCCAGGAAATCGAGCCCTGGGCCGCCCTCGGCCTGAGTTAGAACTGTGGGTCGGTACTACGAGGGGGTCGACCGCCTGTTTGTCCTGCAGGAGCCGTGAGTGGGTGCCGAGTTCGCCTTGCTCGTCGAGCATCCCGCTAGCCGCATACCCCTAGCCGCCCTGACCCATTCCGTGTCCAGCGCCACCACTGTCACCACTGTTGCATGCGCCCGAAGCGCCGATACAGCGAGCCTGCTGACGTCTCACGACCCTCAACGTTGATTGCGTGCAACCGCCACCGCTGAGCGCGCGGCCTCGATTGCGGAGATTCGCTCAATCGGCACAGTCAGCGTGCCCTCGAAGGCCTCGCCGTACGTATCAGCTGTTGCTGTGAAGGTCACGGTCACGCTTTCTAGATCGATTTCCCGCACAACCAGGACGAAGTCATCACCGCATTCTTCTTCGCTCTCCCAAGGTGGCGTTGGCCTGAGTTCGGGCAGGGTAATCCGCACGCGCAGATTTCCGTCGACATTGCGCCAGTTGATCGGATAGTTCGCTGGTGGTGCGAGTTTGTAGTCCATGTTCGTATCGATGCCGAACGGGCCCGGGGGCTCTCGCCAGTCGGGGTCCTCCAGCTTCTCGATGCGAAAAAGCTCTGGATGGTTGAACTCGACGCCTTCAACGTCCTCAAACGTAATGATTACCTGGACGTTATTCAGGAACGATCTGGCACCGTTCGCGATTCGAAAGTGGACAGCGGGAAAGGAGATGCCGGCCAGGTAGTCGAGGGACTCCTGCCAGTGGCTTTTCAGGTTGCTCTCAAAGCGTTCAACATGCTGTTCAATCTCTTCGTCGGTCATGGCTTTCGGCGGCTCAGCCGGGAGGTTCTGGTAGCCGAATGTTTGCATCAACGGCACCAGCGTCGTCTTGTAGTGGATGGGGTCCGTCGGCTTCTTTCGAAGCTCTTGGGCGTCCTGTTGTAACCTTGAGCGCTCGGCGTCCACGAGGCGATCGAAAAGCTGGCCATCGTCGTCCTCGAGGTATCCCGCAACGCCGATGACGTCGACTGCGACCAACAGTGGTGGCTTGCCCGCGGGGATGTCCAGGTAGCGTTCCTTGGTCTCGGCCATGTGGGGCAGATCAAGGATGTGAGTGCAACGTTCTAGGTCAAACACCTCGACCTCCACGTCATCGCCGCCCAACTGAATGAGCTTTTTGCGTTGACCTTCGGTGAGCTTTTGATTCACCACGAAGGCCATGCGTTTGAAGTCGCGGTCGCCGTCTTTGGCGGCCTTGAGATCGGCGATCAACTTGTTCTTCACAGTAGGAAGGGTCTTCGGGCCCAGGGGAAAGTAGGCCGCCATCACACACGGCACGCCGTCCTTGGTGCAAGTCGCGTCTGCTCCATGGTCGGGGCCGCCCAGCGGATGAGTCAGGACGACATTCTCGTAGCCCGCATCAGCGATGATGTGGCCTGCCATTCGCTCAGAAGGCGTGCGACCCTTCGTCCACCAAAGGAGCCAATGCCAAGTCACGTCGAATGGAGGCACGCTTGCAAATCCTGCTCCCTGCATCCCGGGTTACGCCAGACCTGCAAACAAGTAGCCGCGGCGTTGGCAACCACAACGCTAATGTCAGCGGTGTGCTCCGGGTCCTTATCGACACGTCGACCTGGCTGGACCTGGCGAAGCGCCGCGACGGCCAGCGGTTGATCGTGCCCATCCGCGTGCTGGCGTTTCAAGGTCGGCTCGACCTCCTGGTTCCTCAGGTTGTCATCGACGAATTCGAGCGCAACCGGCCGCGGGTCGAGGCGTCGATGACATCCGAGGTCACCCAACGGTTCAAGCTAATTCGACGTGACCTGGTGCAATACGGCTCGGACCATAGCGAGGCGCTAGAGATGCTGGATCAGCTCGCCCATCAGGTGCCGTTGATCGGTGCCATGACGACACGGAACTTCGAGGAGATCCGAGAACAGCTCGACCGGGGAAGCCGAATCGAGCCAACCGCCGATGATCAAGCGCGGGTCGTGGCTCGCGGCCTGACTAAGGCGGCGCCGTTCCATCGCTCAAAAAACGGAACGGCTGATGCACTGCTGATTGAGCTTTTCTCTACCGTGCTCGCAAGCGCGGGCAAAGACGACAGGTACGCCTTCGTCACGTCGAATTCCGAGGACTTCTCGGCAGTTGGCGGTGACAACCGCCAGCCCCATGCTGAGCTGGCCCAGCTGTTCGCCGGCGAGCACTCGACGTACCGCCTGGGCGTCGAGGGGCTCGAGCAAGCCCTGGCCGAGGAATTCGGCGAGGAGTGGCCAGAGATCGTCGAAGAGAACTACTTCGAGGAGGAGCCAAGACGGCTCGACGAGATTCTCGCCGCTGAGCAGGAGATGTTCGACAAGGTCTGGTATGAGCGTTCGATGCGCCATGACCGAGAGCTAACCTTTGAAGGCAAGCAGGAGGAGCTCGAAAGGCATCGAAGTATCGCCCGTTCCGGGCGTAAAAGAGTCGAGAATGCCTACGGCGCAGAAAATCTCGATCCGCAGGATAACTTCGAAATCGGGATGCTCAACGGAAAGTTGTCAGCTCTTCGCTGGGTGCTGGGCAGCGAGTGGGACTTCCTCGACACGTAGTTTGAATGCCGATGCTGCGCGTTTGCTGGCTCGCTGTCGCGCCCGACGAGGATTGGGCCGATCAGGGTCGTCGGGTCAGCTGCACCCAGCCCCTTTGGGTCGTTTACTTTCCATGCAAACGGGTTCTTTGCCCAATGGCACATTCCACCAAGACTTTCCGGCCTGCTGACCTCCCCGATTCGGGTTATTGGCGGCAACCGGCCAGCTCCAAGCGGCACATTTTTTGCGTTTACTTCTCGGGGGTATAAAACAGGATCCGTGGGCTCGGGTGCCGCCCGGCGGCCGCAAGGGTTCTGGACCCGCATTGGGGTCCTACGCGCTTTTGAGGGTCCTGGGGCGTGCGTTGGGGGTTCGCTGCGTGCCGCTGGTGTCCCCACCAGTTGGCCACTCGTTTGGGGTTGCGGTGGTGCCCGGCCTGGCGTGTGGGAACCGCTTGCGCGGTAGAACCCGTTGGGGCCTCCGGTTGGTCGAGGGAGTCGGTTGACAGGTCACTGTTGACCCATGGTGGCATCCACCTGTGCGGGGCGGTGACCGCTCGAGTTCCCGCTGCGCCTGCAGAGAGCCAGCTGGGCGATCTTGACACACCGCGCCGTACCAATTTATATTGGCTATAAGTTCTTCCGATAAAAGGTGCAGTCCATGCATCGTTTGAGAGCGGCACGTTGAATAAAATTTAGCTGATAGGACTAATCATGACCGACGAACTGACACTCGACCGCATCGCTCTCCTGGATCGCATCGAGCGATTGGCGCAACGGAAGACGCAATATCAAGACGTTGTCGAGCGCGACACGCGGGAATTGCGATCCCTTATCCATGACGGCTTTGAGCTCGAAATACCTGGTTCGATTCTGGCCAAGGCTTCGGGCTACTCACTGCCGCGCGTGTATCAGATGCGCAACGAATTCCGGCGCCTGTCGATGTTCGACGTAATGCCAGAGGACTAGCCTACGGACTAGCCTCGATTTTTCGCGAAACTCCGCGTGACACGGTGTTGAGTTAGCGAAAGTGCCTATCTTTTTCGACGCGGACCGACCCCCTGGTGCTTCTGGGGGTCAAGTGGGTTTCGACTCATCTGCTTGCTTCGAACCTGGGGTGATCTATCTGAACGGTTCCTTCGCCGGCCCTCAAATTGTGCTCAACGGTGGTGCGGTGACTGTCAAGGCCACGCCGCTTCGCGGTCGGCTCCATGCCGAGCATTGACAGCCACCGAACCACCGCGCAAACCGGCACTTGCCAGCGAGGGAGTGCTGTGGTGATGCACAGTGGCCGCTTCGGTGGCGTGAAGAAGCGGCACATCGAGGTGCACAGCCGCGCTTCGTGTCTTACTAACCGTGGCTCGGCGGATGCGGCCGTGAACCCAGGGCATGGTGCTGCTGCGTATCGAGGCCGCGGACCAGCCACTCGTCACCTCATCGCGGCAAACCAGCAGCTCGCCTTGGGTTTGTGGACGCGGCGTGGACGAGGACGTGCACCGCCAAAGTTACGCACCGTCAGCCTGGGGCCTCGCCTAGTTGCTAGTGAGGTTATTGTGGTCACTGGGATAGAAGTTGCGCGCGCTTGGGTCATGCCCGCCCCGCGAGCAGCGTGTCGGAGTTGAATCGAACACGCGTTCCCCTACCCTGGACCGACTGCGGACTGGTCGAGCCGAGGTCGTCTGGTAGCTGGACGGAGGTCCTCATCACCGTGACCACCGAAATAGATCCACATCGTCTGGGCTTTCGGCCAGATGGGCTGGCCGGACCAACCAACCCTCGACAGGAAGCTCTCGGGCCTGCTCCACTGTTCTACGGTCGGGGGTCAGCGAGATGTTATTTCGTGGGCCTTCAGGACCGAGGTGGAAGCGTCATACCGCATTCTCCTGAGAAAATCGTCGAGTTCTTCGGCCTGGACGAACGAGCGGCTGCCGATCTTAACGAGCGACAGTTCGCCTTCCTTGACCAGCGCGTAGAACGTGGAGCGACTGATGCCGCCCAATTGCTGTTGGGCTTCTTTGACCGGCATGAGGTGCCGCATATGTTTCTTGTTGCACCACGGACACAGATCAAACTCTTCGTCTGCGATCTCGGGACGTTCAACAACTCGTGCAGGCGGACGTGTAGCGCCCTCGCGCTCGACGGCTGCCTGGACGGCCTCGTTAATTAGGTCGCGCAATGTCTGGGCGAGCCGGTCAACGGCGTCACTCACTTCGCGCTACCTCTCGGATCATCTGTGCGCTGCAACGTGTTTTGGTCCAGCCATTCCAAGACATCGGACCAGCGGTATAGAACCCGGCGACCGTGTTTGATGAACTTCGGGCCGGCCCCCCGTTGACGATCCTGGGCGAGCGAAGCGGTACTCGTGTGGAGATATTCGGCCACTTCGGCGGGTGTCGCCAGCGCCGGTAGTTGATCAGACATGACCGGCGATCATAGCCAGCCCAGCCCCCTGTCAATATTGAGCTGTTTCCCACGGTCCTGGTCAAGGGTCGAATCCCGCCACTACCAGCGAAAACGGATGACTGTGTTTCACCGCGTATGACCCCGTTCGACGGCGTTGTGTGGCCAAAAGGTGGCCATACTCACGGCACAGTGCCGCCCGCGTCGAGCGCGCTCCCGCACCGCTCAGCGGGCCAACTCGCGGCCTCAAACCAAGCGCCTTGGAGGCACGCGAGTGCCCGAGCGTGCCCCAGCGGTAAGCGCCAGCCAGCGGCCCGCATCGACACCAACGCAATCACGGTGCGCTGGCTCGTCGACTGACAGCCACTACTTCTCGGTGTCGAACGATGCGGCCAACGCCAGCACCAGGCGGTCCGATCTCCGCGCTACCAATGTTTTGAGGTATTGCACGACGCCGCTTGCGATTTGGGTCGAACCGCCCGCGACTAGACCTGCAACGGGGCTTCCAGTAACTACTCCGGCCGATACCCCTGCACCCACGGCGCCGACGCCGAACTGGACGACACCCTGAAGCGCCGCCTGTAACGCTGGCGATTGCTTGGCCGATCGCTCGACATCATTCAGGGCTGATTGCAGTTCAGTTCGCACGATCGCTGATGCCTCAGCGAAGTCGGCCGAGTCAGGCAATTCACCGACGTGAGACAGCGCTCCTCCGAGTTTCTGCCTCCAAGCGTTGAATTTATCGTCATTTTTTCTGAGTTGAAACAGTAATTTTGGGTCGCCGCTAAAGTCCGGCACCGGCAACTGCGCTAGCGCCGACATCCGAGAATACCGGTCGTCGGCAATTTGGCCGGACAACAACGCACTGAGCAATTGTCGCTCTGTCTCAGATCGACTCAACGGATTGGCTGTACCCTCAGCCATTCGTAATAAGCCGACTTTTTGTGAATGAAAATAGCTTGACAGGGTTGCCGCTAAGAAGTCGTCGTTGCGCACGTGCATTTCGGAGGCGCCAAGCTCATCAATGGCCAATCGACATGCCAGCTCGCGGACAGCAGGGCTATCAAGAATTCCAGGATCCCAGCCTTCTCGCACGTGCTGGCGAGTCGGAGAACCGACCTGGGTGAAGTGAACGATTCCCTGATAGACGAATGGACGAAGATCCGCAAGCCGCCTCAGTGTTTGTCGCATTATATCCAGCAGAGGCGGCTTAAGTTGCTTACCCCGCATCCAGAAAAGTATGTCGATGGGATCTTTTTCGATTGCAACCTCGGGTACGTAAAGCAACAAACGGAGCGCCACGCTACTTTTCAGTAAAGAATCATGCTGGTCGAACATACTCATTCCGACCAAGGGTCTAAGAATCCCAAGTTGCTTTTTTGGAAGCGGAGGAGATCCGTCGTGCACGGCGGCCAAGTCTTCCAAGAAGGCTTCTATCTGCTCTCCCGGTGCGGAAGATGCCTTGTCCGCCAGGGAGGCCGTCAGTTCCTCCCCCCACCATTGCTCAATGCTTGAGTAAAGTTCTTCCGTCCATTCTTGTGACGGACCCTTCGCCAGCTCGTGCACGTTGTCATTGTCCCACCGCCATCGACCGGGCCTCTTGGACTCTTTCGCTACGCAGCCTTCAAGGCTTTGCCGCCGGCCAAATCCACCGTTGTGGCCGTGGCGGATTGTGCGGGTGGGGACGGAGTGCCAGACTAGGTTGCGCGCTGTCGCGTAGTGCCAGGAGTCCGTGCGCGACTGGACTCGGTTGGGTTGGCGCGGAGTGAGCGTGAGTTGAAGTGTCGGGGTGGTGCGCCCCCGTGAGTACCGTGCTCGGCGGCGGTGTGCTCGTCGATCTGACGGGGCGAGGGACTTGAGCAACTGATGTTCGGCGTGGCGGCGGCATCGTCTGGGCGGTCGTGCGTAGCGGCGGTACGCAGCTTGTCACTTTTCCTCGTGGGGGTTGCATGTGCCTGACGCGGCGACGTGGACGGCGGTGACTGCGCCGATCACCACACTGTTGGGAACGCTCGGCGGCTATTGGTTTGCGGGGCGGAACGACGATAAACGGGATGAGCGGGCGGCACGCCGGGAGCGAGATGCACGTCGCGATGCGCGCACGGAACGCCTGGGCGATCAACGCCACGAGATTCAGCGCCAAACGCTGTTCGCATTGCAAGACGAGTTGGAGAAGCTCTCAAGTTCGCACACCGTCACGGCGACCGCAATGTACCTTCGGCTGCACGGAAAAGAGCAAGTCGATTGGGGGAGCGAGAAGTCTTCCGCCATCGCCTACAGCGAGACGTTGAGCGCGGTTCAGCGTCTTCATTCGCGAATCCTCGATCCCCGGCTACGCGAGTCTGTGGCGCGTTTCATCGCCAAATGCAATCCGTACGCCATCCGCTATACCGACCGTTCGGCTGACGAGGTCAGAGCCGAGGTTCAAGCCCAAATAATGGAAGTGGGCTTTCAGTATCTGGACGTTATGGAGCAACTCGGCGCGGAGCTTCGCCGTGAATTAGACAGGTTGGCCCAAGGGCAGCTGGAACGCGGCGATCACCGGAACGGTTGATGACTCCGCGCGGTTAGCCGCCACGGTCGAACGCGCCGAAGACCACGTTGGGCCGGACCGCGTGCGATGCTTTCAGCGACCCACTTGCAGGATCACAACCCGTGTCGTAGGCGGGCAAGTCCCCCCTCGGACACAATTTCTTCGCTACACAGATAGAATATCCACTCTGAGCTCGGTCGGAGCTAGTTTCCTGTATTTGCTGATGTCGAGTGGGCATCGCGTTGATGTCCTAATTCTGCCCGACGGTGGGAACGGAGAATATCCCATTGCGGTGCCATACCGCGGCAGTCGTCCTGTGCTCGCTCCGCACGAGCACCACGGTGGCACCCCTGTGTAAAGCTGTCGGCTCTGCGTGGCTACGTCTATAGTATTACATGCTATAGTTCCAAGATGGGTCCCCGTGACGTCCTTCGCCATGTCATGGCTGCAACCGGGATGAGCCAATCGCAGCTCGCGCGAATCAGTGGTGTCCGGCAGCCCAGCATCAGCCAGTTTCTCAGCGGCACAATCGATTTCAGCGACGACCAGATCGACCGACTGCTGTCGTGCATGGGCTATCGACTCGAAGTCAGCCGCCAGGCCGTAAACGCGAACCTCACGCGTTCCGAGCGCCGCTCTTGGAGCATGCACCGGCAACTGGCGACGCACCTGAATGCCACATCCTTAACTGCCTGGCAGCCAACGATCTTTGCCAACATAGCCCGCCTACGCGCTGGTGTACGTGGCCAACCGCATATCGCCAACCTCGACCACTGGCAGCACCTCGTCAGTACCAGGGATGTCTCCGCGCTGCGCCGCGTCCTGACCGGCGTCGACCGCCATTCGATCGAAATGCGCGAGGTCACACCGATGGGCGGGATTCTCACTGACGAAGAACGCCGGCAAGCACTCCGAAACGCTGTGTGATGCGCCGCGACCAACTGGAACACGCGATCCGCACTGCCTGCCAGATCACCGGCCAAACCGAAGTCATCGTGATTGGCTCTCAGGCCATCCTTGGGACCTACCCCGAGTACGAGTTGCCGGACCTTGCGACCCGGTCAATGGAAGTGGACATCCTGCCCCTCACCGATGACAGCAACACCACCATTGAACTTGCCGACATCATCGTCGGGGTTGCCGGCGAACTCTCACCATTCGAACAAGCACACGGATTCAGCATCGACGGTGTCGACCTCACCACCGCTGCCCTACCCGAGGGCTGGAAAGACCGCCTCGTCAAAGTTCAGAACGCCAACACCGCCGCACCCTCCGGTCACCCCCAATTCATCGGCTGGTGCCTGGACAAAGAAGACCTATGCGTCGCCAAACTCTGCGCGTTCCGCCCTAAGGACCAGAACTTCGTACAGGCGCTCCTCCAAGAGCACCTTGTAGACCCTGCGGTGATCAGGGACCGATTAGGTACCGTCAACTCCCGCTACACCTCGGCGATCGAGAATGCGACCCGCTGGCTGGCGTACCAAGTCGACCACGGGCGATCATGAAGATCGACGTTCCGGCCGAAATGTATGGCAACAATCCGGCCGGATTCATCGACCACCTCGGCCTCGTCGTCCAGCGGCCCCCATCGGCTCTGACACGGTGTGGGAAGTTTCCGCCAAGCACACCGACCTCGTCGCCGCGCAGACCCTGCATGGCCCCGCCCTCAAACGCAGCAGGTTCGATGTCTCGCCGGCACCTACCCCCGACGTGCCCGGAGGCATGCCACCGGAACTGTTCGACACCTTCGACAAGATCACCCAAGCCCTCGACGAAAACCCCACGCTGGCGGCCCGCCTTGACCGCATCATCGCCACGCTGATCGCCGTCCCCGATCACCAAGTCCCCGCCGCCATCGAATGGGGCAGCACTGCACTCTCCCGCATACCCCTACAACGGGCTGACGGCACCACTGAGCCATTGTTCCCGCGCCATTCTGTCCACGACGTCCGAATCGACCCACTCGCCTACCGCTGGTCCAAACTCCCCCAGGTGCTCCTACGGCTCAGACACAGCACCGCCGCCGAATTAGTCGAGGAGTCCAAGCAGAACCCCGAGAAGGCGACGTTCCAATCGTCAGGAGCGCTGTTGGAAGGAACGATCTTCGGGGGCCTCTACTTCTCACCTCTACTTGGCAGTCAAAGCCCATCGATATGGGGAATAGGCATACCACGAGTCGGACAGGTCATCGTCTACACCTTCGGCCGCCTGCTGAACGGAAGAGGGCACGGGGCAGGCCGCGACCCGCTCGACTGCCTCCAAGTGCTTATCCATCACTCCCCCACCCACGACTTCGCGAGGACAATCACCGACGCGTCGGACATGCATAAGGCGATCTCCTCTGAGACCGTTGACTGGTGGGCCTCACGTGTGGACAACATATTACGCGACATCTTCTCTCCCACAACGTATCTCGGCGCGAACGACTTCTACGTCCCCGAGGCCCATCAACGCTGGATGCTGAACCTTGAACAATTGCTTACCCGCATCGGGGCGATCCTCACCCATCCCCGCGACCGGTCAGCGCAGCTCATGCTCATGTTTCCGGCCATGGACCTTTTAGCCGACAGCTTTACCGGCGCCAACGGGATCGGCCAACTCATGACACCGACGCGGCTCGCGAAGCGCATCAACGCAATTGAAGAACACGTACCCACCCGGATCAAACCGCTCGTCATGGCGCCGGCCTATCGCGCACTCGCGGCAGCGCAGCGGGTCTCCGACGAGTTCTTCGCCCCCAGCCCCAACCCCGACGCCACAACGGAGTCGCGACTGATTCACCTATGGAACGCCCGCCGCAACACCACCCACGGATTCAACGAAAACGCCGAGATCCTCGCCGAACACACGGGCCGCCTGCCGGCAGACATCGTGTTCGTGCCCATGGTGTATCTCCTCGACATCCTGACCGACCGCGAACGATTACTCCAGCGCATCGCTCGCGGCTGCCGCACTGCCCACCCCGGCCGCACGAGCTAACTGCGGCAGACGCTTCCGTCGGTTGGTAACCCTGAGAGCAACAGCGTTGGCTGATGCTATCGACAGCCCCGACGATCCGGCGAACTTCGCATGCTCTAAGCGTCGCCTTGCAGCGCATTGATGAGGCGCGACCGCGCTACGGCTGGGTAGTTGCTCATCGGGCGGTCGAGACCGGTCAGGTCGAGGAATGTCTGCGGCCGGATTGGCATGCCGTTGGTGCACATTTCACGCCATTTGGCGATCAGGTCAACGAAGCCCCGTGGGTTACGGTGTTCGCAGACACCTTCGAACACTTGCAGCTCACGGTAGATCAAGACGGCGGGGGTCGTTACCATCTTGCCTAGTTGGCCGAGCACCGGGTGTGACCGCAGTTTGAAGTCGACGTCGGACAACACGGTGGCTGGGATGCCCGCGTTCGGTACGACCACCAGGGGCACGTAGATCGTGTCCTTGTCGAAAGTGCATCCATCCCAACCTCTTTCGGAAAGAAGTTGGATGGTCGACTTGAGCTGCTCGAACTTCTTGTTGACGAAAGTCTCCTCGGTGTCGGCCCAATGGTCCTCTTCGGTTCCGAAGCCCTGTGCGGCCTTCTCGTCCAGCCAATGGTTGGTGGCGTCAACCAGCAGGCAGTAGTTCCCGGACACGAGTACCCAGTCACACACCGAAGGGGTGTTGCCCCCGGAAGTCCATGCCTGCTGCATTTGTTCTTCGGTGATCAGCGTGATCGCAGGGCGGGCACGGCGGGTGACGCGCCGAAACAAATAGCCGACAGTGGCTTCGAAAACGTAATTCATCGCCTGGCTGAATTGCTCACCCTTGGGATCTTTCTCGGTGCCGAGGTCGAAGAACGTTTGCCAGTACAGCTGAGATCCGCAGAACCGATCCAGTACCCAGGCGGGCCGCAGCGCGATGTAGGTGTCATCGTCGAGCCTCAGCAGTGGCCGTTCGGTGAAGGTGTACCGACGGTGTGCCAGCATCCCCCGTCGGCGTTCTTGCGCAAGTCTTTTCCGATATTCGCCGACGGTGTGAGACGCGGCGTTGCGCATGAGCCCGAGCGCGGCATCGTCCATCGATTCCTCGATCTCAGCGACGGTGAACTGCACCTGCCCGGCTTTGGTGTGGTCCCACAGCCGCATACCCAGTGTGATCAACGCCGGCAGCCGAACGCCCGTAGCCGCCAAAAAGGCGGCCTCAGGGATGCCACCGATCAGATCGTGCGGAGCCCGGTCCGGCCATTTCTTGAACCAGGTGTCGTAGGTATCCGCGAGGACGAGGTCGGGGACCGTGATGGCGTGTGACTGCATACGGGCCAGCTCGGAGAGTCCCTGGCGACGCATTTCTCGTCGCACGAGGTCATCGTCGACGGTCATGGCCGCGTTGAACGCGGTGAGATCTTCTTCGGTGGGGGGCCAGGGCTTGTCTTCGAAGTATTCGGGGATGTCCTGGCGTTCCTGCTCGGCGTTGATCGAGAGGACAAGGCGGAGGAAATCGTTGATTCCCAGGGCTGAAAGGGTGTCGCCGGTGGCGTTCCCCATGTCCTCAGTGTCGGCGCACCATTCGATGACCTCCCGAAGGAGCTGGGTAATGACCGCAGGAGGCATTAGCACACATCCGTTGTCGAGCTGTTCGCCCACCCTGGCGGCAAGATCGCTGGTAAGCCCCCGGATCAACTGCTTCTCGAGCGTGGTGGTTCGGGAGTGCAGGGCCGCCTCGTCGAGTCGGGCGAAGGTCGCGCACACGAACTGCAAGGTGGGCCGCAGCGCGTGATCGGAGAGCAGTTGCTTTCGATCTGACTCGTCGAGCTGCTCGACGTTGATGCTGTACGCGGTGATGCATTGAGGCCCCAGATCGCGGGCCGTCATCTCCAGGAAAGCCTGATACTGCGCGTCAGAACTGAACCACGCTGGCCGCTCTCGAGGTATCCCTGCCGGAGCCGCTCCCCCCACCACGCCGTCGAAGTTGAAATTGCGAAGCCGCGCCATGCCAACCACGAGCACCTCCGTCCTCCGGGCAACCGCTTCCGGCTGCCGTCCTCACAGAGGACTGCGGCGTGTTGTGACCAAGCCTCCGCGTTTTGCCTGGACGTCAGCCGACGTCCAGTGAGAACGCTACGTGCAACCACCGACATTCGGCAGGCACGTCACTGGCTCTCCTATTCACTCGTCGAAGACAGGCGCACCTGACGGCGGGTCGCGCCAGTGACCTCGTAGCCGTCCCGTCACGACGAGGGATTGTGTCGCACCCCCATGGAATGATCCGCATTCATGAGTCAATGGACTGTGACACATCTCGAGCCGAACGATCGTGGCAACCCTGCGGCCGGATATATCACCGTCGCCGTGGATCAGTCATCGGAGGCCGGAGCGCGTCGGGCCTTCGCTGACACGGTTCGTGTGGCGGAGATGCTGGAGTATGCGACGGTCCAATTACGTTGCGATGGTGTGATTGTCGAGCGCTGGCCGGTTGTCACGGGTGATGATCCCGACCTCAGCGACCTTCGACGCGCGGCCGCCTTGATCTCCCACCGCGGAACCAACCATCCCGACGGCCTGCACTGGTCTCTTACTGAAGCGGCGGAATCCGGGCGGCTGGCGCAGTTGCTACGGGCGGTCGACTTCGCTTATCGCGTCGTCATCCAACATTTCGGTCTAGACGGTCAAACGATCGACAGCCAGATCCACCGGTTCAGCACTGCGCCTGCAGCGGACAGTTTTGATGTCTACAACCGGTACGCAGCACAAGCGATCGAAGCCATGCGCGCTGAAGATCGCGCCGGACTCAACGAGGTCTTCGACACCGTGAATCGTGAGTCAGCTGGCCCGCGGCTGGTGGGGGCCGTCTGCGATCTCTATGCCGGGCTGCTGCCTGTGCTGTCGACTGCGGAAGGGCGCGAGTTTCTGTCGACCTGGACGGCACGCATCACCGGACTAGAGGAGCAATCCAACTGAAGACCGCTGTTATCCGGCCACGAAGGATGCACCGCGCCGTATCGTCGTCGGTAATGCCGATAATCCCCAGATGCGTCGGGAGACTGAGGGCTGGTGGACATCATGGGCAGCTCCACCGACGATGTTCTCGACGTCGGCGGCCTCCAGTGGCTCTGCGCCTCGCACCATCGGTGGCTCAAGTCGAACTCAGCCGCCGTCAGCACGCCGCAAATTCGCTGGTCAGTTCAGACTCAGTTGAAAGGTCTCAACCCGTGTCGTAAGTGGCCAAGTCCCCCCTCGGACACAACTTGTTAGCTACATAGATAGAAAATCCACTCTAACCTCAGCAAGAGCGGATTTTCTGTATTTGCTGATGTCGATTGGACATCGCGTTGATGTCCTAATTCTGCCCTACGGCCACTACGCCCGCCGTTGGGCTGCCGTGGCCATTTACACCTGGCAGCACAGCTGGAGTCCTTACACCTCAATCGGCGTCTGGTTTTCTGGGTTCAGTGCTGCGAACAGCTTGATCTGTCGGCGCACCGACACCGGCTGCCGCTCGATCGCCACCAGGCCGTCGAGCAGCACGTTAATGTCTGCGAGCGCTTTCTCCAGCCATGGCCTCAGCACGTTGCACTTGATCTCATCCACGTGCGGAATGTAGGCGGTGTCGTTCCTTGGTGGGTGGTGCGCTACTGCGAGCGCGGCCAGGGCGCTATCGATGGACTTGATGACCACCTCGATCTGCTCGGGCGTCGGCACCATGAACCGGTGCTTCTTCGCGTTCAGATACGTCCGCAGTTCGTCTAGATCTGCCTCCACGGGGCTTCCGGGAAGGAGGCCTCGATCCACGTTGTCAACTGCTCGCACCAAACGGAACTGCGAGTTGAGCCGCGCTCGCAGTTCCATACGCAGAGCTGCCTGGCGTTCGTCGAAAGGAGCGCTCTTCGCATTGTGGTTGGCACGGATGGTCAGCCAGGTAACGAAAGCCGTCATGACCAGGCCAAAGACGGTTGAGATGACGGTGAAAGTGTTCATACCGCGGAGTGTACGGAGGCACGGTCGGGCTCGTAGGTCTCGGCGAAATGCAGCACGCGCGGGGCCAGGGGCGTTGTCGGCGGGGCCAAACGACGGCGGGTGAAGCCGGGGCCGGTCTGCAGGAAGTACATGCCCTGTCTGCCCTCAAATCGCGCGATCAGCTCTCGTACCGTCGCCGCATCGTTGGCAACGGTGGGGTACAACACCTTATCTAGCTTTTCCTGCAGCGGACCCATGAGCGGCTGGACAGCCTGGATCATGTCCAGCACGCTCGGATCGCCATCCAACTCCTGAAGTTCGCGAGGCTTCAGCCACGGCTTGTTTCGGTTCTCACGACCGATGAACTCCAGCATGAACCCTCGGTCCAGGTTGATCGTGACCTCGGGCTCAGCGTGCATACTCACGTTGAAGCTCCACTTGAACGCGTTGATATTGCCATGCTGTAGGGCATCACGCAGGGCCTCCAACCAACGGTAGGCAAACGAAGTCGTCTTCAGGTCATCGAACAACGCCTTGACTTCAGCCACCTGTTCACGACCCAATCCATGTGTTTGCCGCACGCTGCGGATCGTCTGGTACTCATGGATCTGCAACGCAGCGGTGAACGAGATCAGGGCCGAACGAATCCTGCGCCGACGCTCGTCCATGCCGTCCTGATCCCCTAGCGACACACGTTGGCTCTGAAGTTCGCGCATCACAGCGATCAGTACGTCCAACAATCGGTCGCTCTCATCGGAGATGTGCTGCAGTAGTTCACTGTCGACCATGCGCCGAAGCCGTTCGTGCGCATCTACATAACGCTGGTGCTCGTCTTCCGTGAAGGAACACAACTTTGTGAAGATGGGAGCGTCGGAGACCGCGGGGTCGCGGTACAGCAGAACCGCACCGTAAGGATCAGCTTCGGCGTCGTCGGCGTCCATCTCTGCGTTCCTAGACTCGTGGTACTGCAGGGATTCACTTACGACCGCACGAACTGACGCGTTGCGGTTACTGATTTCGTCGGCCGAAGGCAGGCCCTCTGCCAGCCACTGCCGCGCCTCGTCGAGAATACTTGCCAAGCCCTCTCGCAAAAGCTGCTCAACTTCACTGCGCGTCAGGCGGTCCCGAACATCAGGCGTATCAGCCCAGTCCGTGGACACCTTGGTCATCACTCTAGTCAGTACGGCGAACGACTCCGTAATAACCAGCACAGCCGGAGTTGTCGACGGAGGGCTATCTGTCATGGCGACGTTCTTCCAAGCGTCGCAGGCGCTTTCGCAGAAGTCGCTTGGCGACTCACCTTCCAAGTCTTCTAGCGCTCCGCTGAACGCCTCCAGCCGGCCGATCCACTCTCGCAGCTGCGCTATGTCTTCCTGCTCATCGTTCTCCATGTTCGTTCCTTCCCCTATGTGGTCACGGCAGTTGTGGCTCCCTTCTGTGGGGTAGCCGAACAGGATCGCACATAGGTGCCCTGGAGTCGCGTAGCGACACGCGGCGAGCCGCGCGGCGTTGAGTCGTCTCTTCCCTGCAGGGAACCGCGGCGTCGCACCGTGCCGAGGCGGTTGGCGTCGGCACGGTCGAGCTGCATCCGCCGGACTCGATACGACTCCTCGGTCACCTGGTGAGCGCAGCGGTTATCGATCTCGGCCGCGGTGGATGCGCTGCGGGACCGTGACCGCAGTGTCTTCCCGCGTGGACTCCGGGAACGACACTGTCAGGACACCAGCGGAAGTGCAGCCTCAATGATCGCCTTGCCGAGGTCCGAGCCGGCCGTGGTGGCGATCGAGGTGGCTAGCGAAGTCATCGCTCTCGTGGCCAACTCCTTGAACCGGCCTGGCTTCGACGCCTCCGGATCCGACGCTGCACGGATTTCCAACGCCAACTGCTCCGCGTCCGTCCGGACCCGGTCGTCGGTAACGGCGGGCAGCGCCCGCTCGATGGCGTCGACGAGGGCCTGGGCCTGCTCGACCTTCTGCTGGACGTTCACGGTCTGCGTGACATTGCTGCTCTCGAACGCGACCGCGACGCCGCTGCTGCCTTCAATGTGGAGGTAGGGGCTGTTCACCTCGATGACGCCGGGAAGGTCGCGCACCGACCTGCCGGACGCGGCGTACTTCTCGCCATAGGGGGTCAGGTGCGGTCGGACAACGACCCCCTGCATAGTGCCGATTCCGTCGACATAGCCTTCGTCCTTAAGCCACTCGACCGCCGCGTTCAACTCCACGCGGGTGACCTCGGTGTCGGGCCAGGAAGTCGCGGCCATGAAGGGCGCGGGCAGGGCCTCAGCGATGGCGGCCCCGTCGACCCGCAGACCGTACAGCCACGCCAGCACGCCGTCCCGCAAATTCCACAGGCGCTCGGCTTTGTTCATCCCCGGTTCCTCCTCTGGCTCGGTCATGCCAGCGTAGGACGGGGGTCCGACACATCCGCCCCGCTGCGGTACGCCCGGTCACCAGGAGTCCCCCGCGTGCGCCGTATGGCAGTCGGGACACCCTATGGTTCCCGGACTTGCCCACGCCTGCCTTCGACGGGGCGCCCGCGGCGTACGAGCACTGCATTGGTTCCACCTTGAGGAGGTGCGCGGACTGAAATCGACTGAGCATCAGACGATATGGCACCGCCACCGGCGCTGGCAGCGTCCAACGCTTACAGTCAAGGCGTGACACCCAAATCGTCGCGAACACGACCGAGGAGATCCTGCGCCAAAGCTGCGAAGCTGGGCGCTGTGGTGGGGTTGCCGCCGTCGACCGCCGCGGCAGCCTGCGGCAGGGCCGAAGTCGCTGACGTGCCTTCCTTTTCGAGAAAACCCAACGCGCGGATGCTGACAGCTCGTGCGTGCAAGTCGGCGATATGCAGGCGAAAACCGACAGTCAGATCATCGGTGTCCACAGCTTGAAGCAGGCGCAGCATATCCAACGCGTCTTTCTGCTTCACCCGCTTGCCCTCGGCCTTGATGTCGTTGAGCCGTTCCTCGAACTTGATGATCTTGGCGACCAAGAGTGCGGCCGGTCCTGCGACATTGACCTGAACACAGCGATGATCGTCGGATTCTAGTGCGTCCAGGGTGTGCGGGCCGTTGTCGACGAGGGCGGGTTCCAGACCGGCTGTGGGTCTGGCAGACCACTTTCCGTGCCCGACCAGCCGCGCTGAGCGTGCATCTTTGGCCGTGCGGCCGGACTGAAACGGCGCAACCATGATGTCGACTGCCACTTCGCCGCGGCCCGTCCATCGACCAGGGTTTGCACCCTGGTTGAAGCCCGCAGCTGCCATGGCAGCAGTGATTTCAGGGCTAGTTTTCAGCGACTCCGCGTTGAGGGCGAGGTCGCCGTCGGTGGTCATCGGTGGTTCAACAGAGTCGCCAGCACCAGTGTGTAGATACACGGCTTGGGCGCCGACGACGATGATCGTCGACAGGTGCCCATCGAGCGCGTCAAGGGCGTCGAGCAGTACGGCTCGCGCCGCGACATACTCTGGTGCGTAAACGAACTCATTCTCTCCAGGCATCGTCGCTCCTTGCCAATACGTCGATGAGCTGCTCGGCCTCTTGGGCGAGGCGGCCTTTGGGAAGGGTCAGCAGGTCCGCGAGCACCTGGGAGATAGGTGCGACCCGCAATCCCGTCGCGGTGATGTCCGCACTGGTGAGCAATGTGCGATCTCGCGGGGTCGTGATCATGACGTTGCTGGTCGCACGGTCGCTGCGGACGAGCCCGAAACTGCTGGCGGTACTGGTGATGTCCTCGGCGTAGAGAGTGAGCACAGTCAGAGGAACAACTGAGGTGATGTCCGTGGGAAGGTACTCGCGGGCGGCAGCCGAGCCGGTGGCGGTTATGTCGTCGCGCCCCCGGATTCGGTCGAGGGTGCGTGCGACACCCCGTGGCGCGATGTAGTCCAGGACAACACCATTGCCGTTGGTGAAGCTGTAGTCGGTAACCCAGCGATCGAGGAGGGTGCGTTTCCGTACGCGGGTGATGGTGCCGTCCTCGGATCGCTCGATCGCTCCGGCATCGACCAGAGTTGGCATCAGTTTGGAGACCGCTGCGGCGCTACTCGACGACAGATCCGCAAGTTCGCGGATCCCCCACGGTGGTTGTCGATCGAGGAGGGTGCGGATGGTGCGCGCTGTGGCGGGGCCGGTGAGGCGGACGGTTGCCGTCGACTCTCGGGGCCGCGGCGGTTTGGACGCACCCTCTAGGCGGATCAGCACCGGCGGATCGGAGGCCGTCAGGCTGACCCAGCCGGTCGTGTCCAGGTAGCTGATGTTGGCCTCGTCCAGTTCACGCCGGAGCGGCGGGCTGACGTACTCGCTGACGTACAGCAGAGGAGCGTCGCCGAAGGCGGCGGCCATGGTGCGCAACTGCCTTGTGATGTCCTGCACCGGGCGGCGATTCGTCGACAGCTTCACTTCGGCCAGGAAGTCGACGGCGGCGCCGTCGTCGGTGGTCAATGTCATCCGGAAATCGAAGGCGCGGTCGGGTTCGATGTCGGTCTCAACACGCCAGGACGGCGGCAGTCGCGAGCGCAGCGTCTCGACCGCTGCGTTACGCACATCCGTTTCTCGAATTGCCATATTTCGCACCATGAGAAACATGGTACTTTGCGAAACAGAGCAGGAAAACAGGGGCAATGACCACCGAGCCTAGGTGGGTTCGTCTTCCCTGGAACGGACGCCGAGGGCACCTGACGCGGCCGAGACGCCCGACCTTGCCGGCGCAGCCGCAGTCATCACCAGCCGCAAGAAAGCTGCTGATCATCGACTCAACTCAAAGACCTGAACTCGTGTCGCAGATGGCCAAGTCCCCCCTCGGACACCCACGCGCACGTAGGCTAGGTAGAGGCCCTAGCCGGGAGCGCGAGTAATGAACCCACCGAGTGGCTTTCTGAGGCGAACAGCGCGGCGCACGTTCCGCGACCGCCGCGAGGCCGGCCGTGCGCTCGCCGAGGAGCTGAAGTCCTACCGCGACAAGGACGATCTGCTTGTGTTGGGCCTGGCTCGCGGTGGTGTTCCCGTCGGCTGGGAAATCGCGTCGGCGCTGCATGCGGCGCTGGATGTGTTCCTGGTGCGAAAGCTCGGGGTACCGGGGTGGCCCGAGCTCGCGATGGGCGCGTTGGCCAGCGGTGGTGGCGTGGTGATGAACGACAACGTGGTTTCCAGTTTGCACATCACCGAAGAGCAGGTGCGCGCGGCGATCGACAGCGAGACAGCCGAGCTCGCCCGCCGCGAGCAGGCCTACCGGGGCGGGCGAACCGGGGTCAATGCGCGGAACAAGGTCGTGATGATCGTCGACGACGGCATCGCCACCGGTGCCAGCATGCTGGCGGCCGTCCGAGCCGTGCGCGCGGTCGGCCCGCAATCGATCGTCGTCGCGGTACCTGTTGGGCCCCAGTCGGTCTGCCGTGAACTCGCGCGCGCGGCCGACGACGTGGTGTGCGTGACAATGCCGCCCTCGTTCGAAGCCGTCGGACAGGTCTACGCCGACTTTCACCAGATCACCGACGATGAAGTGCGCGAGCTGCTCAACACACCAACCGGCTGAACCGGCTACTTGGCGGAGTCCTCGCCATTCCCCTCGGCGGGTACCGCCGATTCCGCCTCTTCGGACAACTTCGGCTCTTCGCCTTCGCCCGCGACTTCCTCCGGATAGTCGACGGAGGCCTCCGCGTCGTCCCCGGCCGCTTCGGCGGTTTCCGGGTCTCTTGCTTCGTCCGTTGCTTCGTCACTTTCCAAGGCGGTTGCGCCTTGGCCCTGGCGCTCCCGCAGCGCGTCGACGATCAGCAACACCACGCCCAACACACTGGCGCCAATGCAAACCCAGGCCACGAGCTCGTTACTGGTGACGACGGCAAATACCAGCGCAATGAGCCCTATCAGGGCTAATACCAGGGCAATGATCAGCATTGATCCTCCAGCCGACGACGAGCGAGTGCCAAACCTACCACCGCATGCTCAGCCGCAGTGTCAGCACGGGTTCCGCCGCGGTTTCGGCTAGTTGGCACCCCGGTTGAATTGGTCGAAGCCACCAGCGTCTGCGCTGGAATCGACCGGCGCTGCCGAACCGCGCTGGCCGAGCTCCTCGAGCTGGGATTCCAGGTAGGTCTTGAGCCGGGTGCGGTACTCGCGTTCGAAGGTTCGCAGCTGCTCGAGGCGGCCTTCCAGCACCGTGCGCTGCTGGTTGATGGTTCCCATGATCTCGGAATGCTTGCGTTCCGCATCGGCCTGCAGCGCATCTGCCTTCTCCTGGGCTTGGCGCAGCTGGGTCTCGGACCGGGTCTGAGCGTCGGACAGCATGGCGTCGGCGCGTTGCCGGGCCTCCGCCACCGAAGTCTCGGCGGTGTGCCGGGCCTCGCTGACGATTTGGTCGGCGTTGGCGCGGGCATCGGCCAGCATCTTTTCCGATTCGGCCTTGGCGGTGCTGGTGAGCCGGTCGGCGGTGTCTTGAGCCAGACCCAACACTCGAGCGGCTTTGATGGCCTGCTCCTCGTTGATCTGCGGGGAAACGGGCGCGGCCGCGACGGGAATCGGGACCACCGGGGCCGGCTTGACGGGCTCCGGTTCGGGCTCGTAGACCGGCATGGCCTGGGTGGGCTGAACGGCAGCGGCGGGGGCGCTGGCGCCGCCACCGGAGGCCAGTTCCTGGTCCAGCTCCTCGATCCGCTGACGCAGATCGGAGTTCTCCTCGATGAGCCGCGTCAGCTCGTTCTCCACCAAGTCGAGGAAGGCATCGACCTCGTCTTCGTTGTAACCGCGCTTGCCGATTGGCGGCTTACTGAACGCCACATTGTGGACGTCGGCTGGTGTAAGCGGCATTGTTCGTCCCCTCGAGTTCTTGTCAAACGATCAGGAA
>Ga0182030_10006375_pt1 | contig 24914 bp, 26 predicted proteins | sample 812S3MmetaG_FD_121299 | JGI IMG/M metagenome (GOLD analysis project Ga0182030, IMG submission 121299) | Permafrost microbial communities from Stordalen Mire, Sweden - 812S3M metaG (Illumina Assembly) | ecosystem: Environmental > Terrestrial > Soil > Wetlands > Permafrost | place: Sweden...
GCTCCCTGGACACCGCTGCGGCGGCGCAATTGGCGCAGCACCTGGTCGATGCCGGATGCGATGGCCTGGTGGTCTCGGGAACCACCGGCGAGTCGCCGACCACTACGGACGCCGAAAAGCTCAAGCTGCTGGCGGCGGTGCTCGAAGCGGTGGGCGACCGGGCGCGAGTAATCGCCGGCGCGGGCACCTACGACACCGCGCACAGCATCAAGCTGGCCAAGGCCAGCGCGGCCGAGGGCGCGCACGGACTCCTGGTGGTGACGCCTTATTACTCGCGGCCGCCGCAGAGCGGGCTGGTCGCACATTTCAGCGCTGTCGCCGATGCGACCGAGCTGCCGGTGCTGCTTTACGACATCCCGCCGCGGTCGGTGGTGCCCATCGAGGCCGACACCATCCGCACGCTGGCCGCGCACCCCAACATCGTCGGGATCAAGGATGCCAAGGCCGATCTGCACGGCGGCGGGCAGATCATCGCCGAGACCGGACTGGCCTACTACTCCGGAGACGACGCGCTCAATCTGCCCTGGCTGGCGATGGGCGGGATCGGTTTCATCAGCGTGATTTCGCACCTGGCGGCCGGTCAGCTTCGGGAGTTGTTGTCCGCCTTCAATTCTGGAGACGTCGCGACCGCCCGCAAGATCAACGTGTCGGTTGCCCCGTTGTGCAATGCGATGACCCGCCTCGGTGGCGTGACGATGTCCAAGGCGGGCCTGCGTCTGCAGGGCATCGAGGTCGGGGATCCTCGGCTGCCGCAGATGCCGGCGACGCCCGAGCAGATTGAGGCACTAGCCGCCGACATGCGCGCGGCCTCGGTGCTCAGATAGGCAAAGGGTGGCCCAGAAGTGGATGTAGACCTCAGCCCACCAGGTCCGCTGACCGCGGGAGGGTTGCGGGTCACCGCATTGGGCGGCATCAGCGAAATCGGCCGCAACATGACCGTTTTCGAACACCTGGGCCGGTTGCTGATCGTCGACTGCGGGGTGATGTTCCCCACCCATGACGAGCCCGGCGTCGATCTGATTCTGCCCGACCTGCGCCATATCGAAGACCGGCTTGACGACATCGAAGCGCTGGTGCTGACCCACGCCCACGAAGACCACATCGGGGCAATCCCGTTCCTGCTCAAGCTGCGGCGCGACATTCCCGTCGTCGGCTCCAAGTTCACCCTGGCCATGGTCGCCGCCAAATGCCGCGAGCACCGCATCAAACCGGTGTTCGTCGAAGTCAAAGAGGGACAGAGCAGTAGGCACGGCGTGTTCGAGTGCGAATACTTTGCCGTCAATCACTCCATCCCCGACGCGCTGGCCATCGCGGTGTACACGGGCGCGGGAACCGTGTTGCACACCGGTGACATCAAACTCGACCAGACCCCGCTGGACGGCCGGCCCACCGACCTGCCCGGCATGTCGCGGCTCGGCGACGCCGGTGTGGACCTGTTTTTGTGCGACTCCACCAACTCCGAACATCCCGGTGTCGGCCCGTCGGAGAGCGAGGTGGGCCCGACGCTGCACCGGCTGATTCGGGGCGCCGACGGACGAGTCATCGTGGCCTGCTTCGCCTCCAATGTGGACCGGGTACAGCAGATCATCGATGCCGCAGTGGCATTGGGACGGCGGGTGTCGTTCGTTGGGCGATCGATGGTCCGCAACATGGGCATCGCCCGGGATCTGGGCTTCCTGAAGGTCAACGATTCCGACGTGATCGACATCGCGGCAGCGGAGATGATGCCGCCCGAGCGGGTGGTGCTGGTCACCACCGGCACCCAGGGCGAGCCGATGGCGGCATTGTCGCGGATGTCGCGCGGTGAGCATCGCAGCATCACCCTGACCGCCGGTGACCTGGTGGTGTTGTCGTCGTCGCTGATCCCGGGCAACGAGGAAGCGGTCTACGGTGTGATCGACTCGCTGTCCAAGATCGGCGCCCGCGTCGTCACCAATGCCCAAGCGCGAGTGCATGTTTCCGGCCACGCGTACGCCGGTGAACTGCTGTTCCTGTACAACGGGGTGCGGCCACGTCACGTCATGCCGGTGCACGGCACCTGGCGACACCTGCGTGCCAACGCCAAGCTGGCCGCCAGCACCGGCGTGCCGGAGGACTCAATTCTGTTGGCGGAGAACGGCGTCAGCGTCGACCTGGTGGCCGGCAAGGCGTCGATCGCCGGAGCGGTGCCGGTCGGCAAGATGTTCGTCGACGGGCTGATCACCGGCGATGTCGGCGATATCACCTTGGGTGAACGGCTCATCCTGTCCGAGGGTTTCATCGCGGTGACCGTGGTGGTACAGCGCGGCACCGGGCGAGCGGTGACTACACCGCACCTGTATTCGCGCGGATTCTCCGAAGACCCCAAGGCGCTCGAGCCCGCCGTGCGCAAGGTCGAGGAAGAGATGGAGTCACTGGTCGCGGCCAACGTGACCGACCCGATCCGCATCGCGCAGGGAGTGCGCCGCTCGGTGGGCAAATGGGTGGGGGAGGCCTATCGGCGGCACCCGATGATCGTGCCGACCGTCATCGAGGTCTGAGTCAGATCTTCTCGGCTAGGTCTTCTCCGCAAAAGCCGACCACTCCAACTGCGATGCCTTGAGCTTGCGGCCGGTGGGCTCGACATAGCGCTGGACCAGTTCATCGGGCCCGGCCTGCTCGACCAGCCGCCAACCGTACTCGGCGATGAACCCGGCGACTTCGTCGGGCTCTAAGCCGAACTGCCACAGTTGCTTTCGCTGGCGCACCGAGCGGTACAACGTCCGGGTGCCATAACGGTTCGTTCCGTCGATGAAGTCCCGGCGGACATAGGTGAACACCAGCCGGCTGCCCGGGGCGGCCGCCCGCAGTCCCTCCAAAGTTCGCCGCACACCGGCCTCGGTGAGGTACTGCGTCACGCCTTCGCAGATGAAAAACGCCCGGTAATCGGTGTGATAACCGTGCTCGGCCAACGCGGTCAGCAGGTCGTCGTGCTCAAAGTCCAGTGCCACCAACCGAACCGATAGCGGCGCCTGGCCCAGCACCCGCCGGACCGTCTTGGCCTTCAGCGCGATGTTGACCGGCAGGTCCGCCTCGAAGACCGGGATGCGGACCTGTCGAGTCAGCCGATAGCCGCGGGTGTCCAATCCGGCGCCGAGAATGACGACCGCGTTGATATCGGCGAGCGCTTCGGTGAGTTTGTCACCGATGAAACGCTTACGGCAGGCCAGATTTGCCCACAGGCCGGGGCCGCTCCACTCTGATGCGCGGACCATCAAGCGGCGGGCCGGAGTGAACCGGGTCGCAGCGACAAGCCACTGCAGCGGTGTCGGCAGAAACAACTCGGCGAGATCGTCGTCGACCAGCCGGCGTCCCGGCGGCTCGTTGTGCTCGACGGCGGCCAGCACCATCGGGCCAAAAGCGGTCTTTGCCGCAGGATTTCGCGCCATAGCTACTTATTCAAAAAGCCGGCGTCCACCGGCAACGTCACTCCGGTGATGTAGCGAGCCTGATCGGATACCAACCATGCCACCGCGTTGGCGATGTCTTCGGGCTGCAGCACCTCCACCGGCATGGCATTGCCCATGGCTCCCGGCGTGTTGGTCGCAGCGGCCATCTGGGCCAGCCACCCCCGGGTGAACTCGTTGTTGATCATCGGGGTCTCGACGCCCGTCGGGTGGATCGAGTTGACCCGAATCATCTGCTGTGCAAGCAGATTCGCGTAAACGCGCATCAGGCCGACCACCCCGTGCTTGGCGGCCGCGTAGCCGACGGAGCCGGCGTCCGGGCTGCCCACGCCGGCCAGGCCCGCGGCCGAACTGATCAACACGATGGATCCACCGGCACCCTGCTTGACCATGGTCGGTATCGCGGCCTTGATGGTGTGGTAGACGCCGGTGAGGTTGACGTCGATGACGTCGCGCCAGCCGTCGTCGCCGGATTGCATGGGAGCGATACCGGCATTGGCCACCACGATGTCGAGTCGGCCGAGCTCGTCGACCCCCGCCTGCACCGCGGCCGACAGCGCGGCGCGGTCGCGGACGTCGGCCTCTTTGGCCACGATGCGAGCCCCGGTGTCCTCGACGAGTTTGACGGTGGACGCCAGGTCCTCGGCAGTCGCGAGCGGGTACGGCACGCTGGCGATCGGCGCGCAGATGTCGATCGCGATGACGTTGGCGCCGTCGGCGGCCAAGCGAACCGCATGCGCGCGGCCCTGACCGCGTGCCGCGCCGGTGATCAGCGCGACTTTCCCTTCCAGTGGCCGATCAGTCACCGGCGGAGTTGACCTTTGTCGGGGTCGCCCGCGGGAACCGGCTTCAGCATCTTGATGTCGGGGGCCCCGGCCAGGTGCTCGCCGGCCGCCGTGAACATCTTGGCGACCGCGGGAGCGGCGCTGTGCGCCTTCAGCGCCTCCTCGTCGGCCCACTGCTCGACGAAGACGAAGGTCTCACCCGATTCGTGCACCGAATACAGTTGGCAGCCGGGCTCGGTGTGTACCTCCTCCGCCGCGGTCGTGAGGATGTCGCGGACGGTGTTGACCGATTCGGGTTTGACGGTCAAGGTGGCGACGACGACAACGGGCATGCTGGGGCCTCCTGGCAGCTCAAGGGGTAGTTGGCGGCGTGACTTTCATCACCCTTAGATCACACCAAGCCACCCTACTCAGGCGCCAGCGGCGCGATTCATCCCGCGTCCACCCAAATGGTGAGGGCCGCGACCACGACGGCGAATACGGCGAGCGCAACGGTGTCGGCAGTGCCCAGTCGCGACGGAGCGGTCTTTGCGATGCGAAGTTCGCGGGCGATCAGGAACAGGGGGAATGTCACGCTGATGGCGATCGACACTCCACCCGCGATGTAGAGCCACACGAACTTGACGCTGTGCTTTCTGGCCTCGATCACCATCAGCACCGCGGCGGAGAGGAAGAAGAGCAGGATATCGGCCGTCAGCGACCTCGACGCGGGCGTGACTCTCGAGTCGTTGAGGAACGCGGCGAGAAAGCTCGCGGGGCGGTCGAAGTAGGCCGCGTTCTGGCTCCAGGTGGCTACAAACGCGGCAATCGCGATGACGGCGTAGACGGCGCAGAGGGCCTTGCGGGCTGTCGGCAAGCCCGCTGTGGGCGGAGAAGCAGTGGTTTCGGCCATTTCGGCATGGTAGAGCGGGCAGATCACCGAATTGACACACTTTTGTGACCCGTGTGGCAGATGGTGAATGTGGGGCGATTGCGACTACCCTTGCCATCATGCCTAGTAAGACCGCCGCCCGCTCCGCATCCCGAACGAGCAGGTCAAAGGCCCCTTCGCGGGCCCGCGGGCCCCGAGGGGGGCGACCAGCAGCACCCCGCAAGCGGGCGAGCAGGCCCGCCAAGCGGCGTAACCAGTCGCTGCTGGTGGCCACCGGGGTGACGTGCGGGCGGGCCATGCGCGCCACCTGGCTGATGGCGGCGCGGGGAACCGGCGGCGCGGCGCGGTCGATCGGGCGGGCCCGTGACATCGAGCCCGGGCATCGCCGGGACGGGATCGCGTTGGTGCTGCTGGGTCTGGCGGTGGTGATCGCCGCCAGTTCCTGGTTCGACGCCGCCCGGCCGGTGGGCGCCTGGGTCGACTTGGTGCTGCGGACGTTCATCGGCTCGGCCGTGTTGGCGCTGCCGGTCGTCTTCGCCGCGGTAGCCGTGGTGCTGATGCGCACCGAGCCCAATCCCGACGCGCGGCCGCGGCTGATTCTGGGCGCCAGCATGATCGGCCTGTCGGTTCTCGGCCTGCGTCATCTGTGGTCCGGCTCGCCGGAAGACCCGGAATTGCGCCGTCGCGCAGCCGGATTCATCGGCTTCGCCATCGGCGGGCCGTTGTCCGAAGGACTGACGCCGTGGATCGCCGCGCCGCTGTTGTTCATCGGCTTCATGTTCGGCCTGCTGTTGCTGACCGGGACCACCATCCGCGAGGTGCCGGTGGTGATGCGCGCCATGTTCCACACTCGGTTTGTCGACGAGTATTACGAGGACGCCTACGACTACGCCGACGAGTTCGACGACGACCAGCCAAGCGACCTGGCCGGCGGCTACGACGACGGCGTTGTCGACAAGGAGCCGCTGGCCTGGCCGGCGCCGGACTCCGTCGCGGCCTCGCCCGACGACCCGTACGACGAGGCGCCCACCATCCCGGAGCCCACCGCGCGCAGCCGTCGTCGCGCCGCCAAAAGGCAGGACACCCAGGTGCTGGACCGGGTCATCGAGGGCCCCTACAACCTGCCGTCGCTGGACCTGCTGGTGGCCGGTGACCCGCCCAAGAAGCGCAGCGCGGCCAACACCCAGATGGCCGACGCCATCACCGAGGTGCTGAACCAGTTCAAGGTCGACGCCGCCGTCACCGGCTGCACCCGGGGACCCACCGTCACCCGCTACGAGGTCGAGCTGGGGCCCGGCGTCAAGGTGGAGAAGATCACCGCCCTGCAGAAGAACATCGCCTACGCGGTGGCCACCGAGAGCGTCCGCATGCTGGCGCCGATTCCCGGCAAGTCAGCCGTCGGTATCGAGGTGCCCAACACCGACCGCGAGATGGTGCGGCTGGCCGACGTGCTCACCGACCCGTCGACCCGCCGCGATCACCACCCGCTGGTGATCGGGCTGGGCAAGGACATCGAAGGCGACTTCATCTCGGCCAACCTCGCCAAGATGCCGCACCTGCTGGTCGCCGGCTCCACCGGATCCGGAAAGTCCAGCTTCGTCAACTCCATGCTGATTTCGCTGCTGACCCGGGCCACCCCGGAAGAGGTCAGGATGATCCTGATCGACCCGAAGATGGTGGAACTGACGCCCTACGAAGGCATTCCGCATCTGATCACGCCGATCATCACCCAGCCGAAGAAGGCGGCGGCCGCGCTGGCCTGGCTGGTCGAGGAGATGGAACAGCGCTACCAGGACATGCAGGCGTCCCGGGTACGCCACATCGACGACTTCAACGCCAAGGTGCGATCCGGCGAGATCACCGCACCGCTGGGCAGCCAGCGCGTCTACCGGCCTTACCCGTACGTGCTCGCGATCGTCGACGAGCTGGCCGACCTGATGATGACCGCCCCGCGTGACGTCGAGGACGCCATCGTGCGGATCACCCAGAAGGCCCGCGCCGCCGGTATTCACTTGGTGCTGGCCACCCAGCGGCCGTCGGTGGACGTCGTCACCGGGCTGATCAAGACCAATGTGCCGTCGCGGCTGGCGTTTGCGACGTCGTCGCTGATCGACAGCCGGGTGATCTTGGACCAGGCGGGTGCGGAAAAGCTGATCGGCATGGGGGATGGGCTTTTCCTCCCGATGGGCTCGAACAAGCCAATCCGGCTGCAGGGCGCCTTCATCACCGATGAGGAGATTCAGGCCGTCGTCACCGCCTGCAAGGACCAGGCCGAACCCGAGTACACCGACGGCGTCACCACCGCCAAGCCGACCAGCGAACGCACCGACGTCGATCCGGACATCGGCGACGACATGGACGTGTTCCTGCAGGCCGTCGAGCTGGTGGTGTCCAGCCAGTTCGGCTCCACCTCGATGCTGCAGCGCAAGCTGCGGGTGGGCTTCGCCAAAGCGGGCCGGTTGATGGACCTGATGGAGACCCGCGGCATCGTCGGGCCCAGCGAGGGCTCCAAGGCGCGCGAAGTGCTGGTCAAGCCCGACGAGCTGGCCGGAACGCTGGCGCTGATCCGCGGCGGTGCCAACGCCGACGGATCCGACGACGCCGGGGCCGACTAACTCTCGCGAGCAGACGCAAAATCGCACTGCGCGGACCCTTAGGGTGCGATTCTGCGTCTGCTCGCGGGGATCCGGGGCGCTAAAGCAGCAGCAGCATCCGGGTGTTGCCGAGAATGTTCGGCTTGACGTAGCTCAGGTCCAGGAATTCGGCCACACCGATGTCGTAGGAGCGGCACATCTCCTCGAACACCTCGGCGGTGACCGGCGTGCCCTCGATCTCGGTGAACCCGTGCCTGCCGAAGAACTCGGTTTCGAAGGTCAGCACGAAGATCCGCTTCAACTGCAGCTCGCGGGCGACGTCGAGCAGCCGCCCGACGATCGCGTGGCCGATGCCGTGCCCGGTCGCGGCCGGGTCGACCGCGATGGTCCGGATCTCGCCGAGATCGGACCAAAACACGTGCAACGCCCCGCAGCCGACCACGGTGCCGGCGAGTTCGGCCACCCAGAACTCCTGGACTGCCTCATACAGCGTCACCAGGTTCTTTTCCAGCAGGATCTTTCCCGCGTAGGTGTCGACGAGGTGCTTGATCGCGGGGATATCGGATGTTCGCGCACGCCGGATTACGGCTGCTGGCTTGTCCCCTGAGCTTTCGGTCACGGATAACAGTATCGACATCGGGGACGGCTGCGCTGGTCAACCGCTATTCTGTTGCGGTGTCGGGGCAGCCGCAGACAGGTCCGGCTGCAGGCCGTGTACGTATTGCCAACCTGGCGAACGTCCTGACTTTAATTCGGCTGGTACTGGTCCCGGTTTTCCTGCTCGCGCTTTTCGCCGGTGGCGGCCATGAAACGCCGTGGCGCATAACGGCTTTCGTGATTTTCGCGGTTGCCTGTATCACCGATCGGTTGGACGGCCTGTTGGCCCGCAACTACGGGATGGCGACCGAATTCGGCGCGTTCGCCGACCCGGTCGCAGACAAGATGCTGATCGGATCGGCGCTGGTAGGGCTGTCGATGCTCAGCGAGCTGCCCTGGTGGGTCACCGCGCTGATCCTGGTCCGCGAAGTCGGGGTGACAATGCTGCGGCTTGCGGTGATTCGCCGCGGGGTCATTCCCGCCAGTTGGGGCGGCAAACTCAAAACCGCGGTCCAGGCGGTGGCGATCGGCTTGTTCGTGTTACCGCTGTCCGGGCCGTTCCTGACCGCGGCGTCGGTGTTGATGGCCGCCGCGATTGTGCTGACGGTGGTCACCGGCCTCGACTACGTCGCCTCCACGATCAGGGAAGTGCGGCGAACGGGAACCTAGAAGGTCACTGCCGGCGTTCACCTAATACGGCGCTGATGCGGCGCCGGGCAGCTTGACCGGAAAAGGAGAGCAGGATGCCGCCACTGGTGCGCGAGGTCGTCGGCGAGGTGCTGCGCCAAGCCCGGATGTCACAGGGCCGTACGCTGCGCGAGGTATCTGATTCGGCGCGGGTGAGCCTCGGCTACCTCTCGGAGGTGGAGCGCGGCCGCAAGGAGCCCTCCAGCGAGTTGCTCAACGCGATCTGTGATGCGTTGGACGTCCCACTGTCGACGGTGCTCACCGACGCCGGCGAGCGGATGGCCGGCGAGGAACGTGCAGCGCAGCGCGCGCAGCCGAGCGAGGCCGGTACGGTCACCATCGACGCGAGCACCAAGGTCGTCATCCCGCCGGTGGCTTCGCTGGCAGTGGCGTGAGTGTCGAGCGACACGAGCTAGCCGGATCCAGCGCCATGGGTGGGGCGAACGGCGCTGACCCGATAAATTGAGCGGCAGGCGCAGCGCTGGGGCCTAACCGGGCCCTGGGTCGCCTAGACACAAAGGTGGAGCTAAGTCATGGCCAATCCGTTCGTCAAAGCGTGGAAATACGTCATGGCGTTGTTCAACGCGAAAATCGACGAGCACGCCGACCCCAAGGTGCAGATTCAGCAGGCCATTGAGGAAGCTCAGCGGACGCATCAGGCGCTGACCCAACAGGCGGCGCAGGTGATCGGCAACCAACGCCAACTGGAGATGCGGCTCAACCGGCAGCTGGCCGACATCGAAAAACTTCAGGTCAACGTGCGTCAGGCCCTGACGCTGGCCGACCAGGCCACTGCCGCCGGAGACGCCGCCAAGGCCACCGAGTACAACAACGCCGCCGAGGCGTTCGCGGCGCAGCTGGTGACCGGCGAGCAGAGCGTGGAAGACCTCAAGACCCTGCACGACCAGGCGCTGGCCGCCGCGGGTCAGGCAAAAAAGGCCGTCGAGCAGAACTCGATGGTGCTGCAGCAGAAGATCGCCGAGCGCACCAAGCTGCTCAGCCAGCTCGAGCAGGCGAAGATGCAGGAGCAGGTCAGCGCATCGTTGCGGTCGATGAGCGAGATCGCCGCTCCGGGCAACACCCCGAGCCTCGACGAGGTGCGCGACAAGATCGAGCGCCGGTACGCCAACGCGATCGGTTCCGCCGAACTTGCGCAGGGGACTGTGCAGGGCCGGATGCTCGAGGTCGAGCAGGCCGGTGTGCAGATGGCCGGTCATTCCCGGCTGGAGCAGATCCGCGCGTCGATGCGCGGCGACGCCCTGCCGACGGGCGGGACGGCGGCTGGTCCCGGCGCCACTCCGGCCACGCCCGCGCCTGCCGAGACGACCGGCGGGCCCGTGGCCGAGAAGCCGTTTGGTCAGTAACACGGGGATCGGGGCGGCATGTCGGTGAACGTGAGCCAGCGCGGGCCATGGCGCGCGTTGCTGCAGCGGGGGCTCGACACCGCCGCCGATCTGTCCGGCTTCCTCGCTCAGAAGATCAGTGCGGCCGCCGATCCGCGGGCGCGACTGCTGCGCCGCCGTCGCCGCGCGCTGCGGTGGGCCTGGATCTTCACCGCAGGCATCGTGTTCTGGGGCGCGGTGACGGCGGTGCTGGCGGCCTGGGGCTGGTTCGCGTTGCTGCTGCAGATCACCGGCGGCATCGCGGTCGTCGAGGTGATTCCCGCGACGCTGTTGTTCTTTCGATACCACTGGCTGAAGTCAGAGCCGCTGCCCGCGCAGCGGCCGACCAACGTGCGCCGGCTGCCGCCGCCCGGTTCGGCCGCCCGACCGTCGATGTATGCGTTGGGCGCATCCGAACGCGGATTCTTCTCGTTGTTGGGTGTGCTGGAGCGCGGCGCCATGTTGCCGGCGGACGAGATCGCCGATTTGACCGCGGCGGCCAACCGGACCTCGGTGGCGATGTCGGCCACCGCCGCTGAGGTGGTGTCGATGGAGCGCGCCGCGCACTATTCGGAGTCGTCGCGGTCGCATCTGGTGCCCACCATCAACGCGTTCACCGCGCAGCTGAGCGCCGGTGTCCGCCAGTACAACGAAATGGTCACTGCCGCAGCACAATTGGTTTCCTCGGTGAACGGCGATGGCGGATTGGCCACCACGCAGCAGCGTTACCGCGCCGAGCTGGTCGATGCCACCGATCGCCTGGTCGGTTGGGCGCAGGCCTTCGACGAACTCGGCGGATTGCCGCGTCGTCAGTGATCCGGGCTCGCGGGCTGCGGCGGCGTGGGTGACGGGCCGGCGTCGGGCCGTGGGCCGTAGCGCTCGATGTAGGCCTGATGGATGTGGGCGTCCCGCTGGCGGGTCCGTTCGTCGACCAGCTCCGGATCGAGGCCGTGCACCTGCAGCATGTGGCGGCGCCACACCTTGTTGAGCGCGTGCGAAAAGTACACGAACGGAATAAGGATGGGCAGCGTCATGCTCAGGTGAACTTGGAGCGTGGTCGGGATCAGCCAGAACGGCGCGAGCACCAGCACCGCGGGCACCGCGACGCGGATCATCATCCGGCCCGCAGCGCCCTTGCCGGCCAGGTCGTTGCGCACCCAGTCCCGCATCGAGTCGGGCAGCCGACCCCCGTAGCAATACCGGATGTACTGCCACGCAGTCGGTTTCGTGTGGCCTGCGTCCTGGCTCACAGCGGCCTCTTCAGCGGTCTAGAACGACGGTTTCAGCGAGGGCAGCACCAGCCCCGCCAGCCCGCGGGCAGTCGCTTTGAGCATGTCGTAGAAGTCGAAGTAGTCCCGCCACAGCGTGATTCGCCCGTCGTGGACCTCGAACACGCCGCAGACCCAGAACTGCAGCCGCAGCGGGCCGAAGATCAGCGCATCGCTGCGCTCGGTGAGCACCGCGGCGCCATCGGCGGCAATCCGGTGAATCTTCACCTCGAAGGAGGCGCGGCCTTCCATCCGGCGGAACAACTTGATAGCCCGATGGCGGCCATGGATGGTTGGCAGACCGACGTTCTCGTAGACGAGGTCGTCGTCCAGCGTGGCCTCGGCGGTCTCGAAGTCCGCGTCCTGCAGTGCGTGCAGAAATGTCTCGACCGTCCGGGTGTTCGCGACGGCCGTCCCAGTCAGCTCGGTCATGAGGCCAGCGTAGGCGAGTCCGGCGGCCCGGCGTTGTGGCAGGGTGGGCGGATGCGCGTCGCGGTGGTCGCCGGACCGGATCCCGGGCATTCGTTTCCCGCGATCGCGCTCTGCCAACGCTTTCGCGACGCGGGCGATACGCCCATCTTGTTCACCGGCGCGGAGTGGCTCGATACCGCCCGGGCCGCCGGTATCGACGCCGCGCCGCTGGACGGGCTGGTCGCCACCGACGAGGACCTGGACGCCGGGGCCAGGATCCACCGCCGGGCCGCGCGGATGGCCGTGCTCAACATGCCGGCGCTGCGCGAGCTGGCTCCCGACCTGGTGGTCTCCGACGTCATCACTGCCGGCGGCGGGATGGCCGCCGAGCTGCTGGCGATCCCGTGGATAGAACTGACCCCGCATCCCCTCTACATGCCGTCCAAGGGGCTGCCGCCCATCGGCAGCGGCCTGGCGCCGGGCACCGGCATCGGTGGCCGGCTGCGCGATGCCACGATGCGGGCGCTGACAGCGCGCTCTTTGCGGGCCGGAGCGCGGCAGCGCGAGATGGCGCGGGCCGAGATCGGGCTGCCGGTCCGCGATCCCGGGCCGCTGCGCCGACTGATCGCCACGCTGCCCGCGTTGGAAGTGCCCCGCCCGGACTGGCCGGCCGAGGCCGTCGTGGTGGACCCGCTGCACTTCGAGCCGACCGACCGGGTGCTGGAGATTCCCGACGGCTCCGGGCCGGTGGTGGTGGTCGCGCCGTCGACGGCGTTGATCGGGACTGTCGGGCTGGCCGAACTCGCGCTGGAGTGCCTGAGGCCGGGAGACACCCTGCCGTCCGGATCGCGCCTGGTGGTGTCCCGTCTCGGCGGGGCGGATCTGGCGGTGCCGCCGTGGGCGGTGGTCGGGTTGGGCCGGCAGGCCGAGCTGTTGACGCACGCCGACCTGGTGATCTGCGGCGGCGGGCACGGGATGGTGGTCAAGACGCTGTCGGCGGGGGTGCCGCTGGTGGCGGTTCCTGGCGGCGGGGACCAGTGGGAGATCGCCAATCGGGTGCTACGGCAGGGGAGTGGGCGGTTGATTCGCCCGTTAACCGCCGACGCGCTGGTGGCCGCGGTGGGCGATGTGTTGTCCTCGCCCGGCTATCGGGAGGCGGCGCGAGCGGCCGCCGCCAGCATCAGCAGCGTCGCCGACCCGGTGCGGGTGTGCCACGAAGCGCTGGCGCTTACCGGGTAATCGGCCTGGGTATCTTGGCTGGCGTGCGGCTGACGGAGTTCAACGAGCGGGTCGTTTTGCGGTTCGGTGCTGCCTACGGCGCATCGGTGCTGGTCGATCACGTGCTGGCCGGCTTCGACGGCCGGACCGCGGCCCAGGCCATCGAGGACGGTGTCGAGCCCCGCGACGTCTGGCGGGCGTTGTGTGTTGACTTCGACGTCCCCCGCGAGCAGTGGTGAGCTTCGCGCGCTTGCCGTTCCGCGAGTGCGCTGGTGGCGTTGAGTGTGCGTCCAGGGCGGTAAATCGGCCGAAATCGCGCCCTACGAGCACACTCGACGCCCTACGTGCACACTCATCTCCGGTTCGAGTGCGGTGTCCGGCGAAACACACAGTCACCGCACACGGATCGCCCGGGGATTCGATAGAAGAGGCAGCAGCTGCCACGCCGGAAGCCCAGATGTGAGCCGGTGATCACGCCGGATCCGGATAACACGCCCGTGTCCAGCAGCGAGTTGGTGATCTCGACGATCGGGCCGCACAAGTCGGGCCGGGCCGCGAGCAGCGCCCGCGACGCGCCGACCAGCGCGGACGCAATGTTGCCCGCCAGCAAGGTAGCCGCCAGCTTGACCCGCAGGCCGGCCGCAAACGGCTGCATATGCTGTCGCACCACAACGCGGTACAACAAGCCCGCCGAGATTTTGTCGGCGGGCGCTCCAGTGGGTTCCGGCATGCGGAGCTGCGCTCCGTCGTCGGCGCGTTGCAGGTCCTTGAAGTCTGGAATGACGCCGTGGACCAGGGCGCACGCCAGAACGGGTGACCACAATCGGGTGGCATGGCCAAGGTGGACCAGCGAGGCGCCGATCCGCGCCTCGGTGGTGTGGTAGCGCTTGACGGTGACGTCGATCAAATCGGCGAAGCCGTCGGCATAAGACCGGTGGACTGGGTGCCATCCTGCGGCATCGCCGCCCACGGTCAGCGCGAAAAATCCTTTATAGGAGGATATTTCGGCTAGCTCGGCGGAAATGTCCATTCTTGCGCGACCACCCTCCCCGGGGAGATCCGCCCCAGTGTCGTTGAGGAAGCGCCGACGGTGAGTATCTGGCTCTCGGTCAGGACCTGACCGATCACAGTGGCGGGACCGCACCGGATTCGCACCGGTTTCCTCAGCGTTATGCAGGCCCGTCGGCGCCCTTTCGGTAGGCGATATTGCCACACGGAACCAGTACGGCGTGTCGAACTTGAATCGAACAGGTGTTCGCCTAATGTGGTGATTGTTCGACGATGACTTGTCGGTGGGCCTCTCTAGTGTCACGGCCAACCGACCGATACCGGTCAGAGAACACCGACTACAGGAGAGACACCATGGCGCAAGCCCCTGATCGTGAGAAGGCCCTCGAACTGGCGATGGCCCAGATCGAGAAGAGTTACGGCAAAGGCTCGGTGATGCGTCTCGGCGACGAGATTCGTCAGCCGATCTCGGTCATTCCGACCGGGTCCATCGCACTGGATGTGGCCCTGGGCATCGGCGGCCTGCCGCGTGGCCGGGTCGTGGAGATCTACGGCCCGGAGTCCTCGGGTAAGACCACCGTCGCGCTGCACGCGGTGGCCAATGCCCAGGCGGCTGGCGGCGTCGCGGCGTTCATCGACGCCGAGCACGCCCTGGATCCTGATTACGCCAAGAAGCTCGGCGTTGACACCGATTCCCTGCTGGTCAGCCAGCCTGACACCGGTGAGCAGGCGCTAGAGATCGCCGACATGCTGATCCGCTCCGGCGCCCTGGACATTCTGGTCATCGACTCGGTGGCCGCACTGGTGCCGCGCGCAGAGCTCGAAGGCGAGATGGGGGACAGCCATGTCGGGCTGCAGGCCCGGCTGATGAGTCAGGCGTTGCGGAAAATGACTGGCGCGCTGAGCAATTCAAAGACCACGGCGATCTTCATCAACCAGCTTCGGGAGAAGATTGGGGTGATGTTCGGCAGCCCGGAAACCACCACGGGTGGAAAGGCTTTGAAGTTCTACGCGTCGGTGCGCCTGGACGTGCGCCGGATCGAGACGCTCAAGGACGGCACTGATGCGGTCGGTAACCGCACCCGGGTCAAGGTCGTCAAGAACAAAGTGGCGCCGCCTTTCAAACAGGCCGAATTCGACATCCTCTACGGCCGGGGTATCAGCAGGGAGGGCTCGCTGATCGATATGGGGGTGGACCACGGCTTCATCCGCAAGTCCGGGTCCTGGTTCACCTACGAGGGCGAGCAACTCGGCCAGGGCAAGGAGAACGCCCGCACCTTCCTGGTGGAGAACGCCGACACGGCCAACGAGATCGAGAAGAAGATCAAGGAAAAGCTTGGCATTGGTGCAGTGGTGACCGATGACGACGTCTTGCCCGCCCCCGTCGATTTCTGAGCCCTCCGGCGAAGAGCAGGCGCGGGCACTGTGCCTGCGCCTGCTCACCGCGAGGTCGCGCACCCGGGCCGAGTTGCTCGGCCAGCTGACCAAACGCGGCTACCCCGACACCGTGAGTACGCAGGTGCTCGACCGGCTGGCCGCCGTCGGACTGGTCGATGACGCCGACTTCGCCGAGCAGTGGGTGCAGTCCCGACGGTCGAGGGCCGGAAAGGGCAAGCGAGCCTTGGCCGCCGAGCTGCACGCCAAGGGCGTCGACAAGGACGTGATCACCGCGGCGCTGGGCGGGATCGACGCCGCTGCCGAACGGGCACGAGCCGAGGAGTTGGTGCGAGCCAAACTGCGGCGGGAGACGCTGAGCGGGGACGACGTGCGGATCACTCGCAGGTTGGTGGGGATGCTGGCGCGCCGCGGGTACAGCCAGAACCTGGCGTGCGAGGTTGTCCTCGCCGAACTCGGCGCCGAACGAGAGCGGCGGCGGGTCTAACAACCTGCGGGTTAATCCGGTGGCCCCTCGCCGCCGTACCATTGCCCCGTGACTTCGATGGTGGCGCCAGATGCCGGGCCTGCGGCTGTGCCGGGCCCTGGATCGGTGCGCACCTACCAAGTCCGCACCTACGGCTGTCAGATGAACGTCCACGACTCCGAGCGGTTGGCCGGCATGCTGGAAGCGGCCGGCTACCGACGCGCACCCGAAGGCACCGACGCCGACGTGGTGGTCTTCAACACCTGCGCTGTGCGCGAGAACGCTGACAACAAGCTGTACGGCAACATCAGCCATCTGGCTCCGCGCAAGCGCGAAAATCCCGACATGCAGATCGCGGTTGGCGGGTGCCTGGCCCAAAAAGACCGAGAAACGTTGCTGCGCAAGGCGCCGTGGGTCGACGTGGTCTTCGGTACGCACAACATCGGATCGCTTCCGACGTTGCTCGACCGGGCCCGACACAACAAGGTCGCCCAGGTCGAAATCGCCGAAGCGCTGCAGCAGTTTCCGTCGTCACTGCCGAGCGCCCGCGAATCCGCCTATGCCGCCTGGGTTTCCATCTCCGTCGGATGCAACAACAGCTGCACCTTCTGCATCGTGCCGTCGCTGCGCGGCAAGGAGGTCGACCGCGCTCCGGCTGACATCCTGGCCGAAGTTCAATCACTGGTGGATGACGGCGTGCTCGAAGTGACCCTGCTAGGTCAGAACGTCAACGCCTACGGGGTCTCCTTCGCCGACCCGGCAGTGCCGCGTGATCGCGGCGCGTTTGCCAAGCTGCTGCAGGCATGTGGACGCATCGAGGGGCTCGAGCGCGTCCGGTTCACCTCGCCGCACCCGGCCGAGTTCACCGACGACGTCATCGAGGCGATGGCGCAGACACCCAATGTTTGCCCCGCCCTGCACATGCCGCTGCAGTCCGGATCCGACCGGATGCTGCGGGCGATGCGGCGTTCCTACCGTGCCGAGCGCTACCTCGGCATCATCGACCGGGTTCGCGCGGCGATGCCGCACGCGGCGATCACCACCGATCTGATCGTCGGATTTCCCGGCGAGACCGAAGAAGACTTCGCGGAAACCCTCGACGTGGTCCGCCAGGCCCGGTTCGCGGCCGCCTTCACCTTCCAATACTCCAAGCGTCCCGGCACGCCGGCCGCCGAACTCGACGAGCAGCTACCCAAAGCCGTTGTGCAAGAACGCTACGAACGGCTCGTCGAGCTGCAGGAGCAGATCTCACTGGACGGCAATCGGGCGCTGATCGGGCAATCCGTCGAGCTGCTGGTCGCCGCCGGTGAAGGCCGCAAGGACGTTCGCACCGCCCGCATGACCGGCCGCGCCCGCGACGGCAGGCTGGTGCATTTCGCGGCAGAGGAGCCGGTGCGGCCGGGCGACATCGTCACCACGGTCGTCACCGAAGCCGCGCCGCACCACCTCATCGCCGATGCTGGCATCCTGACTCACCGCCGCACCAGCGCCGGTGACGCGCACGCCGCCGGGCAGCGCCCGCGCGGCATCGGTCTGGGCATGCCCGGGATCGGACAGACCGACGCGCCCGTCGAACCCCTGGGATGTGCCCGATGAAGAAAGAACACACCGACATCGACGCCCTGCGCGCTGAAATCGAGGCTGCAGAACGCCGCATCGCGCGTGAAATCGACCCTGGCGTAAGGGGATTCGTTGTCGCCATCCTGGTATTCGTGCTGATCGGGTCGTTCATCTTGCCGCACACCGGAAGCGTGCGCGGATGGGACGTGCTGTTCAGCAGCCACGGCGCCGGCGCGGCCGCGCTGGCCCTGCCGTCGCGGGTGTTCGCCTGGCTGGCGTTGGTGTTCGGCGTCGGCTTCTCGATGCTGGCGCTGTTGACGCGGCGCTGGTCGCTGGCCTGGATTGCGCTGGCGGGTTCGGCGATCGCCAGTGCCTCCGGGCTGTTGGCCGTGTGGTCACGCCAGACCGTGGCCGCCGGCCATCCTGGTCCCGGCGTGGGACTGTTCGTGGCATGGATCACCGTGATCTTGTTGACGTTTCACTGGGCCCGGGTGGTCTGGTCGCGCACCATCGTGCAACTCGCGGCCGAAGAGCAGCGCCGCCAGGTCGTCGCGCAAGAGCAGTCCCGCACGTTGCTGGACACCCTGAAAGACATCCCCGAAAGCCCGGACGCCGAACCGCCTGCTGAGCAGCCGGACGGCCGTTAGCGCTGCAACGCCTGAACGGCGGCTTGCGCCCACTGCCGCCATTGTTCGGCGTTGGCTTGTGCCTCTTCGGCCTCCCTGGTCCGGCCGGCCGCGGCCGCCTTGCGGGCCTGCTGCTCGAAGTGCTCGGCACGGGTCGCGAATTGTTCGGCCCGAGCCTGCGCCTCGGGGTCAGCCCAATTCGTTTCACCGGCGTCGCGCACCTTCTTCTCCACGGCGCGCAGCCGCCGCTCCAGGTCGGCCGACCGCTCCCGGGGCACTTTGCCGATCGCGTCCCATTTGTCGGCGATCGACCGCAGCGCAGCTCGGGCGGCTTCGTGATTGCTGGTGTCGATCTTCTCGGCGTCCGCCAGCAGCGCCTCTTTGGCGTCGGCGTTGGCGTCGAACTCGGCATCCTTTTCCGCGGTCACGGCATTGCGGGCGCTGAAGAACGAGTCCTGGGCGGCTTTGAAGCGTCGCCACATGGCATCGTCGACATCCCGGCTCGTGCGTCCCGCGGCCTTCCATTCGGTCAGCAGCTTGCGGAATTCGGCGCTGGTGCCGGCCCAATCGGTGGAATCGGACAACTCCTCGGCCCGCTCGCACAGTCGTTCCTTGGACTGCCGGACAGTCGACCGCTCGCGGTCCAAGTCGGCGAAGTGGGATCCGCGTCGCCGATTGAAGGATTCCCGGGCCGCTGAATACCGTTTCCACAGCGCGTCGTCGACCTTGCGGTCCAGACCGGAGATCGTCTTCCACTCGTCCAAGATCTCGCGCAGCCGATCGCCGGCGGTCTTCCACTGGGTGGAGTTGGTAGCCAGCTCCTCGGCTTCGGCCGCCAGCGCCTCCTTGCGGGCGGTTTGCGCGGCCCGGTGTTCGTCGCGCCGAGAGCGATCGGCGGCGACGGTGGCCCCGGCCTGGTCGACCAGGCTGGTCAGCCGGGCCGCCAACGCGTCGATGTCGCCCAGCACGGATGCCGTCGGCAACGTTTCGATCAGGGCGGAGGCGTTGGCTTTGATCTTGCGCGCGTCGCCGGACCCCGCTGCCAGCCGCTCTTCCATCAGGGTGACCTCGGTGCTCAGGTCGTCGAAACGCCTGCCGAAGTGAGCGAATGCGGCCTCCCGGTCGCCGGCCTGCCAGGAGCCGACGACGCGTTCGCCGGCCGCGCTGATCAGCCATACCGTCCCGTCGTCGTCGACGCGGCCGAATTGGTGTGGATTGCTCCGAGGCGCCACGGGCACCGGGTGAGCAGTGGGGCGCGACCCCGAGCTCTGGGGCCGGGGACCGGGCCGCGGACCCGGGCGCGGCGTCGGCCTCGGTGCCGCTGCCGGCCCGGCGGAGTCATTGTCTACGGGCTCGTCAGCCGTCATGCGCTCGTCACCTACCCTTCGCGCGGTTGCTATCCCGCGCACCTGCCGCGCGTAGCGGCACCCAAACACCAACTGCTTCTCACCGAATTCCAACAGTATTCAAGCAGCTTGGCGGGCCGGATGCGGCAACCTTGTTGTTGCCGTCCGCAAAGCCGGCTGTGAAACTCCTGGCTTGAGCATCTCGAGCCCCGCGCACTGACTCGTCAGCCGCCTCGACATCGGAGAGAAACCCCCATGGAAGCAGTGGATATCGCCGCTTTGCTCGCGTTGGCTTCGGCGTTGTGCGTCGCGATCGGCGACGTGATGCAGCAACGCGCGACCCACGGGATCGTCGACCAGTCGCTGGCGCTGCGGCAGCAGTTCGCCAAGCTGTTGCGCAATCGGCGCTGGGTGGTGGGCGTGCTGATCCTCGTGGTGAGCATCGCCTTGCAGGCAGCCGCGCTGAACCGTGGTTCGGTGTTGCTGGTGCAGGCGCTGCTGGTGCTTTCGCTGTTGTTCGCAATACCGTTCAGCGCGAAGCTGGAGCAGCGATCGGTCACGAGTCGCGAGTGGATCTGGGCCATTGTGCTGACCGCGGCGGTGACCGTGATCGTCACGGTGGGCAACCCGCAGGCCGGTCGTTCGAATGCATCGTTCGAGACCTGGGCCGCCGTGGTGGCTGTGCTGGGGCCGCTGCTGGTCGGGTCCCTGGTGGCCGCCCGCATCTGGGGCGGTGCGCTGGCCGCGGTGCTGTTCGCCTTCGTGTCGGGCACGCTGTGGGGAATCTTCGCGGTGCTCACCAAGGGCGCCGTTCATCGACTGGCCGAAGGCGGTTGGTCGGTGTTCCGCTGCCCCGAGCTGTATGCCTGGGTTCTGGTCGCGCTGGGCGGGTTCTTGTGGGAGCAGTCGGCGTTCCGGGCGGGCGCGTTGACCGCGTCGATGCCGACATTGCAGGTGTCCCAGCCGGTCGTGGCGGCTTTGCTGGGTGTGGTCGTCCTCGACGAGACGCTCAATACCGGACGCGCGGGGATGGTCGCCCTGATCGCGGCGGCTCTGGTGGTGACGATCGCCACCGTCCAGCTCGCGCGAGTCGACGCCGTTGCGACCGGCGAAAGGATCGAAGCGGCGCTGGATAGCGCGGCCGAGCAGCCGGCGTAGTCGTCGCTTCGACGACACGCCCACCGGTGGATAACAGTTCGATTCCACCGTCGCTCGGGCCATATGGCGGCGTCGTGCATCCCGGTAACGTGACCGTGACCAATGTTGTAATTGTTGCTAGTGGGGCTGAGGGGGCGAATCACCATCGCCAAGGTGGATATCGTGGCGCTGCTCGCATTGATCGCCGCGCTGATATCGGGTGTCGGAGACGTGGTCCGTCAGCGCTCCGCACAGGAAATCACCGACGAAGAAGTCGGTCACATCGAGTTGCTGCGGATGTCACTCCGCGACGCCAGGTGGTGGCTGGGCGGGACGGCCGCCGTGGCCAGCGCCGCGCTACAGGCCGTGGCGCTGGGACTGGGCTCGGTGGTGTTGGTGCAGGCACTTCAGGTGACGGCGTTGCTGTTCGCATTGCCGGTGTACGCGTGGCTGACCAAACACCGGCTCACCCGCTGGCAGTGGGGTTGGGCGGTGCTGCTGGCGATCGCGGTGGCGGTCTTCGTCTCGGTGGCCGAACCGGCCGCCGGCTACCAGCGGGCACCGCTGCCAACCTGGACCGTGGTGGCCGCGGTGGTCGGCCCGGCGATGGTGTTCTGCGTCCTGGGCGCCCGGATCTGGTCGGGCGGCATCGCCGCGGTGCTGCTGGCTTTGGTGTCCGCCTCGTCGTGGGCCCTGTTCGCGGTACTGACCAAGGCCATCGTGGACGTCTGCGACGGCGGGATGTGGGTGCTGCTGCGCACACCAGAGCTCTATGGGTGGGCGCTGGTCGCCGTGCTCGGCACGATATTTCAGCAGTCGTCATTTCGGGCCAGCTCACTGACCGCATCGTTACCGACGATGACGGTTGGCGAGCCGTTGGTGGCGTCGCTGCTGGGCGTCACAGTGTTAGACGAGACGCTCAGCGCCGACGGCCCCCAGCTTGTCGTCTTGGTCGCCGCGGTGGCAGTCGTGGTCGTCGCGACAACTGCGTTGGCTCGCGGCGAAGCGGCCACCATGGCGGCCACCGAAGAAGCCGGTCATGCGTCAGCGGAGGCGGTCGCCCGGCTACCTGTGACACCATTGGAAGCTAGTTCTCCGGTCCTGGCGGGCGTGGCCAGCAACGCATAGGCGAGACACAGCTGCGGCACAGGTTCGTGAACTAGGTGTTGAGGAGGCTTGCGCGGGAAATCGTTTCGGGCGCAGGTTGTGCGTGGGTGAACACCCGGTCCGGGTGATGTCCCGGGCCAACCGTCGGGGAGGAGGTCGGGGTGACAAAAACAGATATCGCGGTGGTCCTCGCCCTTCTCGCCGCGTTCGCGTCCGCACTGGGCAATGTCGTCCGTCAGCGTTCGGCGCAGGAGATCACCGACAAGCAGGTCGGACACCTCGAGCTGTTCCGGATGTCGGTGCGCGACGCCAAGTGGTGGCTGGGTGCTGTCGGGGCGATCGCCAATTACGTGCTGCAGGCCGCGGCGCTCGTTTTGGGATCGGTGATGATGGTCACGGCTCTGCAGGTGACCGCGCTGCTGTTTGCGTTGCCGATCTACGCGCACATGACCCGGCGCCGGGTGACCCGCTGGGAGTGGACGTGGGCGGTACTGCTGGCCGCCGCGTTGGCCGTAGTCGTCACGGTGGGCGACCCGGACCCTGGCGCTTCGCGCGGCTCGCTGGGCACCTGGCTGGTGGTGGCGTTGGTCATGGGCCCGGCGTTGGTCTTCTGTGTGGTGGGCGCGCGGATCTGGTCGGGCGCCGTGTCGGCGGTACTCCTGGCGGTCGTCGCCGGTTCGTCGCTGGCGTTGTTCGCGGTGTTGACCAAGGCCGTCGTCCAGGTGGTCCAAGGCGGTGTCGTCGCGTTACTGACCGCACCGGAGTTCTATGTCTGGATCGCTGCGGCGGTGGCCGGAATGATCTTCCAGCAGTCGTCATTCCGGGCCGGTTCTCTGACTGCCTCATTGCCCACGTCCGTCGTGGCCAAGCCGCTGGTCGGTTCGATCCTCGGGATGGCCGTGCTGGGCGAGACGTTGGACTGCACTGGGCCCGCGAAGTTCGTACTCGCCGCCGGCGTTGTGGTGGTGGTCATCTCGACCGTAGCGCTGGCCCGGGGCGAGGCCGTGACCATCACGGAGACCCATGACCAGCGGGCCCATCCGCTCGAGCCGCAGTCCGGCGACGCGGCCGACGACCTCCCTGCCGCTACCGGCTGCGTGCAGGCGCGAGGCGGGTCGGCCTAGCGACGCTGACGCGTCGGTTAGTTTGGTGCGGTGCTCAGCGCCATCGCGATCGTCCCCTCCGCGCCGGTGCTTGTCCCCGAACTCGCCGGAGCGGCCGCCGCCGAAGTGGCCGACCTCACCGCGGCCGTACTGGCAGCCGCCGCGCTGTTGCCGTCGCGCTGGATCGTCGTCGGAACCGGTGCTGCGGACGGCGATCTGGGTCCCGACAACGCCGGCAGCTTCGCGGGTTTCGGCGTCGACGTGCGGGTTTGGCTCTCGCCGCATGCCGTTAGTGGGCGCGCCGCGGAGCCGGGTGAGCTACCGCTGTGCGCGCTGCTGGCCGGTTGGGTGCGGGGCCAGGCGCGGCCCGACGCCATCGCACAGGTCCGCGTCTACGCCGCCGACCATACGGCCGACGTCGCGCTGGCCCGCGGTAGGCAGCTGCGCGCCGAGGTCGACCGGCTGCCCGACCCGATCGGTGTGCTGGTCGTCGCCGACGGCGCGAACACCCTGACACCAGCCGCCCCAGGCGGCTATGACCCGAGCAACGCCGAGGCCCAGCTATTCCTGGACGACGCGCTGGCCAACGGCGATGCCGCCGCGCTGGCCCGGCTGCCCGAGCCGATCCTGGGACGGGTCGCCTTCCAGGTGCTGGCCGGCCTGACCGAGCCGGGGCCGCGGTCGGCCAAGGAGCTCTACCGCGGGGCGCCCTACGGGGTGGGGTACTTCGCCGGCGCCTGGCAGCTGTGAGACAAGCCGTGCGACCCCTGGCGATCATCGGACCCACCGGCACCGGCAAGTCGCAGCTGGCGCTCGACGTCGTCGAACGACTCAGCCATGACGGGGCCGGCGCCGAAATCGTCAACGCCGATGCGATGCAGCTCTATCGCGGCATGGACATCGGGACCGCCAAGCTGCCCGTCACCGAGCGTCGCGGCATCCCGCATCACCAGCTCGACGTCCTGAACGTCACCGAGACCGCGACCGTCGCCCGCTATCAGCAGGCCGCCGCCGCAGACATCGAGGCGATCGCGGCCCGCGGCGCGGTCCCGGTCGTGGTGGGCGGTTCGATGCTTTACGTCCAATCGCTGCTGGACGACTGGTCGTTCCCCGCCACTGACCCCGAGGTCCGCGCGCGCTGGGAGCAGCGACTCGCCGAGGTCGGCGTGGCCACGCTGCATGCCGAGCTGGCCCGCCGGGACCCGGACGCGGCCGCGGTGATCCTGCCCACCGACGGGCGCCGCACGGTGCGGGCGCTGGAGGTCGTCGAGCTCACTGGACAGCCCTTCGCCGCGTCCGCGCCGCGCATCGGCACACCGCGATGGGACACCGCTATTGTCGGATTAGACTGTGACACAACCATTCTCGACGAGAGATTAGCGCGGCGCACCGACACGATGTTCGATCAGGGATTGGTCGACGAGGTACGGGGCCTGCTGAGTGCGGGCCTGCGCGACGGGGTCACCGCCTCCCGCGCGCTCGGCTACGCCCAGGTGCTCGCGGCACTGCACGCGGGCGGCGAAACGGCCCCAGCCGCCGACCAACTGCGTGACGCGCGGGAGCAGACGTTCGTGGGCACCCGGCGCTACGTGCGACGGCAGCGGTCGTGGTTTCGTCGCGATCACCGCGTCCGCTGGCTCGATGTCGGCGCCGGTGGCGCGCCAGATCGTGCCCGCCTCATCGAGGAGACCTTGCGGGCGTGGCGGCAAGTACGCTGAACTGGTGATCTTCGCGAAGGGGCACGGCACCCAGAACGACTTTGTGCTGCTGCCCGACGTGGATGCCGAACTGCGGCTCACCGCCGACCGGGTAGCCGCGCTGTGCGACCGGCGCCGGGGACTGGGCGCCGATGGCGTGCTGCGCGTCACCACCGCGGGCGCCGCCGTGACGGCCGGTGTGCTCGATCGGCTGCCCGAGGGTGTCGCCGA
>Ga0182030_10006376_pt1 | contig 24907 bp, 21 predicted proteins | sample 812S3MmetaG_FD_121299 | JGI IMG/M metagenome (GOLD analysis project Ga0182030, IMG submission 121299) | Permafrost microbial communities from Stordalen Mire, Sweden - 812S3M metaG (Illumina Assembly) | ecosystem: Environmental > Terrestrial > Soil > Wetlands > Permafrost | place: Sweden...
AGCAGTAAAGAACATCAAGGATGGTGTGCGCGGCCCGCGAGCTCAAACCACGACTGAACAACAGGCAATCTTTTCAGTAGTTTAGTGAGGTGTAGCAGTATGTATCAGGATCGGGTGGACCGATAAAAAGAGAGTCTTCGTGACGGGCGATGAAGGCCGCGGTCGCCAGATCGAAGATCAGACTGCGATTCATCTTGGGATTGAAGGTGAAGTCGAAGTTGTCGATGGTTTTTTGCGGATCGCGAAACTGAGCTTGCTTTCGCCGACGTTCCAGCAAACGGTCGCCACGACGGGTGAGTTCATCCGAGACCAGGCAGGAGATCAGGTCGATGGGTGCCATGGATTCGACCTGAGCCTGGTGCAGACGCATCTCGAGCACCGCCGCGATTCCGCCTAGCCGCAGTTGTCGTAAAGCACGATTCAACTCGATGAGATTCATTCACTTTGCTCCTTGGTTTTGGTATGGATCAGATCCCGGTAGTGCACCAGTTCGCGGATCAAGGGATCGACCTGGCGCAAACTGAGCGGGGCTTGGGGACAACGCTCAAGGTAGCGACGCACGAAACGATATTCGTGTACGCCCATCTCGAGGGCTGCCGCGCAAGCTTCATCGACGGCCGCAGTGCCATATTTCTTGGCGAGAGAGAGAACGCCCAGGATGCGCCGCACGCCCACTTCGCCTTGCTGGCTATAGATAAGGTTGCAAAGTGTACCGACCTGGGTGCCCACTCGGCCGGCACGGCCGAGCAACTGCACCACACGGAAGGGAGTGCGCTGCGGGTGGTCCTCGGGCTGAATGCGGTACCAGCCCCGTTTCTGACGTACATGTTCGCGCAGGAGTAACCCGTTCTTGGGGTCGAGGATACGAACGTAGAGCTCATCCCATTGGACTTTGACCCCACGTCCGATCCAGCCTGGCGGTAGACCGTAATACGCGGCTTCGACTTCGACACAGCCATCCAGATGCACCACCCGTTCGCCGTACTGGTAATAGCGGAACGGTTCTACCGGCAGCGGGAGCAAGGTTGGTTTTTCTTCTGCGAACATGGCGGCCACTTGCCGTTTGGTGGTGCCATGAATGCGCGTATCCGCCCAGTTCGTTTCCCAGCGATCCAGATAGGCTTGCCCTTCCTCCAAGCTCTCGAAGCGTTTTCCCTTGAGCGGCGTGTTTTTGGCGTGTCCGACGCCGCGCTCAACTTTTCCTTTGCGATCTGGATCCTGGATGCGGCAGGGCAGGGCGACCGCACTGTAATGGGCGAGCACGTCGCGATAGAGGGGATTGAGGGTGGCGTCGTAGAGGTCGGGAACGAGTACGCCTTCGCGGAGATTGTCCAGCACCAGGATGCGCGGAGCCCCGCCTAATCGACGAAATGCCTTCTCGTGGAGCTCGGCCCAGATGCGCGTGCTGGAGCGGAAAACCAGCAGCCGTACCGCTTTGCGACTATAGCCCAGGGTGAGCACGAACAAACGGGTGCGTCGATACTTGCCGCTCTTCGGTTCGCGTACCATCGGCCCGCTGCCATAATCGACTTGACCCTCTTCTCCTGGAGCGGTGAGAATCACCGCCCGCGCTTGTGGGAGTTGGGCTCCGCGCAATTTGTAAGCGAAGCGTCGAACGCTTTGATAGCCACCCCGGAATCCGTAGTCGGAGACCAGATCCTGCCAGATGGCCATGGCATTGCGATCTCGACTCAGACCCAGTTCGATGATTTCTCGATAGGGTTCGCAGGTGCTCGCCGAACCCACGGCTTTCGAGTTTTCTGGCTCCTTGCCGCTCAACCCCACGCCAAAGCCGGTGATCACCGCTATGGCCGGTTTTGAAGTTGCGGTTGCTTTTCCCTTCGTAGAAAGGTTTTCGGGGTTGGGGTTGGATTTGAGGGGACCGGCAAACCCCGCAATGGCCGGTTTTGCTGCATCCGAGCCGGTGATCACCTCTATGGCCGGTTTTGCCTTAGCTTCGCGTTTCCATCTTCCCGGCGGCCATATTTCCACACCTGCGCCTCGCAGATAGGCGCTGATGGTCTCTCGACGCACTCGCGTGGCCTCTTGGATCCTTCGCAGAGACCATCCCAGTCGTCCCAAGGCTATGATTTGCTGTTTCTTTTCGTCGTTCAAGACATTCGCCATGTTGCGAGAGGCTACTAACCCTCCCGCTGCTGTCAATGTCCTGGACGTTTCTTCTGAAAGTATGGCCGCTTTTCAGGTGTTCACGTATGGCCGCTTTTGGGTGTTCACTGAGGCGCTATGCCCAATTTCGGCACCTTGTGGTTGTCGCCTGTCGTTTACGAAATCCGAACAGAGACTAATCTATAGACTTCGTTCTTGACTTTTAGAAGGGGCAAGGTTAGCTTTGTCGTGAAATTAGGCGAAGAAGCGGAAGAGGGAAACTCATTCTGAGTTTACCATCCGAGGGGGCCGTTAGTTTCGCCAAATTCCCAGGGACAATCTAACTCTGTTTGAGGCGGGCCAGGCGTTCGCGTCGCTATGTGACCATAGGGCGCTGGTTACCTTGCCGAGGTGTGTACTGGACTGTTCCAGTCTCAAAACTTGAAGATCTTAAGACTGGAAATAGTCAAAGAGGACCATGCGAATTTAGCTCGTGAGAACGGTGTGTCCCGTATCGACAGAGGACAAGACCCTGCTACGGCGAACTTGAGGACTGACTTTGTAGCGAATAGTGACACACTCTGGGTGACATGGCGTAAGTGAAGCAGAGGAGGCTGCAACATGGCAGAGAACAAGTTGACACATAGCACACGGATGAAGAAACTCCAGCCAGCTAGAATTCCGATCCATTCGCAGCCTCCGTTCTTGCAAGTTCCGGCCAAGTTCGGTAGTGCGCGAACTCGGCAGCAACTGGACCAGAGTCAAGCGGGCCAGATTATACCAATTCCAGCGCCGAAGCGATCTCCTTCCGTGTTCGAACTTGCCGAAATCGTCGGGCAAGAATATGCGGACGAAATCAATCTGAGCGGCCAAGTTGTTTTTCACTGCGTAGGGGACACCGGGTTTGGAGGTACTTGGGATGTAGAGTTGGTTGCCCAAGTGATGGCGATGGACCTCCACCGGCCGAATCCGGCTGATAGGCCAGCTTTTTTCTTCCATCTGGGTGATGTCATCTATAACCACCAATACAACTTGCCTGAGTCGAAGAAGAACATGTACCAGCCCCAGTTTTATGTTCCCTATGAGCACTATATGGCCAAGATTGTCGCCATTCCGGGAAACCATGACAGCAATCCACAGGAGGATCCAAACTCGATTGGTGCATTTGAGGACAACTTCTGTGCCGATCCGCCTAAGTCGGATACCGATTTAGCGAAGTTGCTCAGCGCACCAAACCGCGCTCCGATGTTCCAGCCGGGCGTCTATTACCGGCTGGATACTCCGTTCGCGCAAATCATCGCTTTATTCTCGAATGGAGGCGAAAACGAGGGAGTCATTCGTGGAGGTGTGGCGGGGAATTCGCAATGGAACTTTTTGATCGAACAGCTGACAGAAATCAAAGCTGCTCGAGACAAGGGAAAGAGATTGGGACTGATCGTTGCTATGCATCACCCGCCCTACAGCGGCGGCGGGGGACACTCGGGAAGTTCCACCATGTTGGAGGATCTTGATGCCGCGTTCGATGAAGCGAAGATCGGACCGGACGCGGTGCTTTCCGGGCATGCACATGTGTACCAGCGTTTCACCCGTAACGCACAAGTGGCGGGAAAAGCTATGGAAGTGCCTTATGTCGTCGCGGGAATGGGGGGACACGGCCCCATTCAGCCGGTCAAGCCGAACTTCGATCGCCAGCCAGTGCGCACTCCGCTGAAGGGACGCTCCCCGAATGGAGCCGAAGATCACAGTCTACGTCAGTACTTTAACGGATTTGGGCATCTGATTATCACCGTTACGAACCGCGTGTTAACCATCGATCTCATTGGCACCAAGACGCAGACTCATCAGGCGGTCGACAGCGTCACTGTGGACCTCACGACAAACATAATCACCCACGAAACCGACCCGTTTACTCATCCAGCGAACGGTGAAGAACAGCATGCGGTCCATGCACAAAAAGGCAGGTAACGAGGACTTATTCCGCCCTCTATCAGAGCGGGAAGAGAGGGTGAACGCGAGGGGGAACAAGAATGGTGAATAGGAAAACGACGTTAGGACAACCCCCAGAATTGGATCTCACTCATTCGAATGTGGACGCAGAGAATCCTGTCTTTCAGCCAATGCTTAGCGATCTTCAGGCCAATATCCTGAAGGGACACGGCCGACGATTTGCACACCACATCTTTCTGCAATTGCAGGCTCCCAAAATAGGCGATGCCAAAAGGTGGATCTCGGACTTCGCAACGAGTCGCGTTACAAGCGCGCTGAAGCTGGAGAAGGGCCGCCACACGTTTAAGGCCACAGGTGCTGATGGAGGGGCGGTATTCACACTTTCAATCTCGGCGTCGGGTTACGCCGCCTTAGGATTTACACCTGACATATTTCCGAAAGAACAAGAGACTCCCGCCAATAGCATCGTACGAGATCAACCCGCTTTCCCAAATGGCGCCAAGGCAAACGCCGCCAAACTTGGCGATGGGGATGTGCAGGTCGACTGGGACGTACCATTCCGTAACAACGTGGATATCTTGATCATTATCGCCGACGATCAGCCACAAAAAGCTCGGCAGTTAGCTGAGGTCCTTATTGCAGAGGTCAAGGGATTCAGCACTCTTTTGCTCAACCAGAAAGGGCACGTGCTCTACCGTACAGTGAGCCTCACAGAACATGTAAATATTGAGCACTTTGGCTATGCGGACGGAGTAAGTCATCCCTTGTACTACAAGGACGAAATCGAGACACAGTCCAGCACTACGAATTGGAATGACGAAGAACCCCTCAACTTGGTCTTGGTTCCTGATCCGCATGGGCGGGACTATAACAGCTTTGGAAGTTTTCTTGTTTTCCGGAAACTCGAGCAAAACGTCGCGGGCTTCATGGATGGGGAAGAGAAGCTGTTTGCTCCGATCAAGGACAGCGACGGCATCGTCAACCAAAATCTGCCTGGGGCCATGATGATTGGGCGGTTTAGAAATGGCAACCCTCTGGTCACATCGGGCGGGTTCACAGGCAATATTCGGTCAGAATTTCAAATCTCCAACGACTTCGATTACAGCAACGACTCGCCGCCGCCGCCAAGTTCCGTTCCTCAGTACGGCTCGAAGTGTCCATTTTTTGCTCACACCCGCATCACTAATCCGCGAAGCGACATCAGGGTGGTTCCATCTACGTTCACTCATTCGGTGCGTCTGACCCGTCGATCCATACCCTATCAAGACATCAGCCGTTTCGGTGAGGGCAAGGAGGACTTGGTAACACCAACTGACCAAGAACTTAATGATAGCCGGCCTGTTCAGGGGGTCGGCTTACTCTTCATGAGTTACCAAGCTCACATCGGCAAACAGTTTGAGTTCATACAGAATAACTGGGCAAACCACGGGCACATCGCTGGACGCAACATTGGTCAAGATGGCGTGGTCGGGCAGAAGTCCCCGATTCCGCCCGGGCTCCCGTTTAAGCCGCCGGCGCCGGACCTTACGCCGAGAAGGCTGCCCGATCAGTGGGGATGTCCGGTGAATCCCACTAAACCAGAAATCACGTTTGGAGGGTTTATCAAGAGTAAGGGGGGGGAATACTTCTTTACCCCTTCGATCAGTTTCCTGAGACTGCTAGCCATCAGTTAGCTGGTGAGCCACTGGTTTCTGGGCAGGACGGAAGATGGTCGGGGAGAGAGAGAGAAGGCAGAGGACTAAAGAAATGGCAAAAACAATCTCTTACAAAAACAAGCAAGAAAAGCCTTTCGCCCACATGTTCTTCTTTCAACTCTGCGATACATCTCCCGACTTGGTTGATCGGTTCGTCGACCTCTGCGAAAAGTATCTTGGGGGCCACCCAGGTCAGCAGCACTTCTCAATCGGCGTGCGCGCTCTCGAGATTCATCGCGACGTAAGCGGGACCAATTTCGAAGTATCCGTTCACATGATTTTTGACGATATCGATGCCTTCAATGCATATTCCGAGTCCCCGACTCACGAGGAATTCATCACCGAGTCGGCCGGCATGAGCCCGGAGAGAATTGTTTACGATTCGTACCTTGAACTCCAACTTTTGCCCGATGCGGCAGGGCCAAAGGCAAGAAGAGCCGCAGCTATTGTGGGGAAGTGACGGCAAATATAGGAACGATGTAATCAACCGAAATCGCTATGACAAATGCAGAAGTGAACCGTGTGCGCCGTGATTTAACTGCGATGATTGTCGGCCGAGTGCTTGAGGCGGGAGATCAGGGATATTCCGACGCCTTGTCGATTGACAATGGTCGCGTCAGTCTGAAGCCCTTCCTCGTGGCGAAGCCGGCCAATACGGACGATGTCTCGAAGATTGTGGCTTATTGCCACGACCGCGACGTACCGATGACGACGAAGGCGGGTGGGCATAGCGCCGCTGGCTATTGTCTCAACGGTGACGGCGTCGTTCTCGACCTCGGAGACATCAATCAGATCCAATTGCTGAACGAAGATGGGAAAGAACTGAAAGACGCGACCAAGGTTGAGGAGGGGACAGTGCTGAGCGTGGGAGCCGGAACGCGCTGGATCAGCGCTTACGATTTCCTTCGCGACCGGCAAAGCCCATACACCGTAATTGGTGGGGGATGCGCCGGCGTTGGCGTGGCTGGCTTCACGCTCGGCGGTGGATACAGCTTCATTTCTCGCTCCTTCGGCCTGGGCTGCGACAACGTTAAGGGAATGGAGTTCGTGTCCACTTGCGGGAACGTGTTCGAGTTGAAAGACAAATTATTCGATAAGAACGACAAGAGGGTAGACGCTGACAAGCGGGACCTGTTTCGCGCGCTGCGCGGCGGCGGTGGCGGAAATTTTGGCGTGGTTACCCGAATCGATTTGCATCTGCTCAAAACCAACGTTCCCCGTCTAACCATGGGACAGATCGACTTCCCTTTCTACCGCATCGACGAAATCCTGCCCTTCTACAACGAGTGGGTAAAGACCCTGCCCAAGGAGATGGCTGTCTACGGGATGATGCGGAATTTTCCGAACCAGCGACTGGGTGGAAATCTGTCGCTGGGCCTTCGGTTTACGCCAGTTTTCAATGGGCGGTTTAGCGATGCGGTAGATCTGCTCAAGCCGTTGATGAGACTTAAGGCGAAGGACCTTAAGCGGAATGATATCGAGCCGACCGATATCGAACTGTACACAATGACCCTTCCCGAATGGGAGGATTTTGTCGGCACGAGCACGCAAGTTCGAGGACACTCCGCCTACATCCGATCTCTCGTGCTGGCGCAGGGAACATTGAATCGGGAGGTCGTGAAAATCTGCCAGTACTACCTGGGTCGCGCAGTGTCGCCTGATTCGTACATTGTTTGGACGCACACGGGCGGCGAGATTAGCAAACACGGTTCAGATACTTCATCGTACGCACATCGCGACGGCGCTTTCACGTTCGAACTCAAGTCGGAATGGGATTCCGCACAGCCTATACAGGCGCGTCCCAACATTGAGTGGGCGGTCGACTTTTTCGATGCGTTGGGGGAGCACTCGCAGGGAGCTTACATCAATTACATCGATCCGCTGCTGCTGGACTGGCAGAAGAACTACTACCGCGACGAGTACGCCAAGCTTGAGAAAGTGCAGGAGCGTTGGAATGCGGACGGATGGCTGACGTTCCAGCAATCCATCGGCTCCAGCTACCACACGGCACCGCGTAAAAAACCACGGACCGATCCAGTTGACCTGAGCCCGCTCAGTCGGACGACCCTCCCCGCGAAAGGAAACTTCTAACGCCATGCCCAGTGCTCAAGATGTCAAAGACTGGTTGAAATTGCAGCCCAATTCCCAGGAGGGCGGCTTTCTGGCAAGCGTCTACAATTCCAAGATCGTTCTGCCGGACACTGTGCTCCCGAAAAAATTCCCGAGGACAAAAGCCGGTCGTTTGATCTGCGGCTCGATCTATTACTTTCTCGAGGCTCCGGGATGTTCGGTGATGCATCGCGTCACCGGTGACATGCTGTATCACTTTTATGCTGGTGATCCCGTTCAGATGCTCTTGCTCTCCGAAAACGGAAGCACTGAGGTTACCATTTTCGGCAACAATCTCGCCCTCGGCCAAACTCCGATGAAAGTGATCTCGGGGGGCACTTGGCTTGGCTCCCGCCTAACGCCCGGCGGAACGTGGGCACTGATGGGCGTCAGCATGGCACCGGGCTTCGACCCAGTGGACTATGCAATCGGAGATCGAAACGTATTGGTGCGGCAATATCCGGAGCAGGCCGATCTGATTCGCGCGCTCACACGCGAATCGCGCGCGAAGGCAGGGCGAAGTGCCTGACACGAACCTGATTACTGAGCCCGCGATGGTGCAGATCGACCCCGATCTTCCGGTGTTTCTCACACTCTCGGCGAAACTCACTGGATTTTCTGAAGAGGACCTGCAGGGTACGGGCATGCTGGAAACCTACTACTGCGTTCTCATGAAGGAGCAGGATCAGGATGAAATTCGCACTTTCTTTAAGAAGGCACAGCAAGTCCTGGAAAGCAGCGATGTTGAAGCGGAGATCAAAGCCGCTTTTATTGACCTTCCAGACACGGCGACTAGGCCTCAGACTCCGTATGAGCAAATGCAGTACGAGGGCTTGGCGCAGCGAATAATTTTGCTGTGGTACACGGGCATCTGGACCACTATGAACTGGAAAGACAGGATGACGCAGGATGCGCGGACCGCGATGGTTAGCGCCGAATCCTATAAAGAGGGCTTGATCTGGGTGGCGGCCGAGACTCATCCGGCGGGGGCGAAGCAACCTGGATTTGGCTCCTGGAGCAGAGAGCCGATTAGCAAGACGGAACGAACTTAAGGGACTTCATGGAACAATACGATTTCGATGCGGTGATTGTCGGTTCTGGCATCGCGGGCGCGGTGATGGCCAAGACTCTGACCGATGCCGGGAAGAAGGTCCTCCTGCTCGACGCGGGCCTCGAGTCCGGCATGGCGCTCGGAGGTCCTCAGGCCTATCAAAATCAGATGCTCTATCTGGATACATTCTATAAAGCGACTGCGAAGGCTCCCAATTCTCCGTACCCCAAGTTGAAGACTGCTCCTTCGGCGGACGTCCTTGATGTACAGCCGGTGGAGCGGATGGATCACAAGTCCGGCTATCTCGTGCAAAAAGGGCCGTTGCCGTTTGGCAGCGACAATTGGGTCGGCCCGGGCGGAACGACACAACACTGGCTGGGAACGACGCTGCGGATGTTGCCCAACGATTTCCAGATGAAGACGATGTACGGTCACGGAGTCGACTGGCCATTCTCCTATCAGGATTTGCGGCGCTATTACGAGATGGCTGAGTTCGAAATCGGTGTCGCTGGGAGTGTGGAGGAGCAAAAGCTGCCGAACATCGGAAACGATTATTTCAGTGAAGGCTACGTGTTTCCGATGGAAAAGATTCCGCAGAGCCATCTGGATAAGCTGATGCTTGCGGGTACGGACAAGGTCGAAGTCGATCACGTGTATGGTCCTGGTAAGAATCAAGCGGTGGACAAGCACATGGTCCGCTGCTGCAGCACACCTCAGGGAAGAAACTCGAACCCGAATCCGAATTACCCTTTCGAGCGGGTCGCTTGGTGTCGCAAGAATCAAAAGTTGGATCTGCTCCGATGGCCCGAGGGCAGCACCAAGGGGTACGAGCCCGTTGGATCGTTGTGGGATCGATATACCGGGCAGCGTTGCGAAGGCAACGCGGCGTGTGTGCCCATTTGTCCGGTTCAGGCGAAATACAACGCATTGAAGACGCTGAAACGGGCCAAGGAAGCGAATCCGTATCTGCTCGAAATCCGTTCCCAATCCGTGGCGAGTGAAGTGATAGTTGACCCGGATACGCGCCGCATTTCCGGCGTGCGTTTCAAGCGATATGAATCGGCACACAGCCGGACGTATCGCGAGGAGATCGCGACTGGAAAGGTCTACATCCTGGCGGCGAGTGCTATCGAGAACGCGAAGCTGCTGCTGGCCTCAAACGGCGCCAACTCGAGCGACCAAGTAGGTCGCAACCTGATGGACCATATGTGTCTGCTGACTTGGGGACTGTTTCCTGGATCGGTATTTCCTTTCCGTGGACCCGGATCGACAACGAACATCTCTTCGTTCCGGGACGGTGAATTTCGTAGTGAACACGCGGCATGGATTTGTCCGATTGACAACTGGGGCTGGGGCTGGCCGGCTTTCTCCCCTGGAACCGATGTTGCGGACGCGGTTGCGAACGGAAAATTCGGCAAGAAGCTGCTGGACCATTTGAGAGAAGAACTCACGAGACAAGTCCTGCTGCATTTCGAATGCGAGCAAGATCCGCAGGCGGAAAACCGCGTCACGATCGATCCGAAGTACAAGGACCGCCTGGGAAACTATCGTCCAGTCATTCACTACAATGCGTCGGAATACGTGAAGAAAGCGTTTGAGGCGGCAAAGCTCATCTCCGACCAGATCTTCAAGAATAACGGCATCAACGATAAAGACACAAGAACCGAATACACCTCCGACGAGCCCGATTATTGGGAATACAAGGGTAAACCTTATACGTCCCGTGGGGCTGGACACATCGTGGGAACACATCGGATGGGCAGTGGGCCAAAGGATTCTGTGGTCGATGCCGACATGCGTACCTGGGATCACCAGAATTTATTTCTCGCCGGATGCGGAAACATGCCGACGCTCGGCACGTCAAATCCCACTCTCACCATGACGGCTTTGGTGTTCAAGTCGGCAGAGGCCATCCTGAGACAACTGGAAGCAATATGATGCTCTTCCGCCAAGAGAGGAACTACCGAAGACACCGGTTCATTCGTGCGGACGACAACCAGGCGCTCATCGCGAGCGTGTCGCCTGTCAGAAACGTCAAGACGTTGCGTAGCAAGTCGCAATTTCTTAGGGACGTCACGAAGTTGCGCGGCGATTTGCAATTTGCCGTGTCTCTCGAGCATTTCACGATTCCGCCGTATCTCTGCGCGCTCTACTCGATCCGGGAAGGATCGAACGCCGAGGCCGCGCGCATCATTCAGTCTGTGGTGGTGGAGGAAATGCTTCACATGACGTTGGCGGCCAACGTCCTCAATGCGGTCGGAGGCAAGCCCAAGATTGGAAGCCGGAAATGGGCGCCCGTTTACCCCTCCGACATGCCGCACAGCGCGATCAGGTTTAAGGTGAACCTGTTGCGGTTTTCCAAAGAAGCCGTCAACACGTTTCTTCGCATCGAGCGTCCGGCGCCGCCAACCGAGGTCCCGAAGCCCGGGAAGTTCGGGTCGATCGGCCAGTTCTATGAAGCGGTCCGCGGCGAATTGCGACGGCTTGATCGCGAGAAAGGAATTTTCAGGTCGAAGCAAAACCAGGTAACCGGGGAACATTACTACTACGACAGTGGCGGGAAGTTGTTTGGCGTGGATTGCCTTCATGATGCCGAGCAAGCGCTCGATGAGATTGTGGGACAGGGAGAAGGCATCGACGGTTCGATTAAGGACGGCGACGGTGCGTCGTTTGGCGACGGTATCGAATATGCGCACTACTTCCGTTTCAACGAAATTTTTCACGAACGGCGTTACCGTGCTGAGGACAAGCCCGGCGATGCGCCATCCGGCGACCCCCTGCCTGTGGATTGGAACGCGGTCTACAACATGGTTCCCAACCCGAAGATGAGCATGTTTCGAAACAAGCCCGCGGTGCACGGCAGGATGCGGGAGTTCAACCGAATGTACACGAAGCTTTTGGCCAACCTGCACCGGGCCTGTGACGGGAAACCGGAACTCCTTATGGATGGGATTCCGATGATGCACGCGATGCGCCTGTCAGCGGTCGACTTGATGCAGGAACCCTGCGACATTGGAGATTACACGGCCGGACCCTCATTCGAAATCGTGCCGTAATAAGCGACGTAATTAGCAAAAGGAGCGGCACTATGGACAATAGCCCTTTGCGGCCCATGACGGCCCATAACAACTTGCACGGGTTGCTCTATCAAGCCACCAGCGCAGAATATATTGCGCTTTGCGTGCAGATGTACCAATTGGCGCGCCATGCCCTGATCGACCGCTTGCGCTCGGGAACCTTTCGCCATCCCGCAGTCATATTCGATCTCGACGAAACTCTGCTCGACAACTCTGCCTATGCCGCGTGGCAGATTCAGGCGGGGACGAATTTCAATGAAGCGACTTCGTGGAAGGAGTGGTGTGACACTGGGCAGTCCGGGGCTGTACCTGGCGGAATCGAATTCGTGAAGTTTGCGGAAGAAGCGGGCGCAACTCCGATTTTCATTACCACCCGCCTCAACGAAACGCGCAAAGGGACGGCGCGGAATCTCAGAAAGCTGGGAGTGCTCAGCGACGCCGAGCTAGAGGCGGAGGAGAAAGATGGAAAGAAAGCAGAGCACGCGTTTCACACCCGTCTTTTTATGAAGGGGATGCCGGACGTCCAACTGCGAAGGCCAAGTGGCAAAGTAACTTTCCATTTGGCGAATAAGTTTATGCAGCGCGTCTTTTGTGGGGAAGCGCGCGGCTTTGAAATCATTCTGGCGCTCGGGGATAACCTTTCTGACTACGCCGAGTACTATGGACGGGTTTTCGATCCTACGGGCGCCTCAGAGCCCAACGAGTTTCCTACCATCGCGAGCCGTCGAGATTCTGTGCTGCAAGATTTGAATTTGTTTGGTCGCGATTTCATTCTGATTCCGAACGCGACTTATGGGGGATGGTTAAGCGCCTTCGAGGCCAACGGATTAGGTGCATCAGACGAGCTAGCTTCTACTGGAGGTCCAGTCAGGCAGGAATTAGAGGAGCCTCAAGCCCCATTTCATTACGGTGATGGGAAAGTTGCTGAATCAAAGGGACCTAAGTTTTCATCTCGTTCGCTGCAGATTTGGAGCGGTCCACCGAAAGGCACATCCAAGTCCGGCAAAAAGAAGTAGAGGAATAAATATCACCATAACAAGGAGGCATGATGGCAACACCAATCGTAAGGGCTGCTGGTCCGACTCCCGCAAAAGACGATTTTGGACTACTCGCCAAGTTTCCGGGGAGATGGATGGGAAGAGGTTTTAATCTGATTGCTCGTCCTGCGCGATTGGGCGTGGCTGCGAATCCCGTCTTCTTTCTCGAGCTTAATGCAACGATGGAGACACTTGAATTCACGGCCATCGGGGGAGACGTCCCTAATCGCGGATTTAGCGAACCTACAGCAAGTTTGCACGACATTCGTTACGTGCAAAATGTAACTGATCTGGTGTCGAGTACAGCAATTCACTTTGAGCCAGGTCTGTGGCTACATGTACCAGGTACCGCGGAAGGCGCCGAAAGTTACGTTCGAGCGGCGACAATTCCGCACGGAGATTCACTCCTCGCACAAAGCACATTTTTTGCGACTTTGAATGGCGGGCCGACCATAGATCCTGTCAATACTTTTCCTTTCCCACAAACGGACCCAATTCCACCCTTGAACGGCAACCCAGCGAATCCACTAGGTGCGCCGTATACCGATCCATATACCAATCCCGTTGAGGGGCCCAATGGTAATGCGTTTCCAACGCTCACGCTGCCTGGCCTCGTCCCAGCAACTGTGATCAAAGACCCGACAGAAATCTTGCGAGCACGAATTGCGCAACAAAAAATATCGTCGACTGACGTGATTCAGATCACGACCACACAGCCCACGAGCGGCATCCTCAATATTCCCTTTGTGCGCCAAAACGCCAATGCAGTTCAAATGGATGCCATTTTTTGGATCGAAACGGTGGCATCTGACCCTCGCATCAACAAGAACGTTGAACAATTCGACACAGAATTCTTCCAATTGCAGTATGTCCAGCGAGTCATTTTGGATTTCGATGGCGTGCATTGGCCTCATGTTTCAATAGCAACGCTGATTAAGCAATAGCATTTTGCCTGGCTGCATCGGGAGGTGCCTGTTTCCTTTCGCCTGGTTGAGGAAAAGACTATCAAGATCTACACATGACAGGGCCGATTCGACGAACCACAGTCAGCGCAAACATGGAAAACAATAGGTGCTCTCCTAGCAGTTCTGCGCCAGATCTAGATTAGGACGTGATCAATGGCAGGTAAATCGGCAAAACAGATCGATAAAACAATCCAAAAACACCTGGACAAACTCCATAAGCGAGGCGTTCTAACTGTCCGGCCAGGTTTTGAAATCGCCAATCATCAGCTTACCGGGAAGTCTGCCATCGTGGCCACAGTTCACACGAAGCAGAAGCACCTGCCAAAAGCTGACATGCTTCCCAACTCAATTTCGGGAATTCCCGTGGACGTTCGTGAAGCAAGGCCGTTCCAGCGCTTGTGCGCGCGCAACTGGCCTGCGGCAGCCGTCAGCCAAGCATTCGCGCGCCCTGAGGACAGAGAGCCAGTCTGGCCATTCGAACGGCAAATTCCCAGCGGCAAACTGCTTCGGAATCTGTGGTCAATGACCCCGAAGGCATTAATGAGGTCCACAGCGAGTCAGCCAGGAATGCAAAAGGCACTGGCCGCACACGCGAAAAAGAAACAACTCAAGTATGTGCCTGCCAAAAATGCCCCCCTCACTCCTGTCGTAACGACCACCGCCATTACGGCGGCGGTGAGCCCAGATGCAGGGTTCGTTACACTCCAGAATTTTCTCGCTGCTACCAAAAACTCCCTGGTTGTCGGCATGTATGATTTCACATCAGGCAGCCTTCTCGAGGATTTCGAGACCGCTCTCACCACTCCGAAGACGCTGCAGATGGTCCTGGACGATCCAGCTTCTCCTAATCCAACAGCAAATCAATCCGACGCGCAAACCGTTGAGGCCCTCAGAGCATCCTTGGGGCACCGGGCTAGCATCGTATGGGCCCTCGACCGATCGGATAAATTTGTTTCGGTATGGATGTTTCCCTACGCATATCACATTAAGGTGATCGTCCGCGATGGCGGTTCGTTTTGGTTATCCAGCGGTAATCTGAACAATAGCAACGAGCCGAATCCTGCCTCTCCTCCTTCACACGAAGACCGCGATTGGCACGTGATCATCGAAGATCCACAGCTTGCAAAAACCTTCGAAGCATACCTTAATCAAGACTTCGCTTCCGCCTCGGCAAATCAAACTCCCCAACCTCTCGCGGTCTCGGCAGCTCTTTCCGATGCGAAAGCCGAACTTGCGCTCGATACGAATCCCCCATCCGCACCTCCGATATCGGTTTCGAAGAGCAGGGTTGCGCCCCAGACGTTTACCGATATTCCCGTGACGATAACGCCCCTACTCACACCAGACACGTTACCCAATTCGACCGAGGGGCAATACTTGGCCACCATGACGAAACTAATCTCCGGTACCGAGAAATCTCTCTTCATTCAACTCCAATACATCGAAGCCTCAAAGGGAACGGGAGATTACGATGCGCTGTTACGGACCGTCGCCAACCGTGTAAAAGCGGGCGTGGATGTACGCCTTATCGAAGACCAACAGAACGGCGAAAAATGGGCCGAGAAAATGAAGGCATCCGGCGTCGATCTTACGGCCAACATCCGATTGCAAGCGAGCCCAAGCGTGCACAACAAAGGGTTTATCGTTGATGGAGCAACTGTGGTAGTGAGCAGTCAGAACTTTTCACCCGCAGGTGTACAAACCAACCGAGACGCGGGCGTGATCATTGAAAGCCCTGTGATCGCCCAATACTTTGAAGCGGTTTTCGTTTCTGACTGGGATAGGCTGAGGCCGTTCGCGCCCAAGGAAGTCAAATCTGCTGCCACCAGAGCTAAGAAGCGATCCTCCGCGAAACCCAAGAAGAGCCAACATCGGGTCGAGAGATAAAAAGAATTGTTCCTCACAATGTTCCTGGATGTGTACCGCAAACTGGCAGAATACAGAAAGTTTTCCTCTTGCGTTTGAGGTTAGATATCAATCTACCGGAACGCAGGCGTGACACATCGGAGTGATGATATGCAGCGAAGGCCTTTTGTCGAGGTGAACATCAATGAAGGTCCAGAAGAAAAGAGCTGCGTCATCATTGGAGCCGGATTATCAGGCCTGAGCGCCGCTTACAAACTCAAACAGAATGGTTGGAGGGTAACGCTGGTGGAAGCTAGAGACCGTATCGGAGGACGAGTCTTCACGTATAAGTTTCGCGAGAACCGTGACTTATATTGTGAGTTGGGCGGAGAGTGGATCGGAAGCGGTCACGATTCGATCAGGAAGCTGTGCAAAACGTTCGGATTGAAACTGATTCGACACCAGTTTGATTATTGCTTTGCCGAATTGGGAATTATCACTGACAAATTCAAGCTGGGTGAATGGCCGTTTGAGAAGGGACTCCAGAAGAAGCTGAAAAGTGCTGTCTGGAAAGTGCTGGAGGCGAAGGGCAAGGACAGAGTTGATAAACAAAAGACCTTTGATGGGCAGGACTGGTGGACATACCTGCACTGTGTGGGGTTTTCGGATAAGGACCTTCTGCGACGAGATCTCATGGATAGCACCGATTTCGGTGAATCTATAAGGCACGCAGGGGCATTTTCAGCCGCCTCGGAGTATTACGGAGAGGGTACAAACTCAACAGATCAGATGGATTGGCGCATTTGTGGCGGAAACACGCGTCTGGTAAATGCTTTGGCAGAGCGTATCGGACTGAACGCTATCCATACCAATATGGAGGTACAAAAGGTGGATCAATCGCACGGATGGGTCTCAGTCCATGTGGAAGATACGCGGACGGTTCTATTCGCTCCTCCCCGGCCGAAGAGTCACGATCTGAAGAGAAAACTCCCGCCGCGGAAAAATATCTTTACGGCACACTATGGAATTTGCACAGTGCCTGCACGATTTCTCAATTCAATCGACTGGATTCCGGCACTCAAAGAGGCGAAACGTCTAGCCGCTAGAGACCTACAGTACGCGCGCATCATGAAGACCGTTCTCTTGTTTAAAAACCGTTTCTGGGAAAAAGCCTTGGGAAGGAAGTTCTCTTGTTTCACTGATGGCACATCCGATTTTGTCTTCGCGGCGTCGCTCGGCCAATCCGGAGAAGAGGGCATTCTTTGTAGCTACGCGATTGGAGACAAAGCAGATGATCTTGCTGCACGGGGCGCAGAGGATCTCGGTACTCTGATCGCTGCTGATCTGGCCAAGTTTTTCCCCGGAGAAGACACCAAGCCGATCGCGATCCACCGGTATGCCTGGCAGGAGGATAAATATATTCAAGGAGCTTACGCTTTTTATCGCCCAGGCCAGTGGTTTCCGCTCAGGGCAGCTTTAAAAGAGAAACATAAATCAGTCTACTTCGCAGGAGAGCATCTCGCGGACGAGCAGGGTTTCATGGACGGCGCGATCGACAGTGGAGAAGACGCTGCAGACCAAGTCATGAAGGCCTGCAAAAGCGATAAATCCGGCAAGCGGAACCGGCGATAGCCCTCTCCAGTTTTCCATCTGCGGCTCGATCGCCGTTTCTAGTGGGAGGAATATTGAACGAGCCTATAAGGCTCTGACAGAACGAGTACCTCAGACAAATCGACTCGCTGACTTCTAAGCCGGGCCTTATTTCGGTTCGCACGAGACCAGTACGCTGATTCTAGACACGACAATGTTGGGTATACTCTCTACGATGTCGCAAGCACCGACATTTACAAAAGAACAATTGTCCATAGGCCACAACGCCTTGATGGATTGGTCCAGCTTCTTTAGGCTGACAGATCAACAGTCTGTGACCATCTTGCGCCAAAGGCTCACTTTTCCGGGCGATACCGCGAGGTTCCGCGAGATGTTGAGCCCATTCTTGGTGGACATCATGCAGCGACTTGTTGTATACGACGGATTCCTTCTGGACATAGCGGCTCAAGAGACCTTTCACAACCCTTTTTCCACCGAGGCTGTGAAGATTGCTCCCGTCAGGTTTGAAACCAACATTTACGAAGGTGCAACCTTAACCACTGTCGAATCGCTGAAGGCTCTGCACCAAACTGGGACGGATTTGACGCAAGAGCTTGAAACGGATGATTTTTTCTTTGGAGATCTAAAAAGATACACGGATGAAATATACCGCCGCGGTTTTCATTCCCTAGGCGGAGGCATCGCGGACAGCAACAGATCAGTTCCGCGCGTTATTTTCTATCTCGAATTGTCACGCCATGCGGGCTTGCAGATATTCCTCAGCTACGAAAAGCGGAATTTATTGAAGCAGCTGAGGAAGCTCCTTTGGAGGGATGCTTTCTTGGTGGTGTCGCAAAAGGTCGATTCCGCAATCAAGAAGCCTGAGGCTCCCGAACTCGACGCAAACGATATTATATTGTCGACGCCGCCCCTCGTTGATTTAATCATTCGCCGCGCTTTTGCTAGAAAGATCTCACTGGAGCAAAGCATCATAGAAGTCCGGAATCTTGAAGGGGCCCAGCAGTTCCGTGATTTGCTTGCACAACTGGAGCATTTGCTTATGGTGGACGACGCATCGGCAAGTTTAGAAGTGCGCAAGTTATTGGCCCCACTCGTGAAAGCGGCCGAAACGTGGTCAGCGGCGGCAGATGCAAAAGTGACGTGGTTGTGGCAGGCCAAGGTCAGTAAACTTCCCTGGATAGGGGCATTCCTGGAGGCGCTGGGAATCGAGGCGCCCACTTTGCCTATAAGAGTTCGCCACCGCTCGTACGTTCAGTTCGTAAGCGAATGGTATAACGCCGAACAGGTTCAGAATGGCTAAGGTTCTGGGTCCTACGGCCGACAATTCATTGCAATTGCCTTATTCGGGTCACGAACCCTGCGACCTATGATCCTTAGTTTTGAACCGCAGGGCTAGATACTCGGCGACCTCTCGGCTAGGATCTTAGTCTGTTTGATCTGCTCGCCTGTCGGCACCCCTGCTGCGGATTCAGCGATCTGATGTTCCAGAGCTATGCCTCTCAAGGGTATCGGATTCCCACCGATTATTTACTGGTCTGGAAGGTATACCCGACTGACCAGCACATTCGCGAATTTCTCGGGCAATAGATTCACTCACTTGCAGCTGCTGCGGAGGAACCCTTTTTGACTACCGGGGCTAAGAGCCGATTTCCGTAGCCGCGGCAAAGGAGAACTTTAGGTTTGCCGGTGATCCAGGCGCAATTCGTAAACCGGCGCCAAATGTCGATTAGTAAACCAGTAAACCCTTGCCGACTTCTCGTTCCTAATGCGTCCCGATCTTTGGTTCACCACTGTGAAGGGGCGAACGTGCCAATTCGAACCATTGCGGCCGAAAACAAGGCCCGCTCGAGCCAAGCTTAGCCATTCCTACAGGATCAGGTCGATGGCAAAACGCTAGGAGCGTCCATGCTGGGCCACCCTGTGTTGTAGACGGGTTAAAATAGAACATTGTGAGCGGATATGTTATAAGTCCGTGCTCAAGCACCACGAAAAACAATGGCGTCCACCACACCCGTAGCGCAGCCAGCGCCTTATGTCCAGCTTAACGCGTCGCAGTCCGCTGTCGGCGCGCCGGTCACTCCGCTGCAGCGACTGCAGATCATGGATGACAAAGAGTGGGAAGCGTTCATTCTTGAGTGGATCGACTCGCTACGTCAGAAGTACACGGACGTTCACCACTGCGGCGGTGGTGGCGATCTTGGGCGGGACGTCATCGGATTCAAAGCAGGCGTCAATCCGCAGAGCCACTGGGATAATTATCAGTGCAAGCACTACGCGCAGCCCCTGTCCGTGGCGGATGTCGTTGCTGAAGTTGGGAAGCTACTGTACTACGCATCACAAGGGCAGTTCTCGCTCCCCGATGAGTACTTCTTCGTTGCGCCGCAAGGACCAGGCACCGCGCTCATCAAGTGCCTCCAAAAGGGGACGCTCAAGCAAGAGATCCTCAGCCGTTGGAGTAAGGAGTGCAGCACCTCGATCACAAAAGGGAAGGCCATCCCGCTTGCCGTCGTGCAAGGCACCATCGACACGTTCGAATTCTCGCGCGTCACCGCGCTTGCGCCCCTGCGCATCATCGAAGGGCACCAGCGGACGAGCTACTACCCGTTCCGTTTCGGCGGCGGACTCCCAAGCAGAGTGCTCCCGATTCCCAAGCCACCTGCTAGCATCCAGGCCGAGGAACACGTATACATCAAGAAACTCCTGGATGCGTACGAAGACGAGAAAAAAACGCCATTCCCGACCGTCGCTGCCGTCCAGGCAGGCGCTCCCGAACTCGCCAAGCACCTTGACCGTTCACGAGAACAGTTCTTCAGCGCCGAATCATTGCGCGCGTTCAGCCGAGACAACGTTCCCAAGGGCACGTTCGAAGAACTCCAATCCGAAATCTTCGACGGCGTACAAGACGTGTACGACGACCCGAGCCATCCTAGCGGGTACCAGCGCGCCCGCAAGACCGTACAGCAGGCCCGTCTGCTGCCCATTACTGGCAATCCGCTGCTTGGTGTGATGCATAACAACGATCGGGCAGGCATCTGTCATCAGCTTGCCAATGACGATCAGATGACGTGGGTGCACAACCCCGGAGCTACCAAGCAATGAACGAGGATACCGTCTTCAATAATCCGGTAGAATCAGCACTCCGCTCACTCGTGCTACTCGTCGAGGTATATCCGGCAACACTTGACCTGCAACGACTGGTGTACCTGGACTATCTCCTCGTTCACAGCCACGATGCGGACGGTCCCCCGAGCCTCCACCCGCCTACGCCACAACGTGACGGAGAGGTCGCGGTACGACGAGGCCTGATCGAACAAGGACTCCATCTCCTCCTCGTTCGCGGGTTGGTCGAACGACGAGCGATGAGCACGGGGTTTGAGTACGCGGCCCGCGACACCGCAGGCAGCGTCATTGCCTCACTGGAGACGGAGTACAGCCAGGACCTTCGGTCACGAGCTCAATGGGTCACGAGCAATTTCGCGCAACGCGACCTGACCAGCCTCAATGCGTTCTTCAATAAACGCATCGGTCATTTCGGTGAAGAGTTCGCCCTCACGGCACCCGGATGGGAGGACCTCTCATAATGGCGCCGGGCTTCACGATCGCTGAAGTGCGCTTTCGCGGCAAGAACGTGGCCGACGCAGCCGTCACGTTCGCCCCCGGGCTCAGCGTCGTCGTAGGACCATCAAACACGGGCAAATCACTCATTCGCGCAGCGATCAACTTCGTGTTCGGCTCGCGCGACCCGATGGCGACCGTGGATGAAGCCGCCGGTTACGACGCGGTCTTTGTCCAGGTACGCACGGCTGAAGGGAATCCCATTACGTTCGAACGACCATGGGGCGGCGGCGACATCAGAGAATACAACGTTGCAGCTACTGCCATCTCCGCGACGACACCGGCGGTCGTACTCAGCGCCAAGCACTCCGCCGATAACCAAGAAAACATTAGCGCAGTCCTCCTCTCGCTCGCTGGTCTCAAGGGCGTCAAGTTGCGAAAGAAGCAAACGGGAGACCTGCGCAACCTCAGCTTCCGCGACTTCGTCGAGTACGTCCTGATCTCCGAAGAACGCATCATAACGACACTCTCACCCATCCACACCGGGAGTCCCATCGACAAGACGTTCGAAAGCTCCTTGTTTCGTGCGCTCCTTACCGGACAGGATGACGCCGGCCTCATCGTTGCGCCCGCAACGAAAGACGAGAAGGCCAAGATTGCAGGACAAGAAGAAGCTATCGATCGCATCAGGGTTGACCTCCGCGGCAGCATCCCGCAGGACGGAAGGACGGAAGAAGACCTCATCACGATGGCAGCAACGCTCGACGCGCGCATCGCCGAACAATCACAGATCCTGCAAAACTATCGCGCCGACCTCGCCGTACTCGAACAGCAGCGGCGCGAACTCGAACAAGCACACCAACAATCACTTACACGCCTCACGCAAGTAGACGCAAACATCAGGCGATTCGCACTGCTCAACGAGCAGTACATCTCAGACCTGAAACGACTACAGAGTACCGTGGAGGCAGGGAGCCTGTTTGCGGACCACCGGGAAGGGCCATGCCCGATCTGCGGTGCAGACCCACAACACCATCAACAGCATGGCATCACCCCGGAGCAACTGGAGAACTTGACGGCAGCCTGCCAAGCAGAGGCAGAAAAGATCCAAGCGCGACGCGCAGATCTCGCAGGAACCATCAGCGCCTTAGCCGCCGAGCGCGACGCGCTACAAGCAACGCTCGTCCAGATCGGCCAAGATCGCGCCAAGACCGCACAAGCGTTCAAAAACATCCTCGGACCAAGCATCACGAACTCCGACGGAACCCTCTCCGGCCTCAGCGAGCAACGATCCGAGATCGCAGGCGTCCTCGCCCTCTACGAGCAACTCCATCGGCTCGACGCCATCGAACAAGTCGTACCCGCACCCACCGCGCCAAAGACCAAAGGAGAGAACGCCTTCGCGACGCTCCCGCCCAACGCGTACGAGCAGTTCGCGACCACTGTCGAAAACATTCTGCGGGCATGGTCATTCCCCGAACTGGATCGGGTCGTCTTCGACACCAAAGCCGAGGACGTCGTCATCTCCGGCAAAGCACGCAGAGACAATGGGAAAGGCTACCGCGCCATCACGTACGCCGCATTCATGATCGGCGTGTTGCAAGAAACCAACCGCAAGAACCTCCCGCATCCGGGCTTCGTCCTGGTGGACTCACCTCTCGTCACGTACCGCGAGCCAGAGGAGCATATGGGAGAAGGCGTCAAAGACGCCTTTTACCGCAACCTCGCCACAACCTTCGGCGACGCCCAAGTCATCATTCTTGAAAACGAAGAACCACCAGCAGCGATCACCAAACAGATCGCCTTCACCGGATTTACGAAGAACCGGACCATCGGACGGTACGGCCTCTTCCCGGCCCTCCCACCGCAATAAGCCATATCAACGGGCTACGGCTTTTGCAACCGTGCGGGCAGTAAGAGGTTGGACCACATTCCTGAAACCGCACTGGTCCTGCTCACACCGCACTTGACCTCGTACGCCTCACGAGCAACGCGTGCAGCGCCTTCCGGGAACAGAACGAGACAGTACAGCGCAAACTCCTCACCATGGCCCTTAAGGAAGCAACTGGAGAAGGCGGATCACGGGCGACCCTGCTTGAATGACGAGCAACTCCGACGTCGAGCCAGCTAAGCACAACAAAAACAAGACGGGAATGACGGGTCACCAAGGGACCTGGAAATTTGGTTTCGCATCCTAGATTCGAACTCCGCTCAACCCGGGCTTGGCCGGAAGCTGCGCATTTCGCGCCATTAGGACTGAGAAACGCGCTTATGTCAACGAATGGAGCGGCTCATTTGGCTGTTGCTTTTCCATTTGTCTCGACACATGCGCTCGGGCTTGTCTCCCAGCGCATGTTCCGGTTATCCCACCTAATGTACTCGCGGGCAATTCTTAATGTGCGCTTGTTCCAAACCGCTGCTTGAATCCATTTGGAGTCAACGTGCTCGACCACCGCGATCCTGCGCCCGAGAATCGCCACGTGGTCGCCCTTTCTTGGAGTTCTGTCACATTCGCGTCGGTCGTAATACCCTTTACTCCTCTCGATCAGGTAATCGAGTCCGGCTGGGTCAAAGCCAGAACGTTTGCCCCATAAAGAACGAGTCTGGTCGTTGTCGAGGACGAAGATGTCGCTACCGTAGAGGGTCAAAGCTTGGAGCCGAGGCCAAATTTCCGCTAGCGTGAACGGCGGGGCGTCCGGCGACAGGAACAGATTCTTGGGGTACGCAAGCTGGGCCCGCCATCCCCGCTCGTGCTCTACGACGGCGCCCCACAAGCATACTTCTCCGTAGATACCGCATCTGTCGTATCCGTTCTTTCGTAGATGCTCAAGGCTCTTGGCGGCGTAGACGCCGCAGGTGCACTTCGCTTGCGGGGCTTCGTGGGAATCATGGCCTTCGACGCGACCAGCGATGGTTCCGACGACAGCAGAAGCCCTGCATCTCGCCGCCAGCGACTGGTTAGGGTGCCATCGCTCCCCGCAGAGCGACTTCAAGCCCTTGGTGTCCCACGTCCACCCATGGTAGCCGACAATCGGCGAGATGTAATCGGGGATGCTCATTGCTTGGCTGGCACCTGCTCGGGCTCCGACTCTGGCGGGTGCATCGGCTCAGGCTCAGGTTCGCGGGTCGGCTGTTCCACTGGGAGATCCAGTGGCTCCACGACGATGGTTCGCAACGGCTTACCGATTTGCATGTGTTTGCTCCCTTCGACGCTCCCAGCCGCCTACTTGCCGAAGGGCGAATCACCAAAGAACGTCTCAGTCGAGAACTTTCCCGTGGTTCGATCTTGGGTAGTGACGGTCGTGACATCATTGAGGCGGTTGATGGTGACGGTTTTGTCTTTCCCAATCGCAACCGTCAAAGACCCGATTTTCTCGCCGTTATTGTTGATGTAGTCCATGCGTTATTCCTCCTGTCTGATCTGTGTTGCGGCTAACCTTACGTGGTCCACGCGCGTTCCCCGATCTCCTCCCGAATGAAAAAGGTCACCGCGTCGGTTGCACGTCAGAAACGGAAGCATCGCGAAGCACCACCTTCATCACGCGGCAGACACTAGCTCTGGAAATGCCGTGCTTCTTGGCAACCTGTGTCAGCGACAATCCGGCACAGCATGTGGAACGGCAAGCTGTACTCGCCAAAGACAGCGGCCGGAGTCCGCGAGGTGGACATCCATACCTCGCTCGCTGAATTGCTGCACGATCATCTAAACCGACGTTGTACGGGGTTCGTCTTCAGAAGTGCAGTAGGAACACCGCTGGCTCGCTCAAACGTGTTGCGGAGGAGTCTACACAAAATCTTGGGGGAGATGGGCCGCGAGAAGTGCGGCTTCCATGCTTTTCGGAGATACCGTGTGACTCATCTTCGCAAGCAACGCGTGCCGGAGGATCTGTTGCGATTCTGGATCGGTCAC
>Ga0182030_10006377_pt1 | contig 24901 bp, 22 predicted proteins | sample 812S3MmetaG_FD_121299 | JGI IMG/M metagenome (GOLD analysis project Ga0182030, IMG submission 121299) | Permafrost microbial communities from Stordalen Mire, Sweden - 812S3M metaG (Illumina Assembly) | ecosystem: Environmental > Terrestrial > Soil > Wetlands > Permafrost | place: Sweden...
ATAGTCCAGATCGAAGCGGTCGTCCGCCGCGCCAAACAACGCGAGCACCACGGCCGCGATCAGGAAGCATCGGTCGGTCCTCTGCATGGGAATGACGACCAACGCCGCGACCAAAACCCCCAGGATCATGGCCATGCCGCCGACCCTGGGAATGGGAAGCGCGTGGACCTTGCGGATTCCCGGCTTGTCGACCACTCCCCACGATGCCGCGAACCGCCCGAACACGGGCAGCCCCGCAATGGTCACCACCATCGCAACCAGAAAAGGCATGAGATAGAGCACAGCGCCCTCAGTCGGGGACGTAGCGCGAAAGGGTCGGCGCGATCCGGCCGGCAAGCTCGGTCAGCCGGCGATCCGCATCGGCGACATTGGCAGCCGGCGGCAAAGCAACGATGAGGCGCACCAATCCTCCATCGGAGCGGTGCCGCGTCAGCGAATCCCAGAAAAGGAACCATTTGACCGCGAATTCATTGGTGATCACGCGGCCGCGCTGTTGAAACCAATAGTAGACAAGCTGTCGTTCATCGCCGAGCTCGATGAGCGTGCGATTGACCCGCAATGGGCGACCCTCGATCATCACGCCCTGCAGCGTGCGTTGGTCGAAATCCCGCAGTTGCCAACCGCCGCCCGGAAGACAGGATCGCGGAGAATGCACTGCTTCGCCTTTGCGCTGGGAGTTGTAGTAGGCGATATAGAGATTGACGGGGGATCGTGCGCCATCATTGAAATTGGCCAATAGGTAGTCGTCGAGCTTCAGCGCATCGATGTAAACGCCATCCATCGATTCGCTGCGACCGCTCCACTCTCCGAACTGCATGGGGAATTCGTTGAACATCGTGCGCGCGGGAACAACTTCTTGCGGCCGCGGAATGAGCATCGAAATTCCAAGGAACACCAGCAGCAGGGCGCATGCCGCCGCGAACGCCGGAGGCAGGCGCCTGCTGGCAACCCGGGCGTCGCAGGGAGAGGGGGCCGGGAATTCGACTCCAAATAGTTGCCGCCAGGTGCCTGACTCATGGCCAATTCGATTGAGCACAGCCACCTCGCCGAGCATCAGCAGGGCGCTCAACATAAAGACGGCCCAGCCTTGAAACTCGTGCAGGAAACCCTCCGCCATGGAGATCCCCCAATGCTCCACCATCACACCAATCGTGCCGACTCGGAAACTGTTCATGAGTACGGTGATGGGAACGCTGGACAGAAATAACAGGGCGCGCTTCCAGCCCGCGCCCTTGTAAAAGTAAGCCATCAAAAATCCCAAAGTCATCAGCGGGAACAAATAACGCAGCCCGTCGCAAGCTTCGGCCACTTGCAGCTTGTAGCCCCCGAGATCGATGACGTTGCCTTCGACGAAAACGCTGATGCCGAATAGTCTGATGAAGTCGACGCCCAATTGGGACGACAGCAGTTGCAATCTGGTCGATAAGTTAGCCAGAACAAATTGCGGCAACGGAATCATGAAGAGCAAGATCAGCAGCGGGACAAACAATAGACGAAAGGGGCGCGGGCCCGTGAATGCCAGCACCAAACCCGCAAGAGTCAACACGTAGGCATATTGGACCAAGGTATAAACTGTCGCGAACTGCCCAAGCATCAGGAAAAACCCGCCGAGCAATACGATGCCAACTCCCCACCAGCTGCCGCGAAAATCCAGCTTCTCCAAGTTATCCTTTTGTTGCCAGACCAAAAATGCGGCGACCGGCGGGATCAGCAAGCCATGACTGTATTCAGGGGAGTCGAGCCACCAACCATACATTTGAATCAGGCCGTCCCAGAAAAGCCATAGGCATGCGGCGGCGGCCGCGAACGCAACAGCGATCGACGACCACCGGAACCTCCATATGGTATTAATAGGGCCAACGGGGGGAAGGGACTCTACTGACATGGCCGTGCACGATGGCAACAGATTGTTTCAGACCAGTGACAAGGTTGCGTCGTCGCAATAATGGAATATTTTGGATACGGGGCGTGTGACCGTAATACGTATGTCACTTTATTGGCTGAGCCTATTTGCAGAGAGTTCTGCATTCTCCGAACACCACTCGCATGAAAGCCGGTGCGCGCTTGGCGCACCCCAAGCAACAAAACTCAATTGCGAATTGCGACCGTGGTCCAAGGCGCTGCCAGCAATTCCCGGCGGTCAGCCGGCAAAGCATCGCCGTCATAGATTTTGTAGTCGATACTTTGGAAAAATGCGCTTACCTCTTGCGACGATTCCGAGGACACTTCGCATAGAAGGACCGGACCATTGCCGCGCAAAAGATTGACAGCGCCCCGCAACACCTCGAGTTCTGCGCCTTCCACATCGATCTTGATCAGATGTGGCGCCGGTAGTCGCTCACAAAGCCAATCGATGGAAACTGAGACCACCAGCTGCTGTTCTGCGATTCCGCCAGTTTGAGATTGACCGTAGCCTTGGAGATAGTTGGAGGCGCGGGAGCGGCTTGCAATATTAAAGGTTTTCAGGTCACAACATTCCGCTATGGCCGCGGGAATTATCTGCACTCGGGCCGACGTTGCTGGCTGTATGGACGCTGAGCGTCGCAGGAGCTGTACAAGCCATGTATCCGCGTCAAACGCATAGACCTTGCCTGCCTCCCCGGCTAGGTGAGCGGCGGCGAAGGAGAACAGTCCGATATTTGCGCCGATGTCCCAAATCACGTCGCCCTGGTGAACAAACTCGCCCGCCAACCTGCATAGAACGGGATCGACAGCCTCCATGGGCTTGAACAAATATTTCAGTCCGGCTGACCCGGATACGAAGATCTGCGCCCCCCCAACCCCTCTCGGAAGCGATCTGCGGAATGCAGTCTTACGCGTCGCCTTCTCTATCAGTGGCCTGATCATTCCTCACTATGGCGCAATTGTTTAACGGTAATGTGACAGGGAATGCGGATGGGAGCGTCGAGTCATCGCTTTGATCGCCGGCTAGTCGACGGTAGGCGGTTGCGGGCGAACCGATCACGTCTGCCTCGCCGCAGCGCCGGGGAACCCGCGACCACGGTCCAAGGTTCAACATCGTTGACAACCGTCGAGCGCGCCCCGACGACGCTTCCCTCCCCGATCTTCACGCCCGGACCCACGAAGACATCCGCCGCTACCCAGGCATTCGCCTCAATTACAATAGGCGCGATTTTCAGCGGCATTTCGGGGTCTTGATAGTCGTGGGTTGCCGAGCATAAGTAAGAATACTGACTTATCGTCGCGTGGTGCCCAATGCTGATGGGTGCCACGCAGTAGCAATCGACCTCATTGGCGATGCAGCTTTTCGGCTCCATGGTTAGGTTCCAAGGAGCCCAGACTCGGGCCCTCGGATAGGGATGCGCGTCAGTGATTCTGGCTCCGAAGCAACGGAGCAGAAAACAGCGCCAACCGTGAAAGACAGTGGGACTGTATCGATAAAGCGTCATTTGGACAATGCCCCACAACAAGCGACCGAGGCGATTTCCTCGACCAATCAATGCTGTTTCCAACGGATACGAGCGAGGCACGATGCTGAATTCCCCGATGCTGCCAAAATCCGGCCACCGCCGGCTGGTTCAATTGTACTTAGGGCAGACCTCGCCCGAGGGGGCTTCACCCTGAATTGCTGACCGATAACAGAAATATTCCGTCGCTATGATATCTCGTTGTCCGGCGATGACTTGAACTCGTTTGGCAACGACTAAAATATGGGGATTTTTTGGAGTTTGATCCGATGTGCGGCATCGCGGGGCTTATTTCCAGGTACAAAATATCGCCAGCACAGACCGAAAAGGTTGAGCAGGTCAACCGGCGGCTGGCCCATCGCGGACCGGACGGCGAGGGTTATCACATCGAAGACCGGGTCATGTTGGCAATGCGGCGGTTGAGCATCATCGACTTGAAGACCGGATGGCAGCCGCTTTATAACGAGGATCGAAGCGTCGTGCTGGTGGCTAACGGCGAAGTCTACAACTTTGTCGAACTGCGCGATGAGCTGCGCGCTCGCGGCCACGTCTTCACCACCGGAAGCGACTGCGAGACGATCGTACATTTATATGAGGAATTCGGCGATGAATTCGTCACTCATCTGCGGGGGATGTTCGCGTTTGCCTTGTGGGACAAGCGCGCTCGAACCCTGATCCTTGCTCGCGACCGCATGGGCGAGAAGCCGCTTTATCTGGTGGACCTGGGAGACTCGCTATTTTTTGCGTCGGAATTGCGCGCCCTGGTGCAAAGCGGCGTGGTGCCTTTTCGACTAGACCCGCGAGCGGTCAACCAATACTTCCACTACGGTTATGTTCCCGACCCCAATTGCATCGTCGCCGGTGTCCGAAAACTGCCGGCTGCGCACACGCTCACGTTTTCCCTTGATACCTGGTCTCTCGAGGAGCATTGCTATTGGCGAATGGAGGATGCACCCGCGCTCGAAGGCAATCCGGCGCAGTTGATACGTGCGGAGTTGGAGGCTTCGGCGGGATTGATAACCCGCTCCGACGTACCAGTTGGGATCGCACTGAGTGGGGGCTTGGATGCCAGCGCCATTGCCGCCCTGGCGACATCTGCCCGTTCGCGCGATGTGCATGCCTTTACCGTGGGATACGCGGGGACGCCTTGGCAAGATGAGCGCAGCAATGCCAAGGCCTTTGCGGATTACCTGCACATTCCCTTCCATGACGTTGAGCTGTCCGATGGAGATTTTACCGAGCAATACGCCGCGATGAACTTGCATCGCGATGACCCGATCGCCGATATCGCCGGCGTCGCGATTGCCGCCGTCGCTCGTTTGGCACAGAGTCATTCAGTCCCCGTGCTGCTCTTCGGCCACGGGGGGGACGAATTGTTTTGGGGCTATAGCTGGGTTCGTGCAGCCTTGCATGCCACCCAACGCCGAGATGCGGCGCGGGCCGGCAAGCAAGGTTTTACCGATTACCTGCGCCTCTCCGCGCCACCCCTATCGGTCACCGGTGGATTCCGGTGGGCGCTTTCCGGCGCCGGCATTCTCACCGAATTGCGCCAGTATCAGGCGGATGGTCGCGCAGCCGCCGGTAGCGTCGTGTTCTACGACGCTGAACCGAGCTTTCAGCGACTTTCGCGCGCGCTGCTGGGCCGCCCATTCTTTACCGATCATTTCGCCCGGCAGATAGGTCAGCCTGACTTGACCAAGGACTTTGCCGCCCATCGATCCGGCACAACGCTCGAAGTGACCCTGATCCGACTCATTTGCGAAACCTATCTGCGGGAGAATGGCATTGCGCAGGGGGATCGGCTGTCCATGGCGGCATCGGTCGAATCACGCCTGCCGTTGGTCGACTACAAATTGGTCGAGACGGTCATAGGATTGCACAAGACCTACCCGTTGACCCGCGAGTCCCAGCCCAAGCAGTGGTTCCGAGACGCATTGAAGGGGCTGGTCCCCGATTTTGTAATGCGCCGCCGTAAGGTGGGGTTCTCGCCCCCGTGGCGCCAATGGGGACAGGCGCTGGCCGCAGCCTACGGCGATGAAATCATCGACGGATACCTCGTGCAGTCCGGCATCATTCGTCCGGAAGCGGCAACGCAGCTGCGCGTGGATCTGCTTCCGCGCCTCAGCGGCCCGAGACCTCTCGCTGGCCACGCCCTAGGTCTGGAAAATTGGTGTCGACAAATGTCTGCAGCTGCAACCACGCGATAGCTTCGCGCAGCCGACACAAACGATGCGCGTCCTCATATGCCAACCCTTGATTCCAGCGTACCGCCTGCCGCTGTACGAGCGTCTGGGTACGCTGCCCGGTATCGAATTGACGGTGTACGCAGGAGGCAGTCAAGGGAGTTTGCGGGCATTTCACCAGGGGCACTCGTTCAACGTCAAAACGGCGCCAGTACGCCACTGGCGCCTTGGATTCCGAGTGCAATTCGCGCAGCTCACCGCGGCGACGCGCCGCAAGGTCGACTTGATCATTCTTCCCTGGGACGTACACTTTCTTACAGTATTCCCCTCCGTCGCACTTGCACACCTGACCGGCGTCCCGGTGGTCTTATGGGGCCACGGCTATTCGCTGGATCCGCACCCGCTGACCGACGCGGTGCGCAATTCATGCGGCAAGATGGCTGATGGCGTGTTGCTGTATACCCAAAGTGTGGCCTCCCAACTGATTAAGGACTATGGATTTCGCAGCGAACGCGTGTTCGTCGCGCAAAACGCGATAGATCAGGCTCCCATTCACGCGGCGCGACAGCGCTGGTCTCGTTGCGAGCAGGAACTTGCGGATTTTCAAGTCGCGCATGGTATCGATCCGACAAAGACTCTCCTGTTCATTTCACGCCTTGAGAAAACGAATCGCGTCGATATGTTGCTTCACGCCACCGCGGTACTTAAAAACGATTTTCCAAGCATCAAGACACTCATCGTCGGGGAAGGGAGTCAACGAGCGCAGTTGCAGGATCTTTCGCGCTCCCTCGGCATCGAGCGGCACGTCATTTTCACTGGCGCCATCTACGATGAGATGCAAGTGGCCCCCTGGATGATGAGCGCTACCCTGTTTTGCTATCCGGTCAATGTCGGCCTGAGTCTACTGCATGCATTCGGTTATGGACTTCCGGCAGTCACGAGCGACGACCGTCGAGCACAGAATCCGGAAATCGAAGCTTTTGTTCCAAACGAAAACGGCCTGGAATTCAGAAAGGGGGAAATAACTCACCTGGTTGAGCAGTGTGCGCGGATCCTGGGCAATTCGGAACTGCGCTCGGTACTCTCCGCATCGGCCATCAGAACCGCGCGACAACGCTACTCTTTGGACCAAATGGTCGCCGGATTCCAGCGGGTTTTCTCTTGGGCCGCGCGACCCGACCGGGCAAAGAAAGCACAAATCGACGAGTCGGGTTAAGCCACCCTGCAGGGAAAGCAGCGATGTACAGATCAATTCAGCTTTGTCGGGCGGTTGCCGCCGTTATGGTGGTGCTGTTGCACTTGACGGGCATACTTGCATCGGCGAAATACTTCGGGTTAGCCGGCGCGGACGCGCCGTTTGTTTTTGGCAAGGCCGGCGTCGAGTTTTTCTTCGTGCTGAGCGGGTTCATTATCACCTTCATCCACTGGCATGATTTCGGGTCACCAAGACGCCTTACGGACTATGTTGGAAAAAGAGCGCTCAGAATTTATCCATCCTACTGGGCGATATTTGGAATCGTGTATGTCGTTGCGGCCATTACGCTCGGTCCTTCAGTGACACTTACTCCAGCGGTTCTAGCCCGAACGCTGTTATTGATTCCGCAGGCCTCTTCCGACCCCATCATAGGCACATTTTCCCCGGTATTGGTGGTTGCCTGGAGCCTTCAGTACGAAGTGATGTTTTATATCTTGATGGCATGCTTCGTGGTCAACGTTCCATTGGGTGTGATGGTTGCGCTTGCCTTGTTGTCCAACCTTATTGGTTGCCGTACCGGCCTTTGCATTGCACCCGCCCCCTATCTGCAGACCGACTTTTTACTATTATTCGGTCTAGGCGCTCTGAGCGCGATAATGTGCCGCAAGTGGACGCACCTACGATTTCCGCGAATACTAGCCGCTGTCGGCTTTGCCGCGTTCCTGATAACTGCCTTGTGGAATGACATGACGGGTATAAGGCTGACGTTGGCCTATGGGGCGGCGAGCGCAATCATCATTGTGGGACTCGTGAAGGCTGAGGATGCCGGGAGACTTCGCATTGCCTCCGAGTGGCCAGTTCAAATGGGCAATGCATCCTATGCTCTTTATCTAATTCACTTCCCATTGATTTCGGTTCTGAGCAAGGTTGCGGTGCGAATCGGCTTGCATGGTCTTCTTGGGGCACTTGTGGCTGCACCCATCATGGTTGGTCTTTGCCTTTTGTCGGCAATTGGCTTCTACCGTTTCGTCGAGAAGCCGTTGATGCGCGTCGTGGATAAGCAGTTTTACGGCCTGAAGGCGGCTCCCGTTGGAAGTTAGCTCGCTAACTGGCGCAGTCGGCCGAGCGAGATTCGCGTGAGCGTGAGCTTGGTCTCGGTGTGCATCCTGACGCTCAATGAGGAAATCAATTTGGCCGAGTGCATCGACTCGTGCCGATTTTCCGACGACATTGTCGTCTTTGATTCACAGAGCGTCGATCGAACGAAGGCCATCGCGTTGGCCAAGGGTGTGCGAATCGCGGAGCGTGCTTTCGACAATTATGCGACTCAACGAAACGCCGCCATTAGCACTGTTAACTACAAACACGATTGGGTTTTGATGGTGGACGCCGACGAGCGCATTCCCATGGACTTGGCGCGCGAAATCGAGGAGCGCCTTGCGTCCGTGGATGCCGGCACGGTTCTGTTCAGAGTTCGACGAAGAGACATGTTCCTGGGTCGATGGCTCAAGCGAAGCAGCGGCTATCCCACCTGGTTTGGTCGCCTGATGCGAGTTGGACGCGTAACGGTGATGCGCGATGTCAACGAGGAATACCTGGCGGACGGCGAGATTGCTTATCTAGATGCGCACATAGATCACTTTCCCTTCAACAAAGGCATAGCTTATTGGTTCGAGCGCCACAATCGCTATTCCAGCATGGAAGCCATTGCGAAGTTGACCCAATGCACCGCCCCGGCGTCTCTGCGGACGCTTCTCACCGCCGATGCGATAGTTCGCCGCCGGATCCTGAAGCAACTTTTGTATCGCGTTCCGATGCGGCCCCTCATTGTTTTTCTTTATTTGTACGTATTCAGGCTGGGCCTACTCGATGGACGGGCAGGTTTTCATTTCAGTCGCATGAGAGCCGTCTACGAATTCTGCATCGATCTCAAGGTGATGGAGGAAAGGCGCCGCAGGCGCGGTTTGCCGGTGTGAGGATCTTTTCCAAATCCACGATAGAGGAGGTGCTCTCTTCCTTTACAATTTCCGCTTGCCGCTAGGCGCGCACTATTCCTCCGATACCCAGCAGGTAGCTTGCCGTTGAAATCTCTGAACTTGGGATGTGGGACCGACATTCGAGCCGGATGGGTAAATCTGGATGTGGCGGCGCTGCCCGGCGTCGACGTTGTTCACGATTTAAATAAGCTGCCGCTTCCATTCAGCGACGGCGAATTCGAGCACATTAACGCCAAGGACGTGCTGGAGCATGTTCATTACGTGGATGTGTTGCGGGATCTCTTCAGAATACTGCGGCCCGGCGGTACACTCGCCATCCAGGTGCCTCACTTCACCTCGGCCGATAACTTTATCGATCCGACGCACCTCCGACTTTTTTCCATCCGCACCTTCGATTTCTTTGTCGCCAACGACCCTGCGGCTCGCAGCTATTACTTCGACTTCGCCTTCGCCGAGATCGTTAGTCGACGGATTAATTTTTTTAGAGGTCCGCTCCTATGGGATTATTTGGTCGAGCCGTTGGTTAACCTGCATTTCAAAATTCAAAAGTACTATGAACTGACGTTCTTGAGCCGCCTGTTTCCCGCACAAAACATCGAGCTTGTCATACGAAAGTGAGCTGCTCCGCCGCGCCGCCTCGCCAAGCCCCTCGCTGGCGTAACGTTTCCGTCACGCGACCTGAGTATCCTACTGATCCATTTAAGGAAAACTGACCTCCTACTGATTGTGGAAGCTGGCATGCTGAAGGAATTGGCCAAGTCCGTCGCTCGGTTACCCCTTTTCGTGGGTTTACAGCAATATATGGCGGGGCGGGTCGAGAGGCGATTCGCGACCATGCGTCCCGCGGAGGTATTCGGCGAGATATACCGCCGAAAAATGTGGGGCTCGACACCACAATCGGATTTCTGCTCGGGTCAAGGCAGTCATTATCAATCGATTGTTGATCCTTATCTCGTGTCAGTCCGTCGATTTCTGTCGGATTTCGCGCATGCGCCGAATGCGGTCGATCTAGGATGCGGTGATTTTAGGGTCGGGTCACATTTGCGATCTTGCTGCAATGACTTTATTGCGACCGACGTGGTCGCCGCCTTGATTGAACGAAATAGGCGACTTTACGAGCAACTTGACGTATCGTTTCGTTGCGTAGATATCGTTTCGGATGACCTCCCAGCGGGTGACGTCGCCTTCCTGCGTCAGGTGGCTCAGCACCTGAGCAACGCGCAGATCGCGAAAATAATTCCGAAGCTTTACAAATATCGGTGGGTCATCGTATCGGAACATCTACCGATCGGCGCTGACTTCGTCGCCAATGTCGATAAGCCTACCGGCTCTGGAGTTCGGGTTCCGAGCGGGTCGGGGGTTGTACTAACAGCGCCCCCCTTCAACTTGAAAGCGCTGGAGTCGAGGGTCTTGTGCAGTGTGACACTCAGCGAGATGTCCGGCGTTGTTCAGTCCATCGCGTACCGATTGATTCCTTGAAGGTTGGGCTGCCGGCCTCGGCCGCTCGATCCCGGTCAGACTGGCTCCCAGTTCGATGTCGGTCGGATTTGTCCCAATAATAATTTCTAGACTGCCCATGCGAATCGCTTACCTTCTGCCAGCCGAGTACGCCATCGGTAACCCAGGGAACGGGGTGACCGCGCAAGCGCGGGCCCAGGCAGCCGCAATGGCGCGCAGAGGTCACGATGTCGTTTACCTCAATCCCTGGGAGCTGCGGTTGGAGGAGGATATCGATGTATTGCATTTTTTCATGGGCGGCATGGCCCTTTATGGCATTGAAAGTGGCCGAAGGCTCCCTCCCACGGGCGTGATCGCGATGTCTCCGATACTCGACACCAATAAGGCGGAGGGCCTGTATCGGTTTGCCGCTCGCCTTGGATCCGTCTTACCCCGGCTGCATTCCGTGCCGGCCATTCTTGCCGCGCAGGCACGCGGCAGCGATGTGGTGATATGTCGTTCCCAGTCTGAGCGGCAGCGTGTTATCAACACTTTGGGCGTGTCGCCCGCCTGTGCATCGGTCGTTCTGAACGGAATCGAGCCACCGGAGCTTTGTCCTCCGTTCATGAGGGACGTCAAACTACGCTACGAGCTACCCGATCGCTTTGTGCTCCACGTCAGTGGATATACTGATCCACGCAAAAATGTCCTGCGACTCGCCGCAGCGGCCGGGCAACTTGGATTGCCGCTGGTCATTGCCGGTCATTCCATGCCGGGGCCGATCGAAAACGAGTTGCGAAGCATCAGCCGGCAAAACAGGCAGCTTCGCCTACTCGGTTTCGTCGATCGGCGGACGCGTGATGCGCTGTACGGTCTCTGCCATGTCTTTTGCCTGCCGAGCCATCATGAAGGAACGGGCTTAGCCGCGTTGGAAGCAGGTGCTGCGGGTGCACAGGTTGTCATCACGCGAATGGGCGGCACCCGGGATTATTTTAAGGAGCTGGCCTTTTACGTGTCCCCAACCGATATGCATGATATCCGTCAATGCTTGGCACGCGCCTGGGAAGCTCCGCGCGCAGATGCATTGCGAACGCATATCCGCACGACCTTGAGCTGGGACCACTCCGCATCAGCGTTGGAGCGCGCGTATGACACTGCCCGTAGCCGCAAAGGGACCACGGCCGCATAACACGATGGGGAGTTCCGACCCACGCCCAGTCGACCTTCGCGCGACCGCGACCCGCGGGATGTCGTGGATGGCGGTTCAAACGTTGGGCACGCGGGTCTTAAGCTTGTCTGGGCAACTCGTACTTGGCTGGTTACTAAGCCCAGCCGACTTCGGGCTCTACGCCCTGGCTCTATCGATATCAAATGCGGTCGGCGCTTTACGCAACGGCGGGACGGCCCAGATGCTTGTGCGACATACAGAGGATTTTTCAGATCACGCGCGATCCCTGGGCGGATTTGCATTCATCTTCAATCTGCTAACCACGGCATTGCTGGGATTAATCGCGCCCTGGGCGGCTGCCCATTTTCACTCGCGACAGCTGCTAGGCTTGTTGCTGTGCATAGCAGCGTCGTTCCCTCTGGGTACGATCGCGGTTATCTACCGAAGCCGATTGACCATCGATGTACGATATCGCGATTTGGCGGCATTGACATTCGCATCCACGCTCTTTTGGCAGGTCGCAACGATCAGCATGGCCCTCGCGGGCTGCGGGCCTTATAGCTACGTCATTCCCACGATGCTCCAGGGACCGTTCGAAACCGCGTTTGGTTTTGTGCTGTATCGGCAATGGCCGACGATTCAGCTGCGCTCGAGCAGCGAAAACTTTCTCTCCATCTTTCGTAGCTCTCGCTGGGTCATGCTCGGGGCGGCAATGTTGTCCCTCGCCACCAGCGGAGACTATATGGCGGTCGGTCTATTCACCGACGCCGCGATGGTTGGGCAGTACTTTTTTGCATTCCAACTCGTCAGTGCGGTGGGGACCGTGATCAGTAGCGGAATCGAATCTGTCTTGCCGTCGTTGCTGGCAAAAGCCGGTTTGGGCCGCGCGAAGCAAAACGCCGCCGTGTTGGAGATGACACAGATATTCATGCTTCTCTCGTGGCCGCTCGCAGGGCTGGTGGCGTTTGCAGCACCGCCGTTGATACAGCTCCTTTGGGGATCCAAGTGGGCTCCGGCTGCCGCCGCACTGCACGTGCTCGCATTTTGCCTGCCAGCGTGGATCCTAAAGTCAGTCATCCGGTCGCTTATCGAGGCTCGAGGCCTGTGGAAGCAGCGATTCATATTTCTCGGGATTTACGGCTTCGGCGGAATCCTGAGCGCGGCCGCGGGTGCGGCAACCGGGAAGATCAACATCATTGCCGGCGCCGTGACCGCTTTTTATCTGTTGTTTGCTGCAGGATTGTTGATGCTTCTTCCGAAACTAACCGGCGGCAGTTCGCTATCGATAGTGCGTCGGATGCTGGTGCCCTGCTGCCTGTGCCTGCTCTCGAGCGCGATTGCGACCTGCGCCGCCCTGTCGCTTCCCAGCCGGTTTTTCGCGCTTGGTCCCTGGATCATGGCGGCAAGCTACATCGCCGCCGTGCTGGCGTTGAATGCGACACTGTTGCAAAGCGAGTGGCGCGCTTCGGTGAGCATGCTGCTGCGACTTCGCTCGACGTGACAGGACAATCCGCCATGCCCGCTACCTCCTGCGACACGAGTCGGCGAGATCTTCTGATCGCGATGAGCGCGTTCGCGCTGGGCGCGTTATCCGGTAGAACGAGGGGGGGGCAGTCCTTCCGGATCTTCGACGCACTTTTGTATTCCGGAACTCGTGACCTTGGCCGCTACGGCATCCTGCCATTGCCCACTCTGTATAATTTGTGGCGACCGGGGTTAAGCCGGAGCGCCATCGATTACACATCCTTGCGCAAAGCACTTGAGGAATTGCCCAAACCGACGCCGCTTTTTTTCATAGATATCGAGTCCTGGCCATTGTTACGGGTCGACCGGGAGATTCGCGATTCGAGCGTCCGGAAGTTCATCGAGGTCACTAAAATAGCGCGTGAACACAGGCCGGACGCACGCCTGGGATTCTATAATGTGCCGCCTGTCGGCACTTATTGGCCCATCATCAAACACGATGGCGGGGAATTCTCGGATTGGATGCTCGCCAATCGTGCGCTGGATCCGCTCGCCGCGCGCGTAGATGCCCTGTTCCCATCGCTATACACATTTTATAACGAACGAGCGGGGTGGCTTGCCGTGGCAAAAGGCATTTTGGCCGAAGCGCGCCGCTATGGTAAGCCCGTATACCCTTTCTTGTGGTCACAATTTCATGACAGCAATGACCGGCTCGCGGGCCAAGCCGTACCCAACGACTTTTGGGCCGAGCAACTTAGGTTTTGCCGGGAGAATGCCGATGGCGTGGTTCTATGGGGGGGCTATCAGCGTCAATGGGATGAGAATGCGGGTTGGTGGCAAACCACGATAAAGACGTTGGAGCTTAAGGCGAATTAGCATGACCCCGCAGAATACCTGCATACACCTGCAAGGCATTTGCGGCTATTCGATCCCAGGTGTATTTACTCAGCGTCAAAGCACGCCCCGCTTGCCCCATGGTCTCACGCAGCTCCGACTGCTGAAGGAGCATGAGCATGTTTTGTGCCAGCTCCCTAGATTGACCCTTACAAATCACCCCGGCGCCGCTGGTCTGCACCTCGGGAAAATTTGCCTCGGGCGTGGTGAGCACGGGCACCCCCGCAGCCAATGCTTCGAGCAAGGACAAACTAAAGGCTTCATATCGGCTCGGTTGGCACACGATGGTCGCGCCACGAAACAGCTTTTGCTTTTCCTCGCCGAACACGGCGCCGGTAAACGTCACCTTGTCGGAGATCCCGAGCCGCCTGACGCGGGTCTGCAACCTGCGCAGTTCCCCATAATCCGGACCCGCCATGATGAGCCTGAAGCTCGAGCACTCGCCCTGCAATTTCACGACTTCGGCAAATGCATCGATGAGCAAGTCAGGGCCCTTCATTTCGTGCAGTCTTGCCAGATAGAGCACATAGCCGCCATCGAAGGGCCCGCCCGCGTCACCGATATCCTCTCCCGTGCCGCCTCCTGTGGCCTCTTGGACGGACACACCGTTAGGGATGAGCGCAATGCGAGCTTTGGACACCACCGCCCTGATCTCATCCTGTTCACCCAAGCTCACCGCGTGAAATGAATCGGCTTGCGCAATCAGCCGCCGCCAGCCGACGCGCATCGCAAACCGCTTCCTTAGTGGACGATGGCTGAGCGCCCACGGGGAGAGCATCCCATGAGGCGCCAAAACGGTCGCGGCCCGCTGGGAATTACTGCGAACCAATGCGTGCCAGGCGAGGGAGCGCCAGATTCCATGGACATGCATCACGTCGGTCTCATGATGCAAGCTGCGGAATAACTCGCGCCGCTTCAGCGCAAGCCGCCATTCCCGTGGAACCTCTCGCAGCTCAAGGTCGCACGCTGCCGGGACTTGTCTGCGCCAGTGCGCCAGCCACTGTGCATTGCGCGAGTCGGCGTAAGTGACGATTCTAACCTGCGCGCCCAGGGAGACCTGCCCTGCCGCAAGATGCAGCACTACGCTAGGAGGCCCTCCGTCGCCCGGCGCAATCGAATCGATGACGTGGGTCACTTTCATGATTGGACTCGAAACGCTACCTGAGCCACATGACAATCGTAATAATTCTGGCCTATCGTCGGCTCATGTTGAGTAGTTTCCTCCCTGCCGCTCGATGTTAGGCCTCGTTACCTATGGCTTAATTTTGGTGGCGCTGATCGTCGGCGTTTGGATGCGCCCACCCGTTGCGGCCGCGGCGGTTCTGTGCTTGTACGGGTTAAAACAGTGGGGTCAAAGCTCCACCACGTTGCTCTCCGATCACCGGCAATTCACGAATTACGCGGTCTTTGTCCTCTCGCTGTCTGCTTTGTTTCGGGTAGCGCGCAGGCGTTCATGCTTGTTCTGTCAAATTCCATCGACGTCGTGGCTGATTCTTGCCCTGCTTGCCTATGCGTTCCTGTCGCTGGTCTGGTCTCCGGACCTCGAGACCTCCTTTGATCAATGGGTGACCCAGGCGCCGTACATTGTCACCATTACCGTGATTGCGCCCTTGCTCTTCTGCGAATTGAAAGACGCCCGGCTCGCGCTCATTTGGACGGCAATGGTCGGAGGGCTGCTCTGCCTCTTGGCGTTGGCTTTCGGAAAATGGGGAGCCCGCGGGTTGCTCCTTTATGGCGACGTCTTCGAGAACGAAACGAATCCATTGGCATTGTCCAGTTTGGCGGGTACGGTGTTCGTGATTGCGGCCTCATCCTTGGGACGGCCCAATCGTTGGATCATGCGGATCATTGCCATTGGCCTCATGCCGATCAGCCTCGCAGTGATCTTGAAGAGTGGATCGCGGGGCCAATTGATCGCCAGTGGAGTAGCGACCCTCGTATCCCTCCCCATAGCTTTGCGTATCAAGGATGTCAGATCGCTCGCGGGGTTCATCTTAGCGGCCGCGCTGATTTTAGGCGTCGGGTCCTTCGGAGCAACTCTTGTGGAGATAGACTCTGCCCGGTGGCAAGGCGGCGACCCGCAGAGCGCCGTCAGCGGTCGATTCGAGAATGCTCAGCGTATTCTGCAAGCATCCACTTCGAGCGCGTTGACTACGGTATTCGGGTTGGGGAATTCAAGCTCGTTCCACGTGATCGGGAGCTATCCGCACATCACTGGTCTCGAGGTTTTAGCGGAGGAAGGACTTGTCGGCGCCATGATGTACCTCGGAATCATCGCGTTCGCCATCCGAAGCGTGATTCGCATTTCCAGGCAAGAAGGCTTGACCGACTCCAATAAGAACGCACTGGCAATGCTGTCGGGGCTTTTCGCCTTCGAGCTGATTCTATCCTGGAAACAAGGGACTCTCTTGAGCAGTGTCTACGTCTTTTCGTACGCCATCATCCTGGCTCGTCTGGAAAACCCTATTCGCTCGACCGTCTTGCAATCATCCGCTCCGATCGCCAGCTCGCCATCGATGCGATTTCACAATCTCCTCAGGTAGCGGCCGATATTCCGCCCCAACGATGCGCTGCCAGGCTGCAAGCGCGCGCTGGGCGGAATACCGCTGACAGTAGCATTTATGGGCGTTTTCACCTTCCCGCCGAACGCGACTCGGATCCATTTTCAGTTCGCGCAACACGCGCACGAGACCATCGACATCACCGACCGAGATTGAGGCTCCGCACTGCGCGTTGCCAATGACCCGCGCGAGCTCGCCGTCGGGATCGCCGATGAAGAGCACCGGTCGCGCAGCCGCCAAAATTCCGTAAAATTTGCTGGGAACGACCAGGCCCTCAAGCGAGGGCAGAAGGCTGACCCAGTGCACGTCGGCGGCGGCGAGGCTGTCGCCGAGCGACTCGCGGGGCTGTTGGGGCAGGAAACGAAAATTGGTCAATCCTCGCTCGGAAACGGCGCGCTTCAGCTGCGTCATCCCGACACCGGCTCCAATCATCAAGAACACGAAGGCGGGATCGGATTGCAAGATTTGAGCAGCGCCAATCAGCGTTTGAAACTCATGGGCCCTGCCAAGATTCCCGGAATAGCCCACCACGAACTCGCCGTCGAGGCGCAAGCTCCAACGCAGCAAGCTGCTCCGTGTCATCCTCGGCTCTTCGGGATCGAGTTGCGCCCAATTTTCCACGATCTCGAGTTTGTCGGCCGGTATGCCCATCAGCGCTAGGCGCTCGCGCATTCGCTCACCCAGCACGACATTGCTGCAGGCGCAACGCAGCGACCAGTCGCGACAACGGCGCACCAGCAAGTCAAGCACCAGGGGCAACGGGTTTGCGCCCAAATTTGACGCCACTTCTGGAAAAATATCCTGCAGCCAGTTGATCAGAGAGGCCCCCTTCCACTTCGCCGCCCACATCGCAATGATGGAGATGAGGGGCGGGTCGGTCTTCGCGATTACCTTGTCGCCGCGCCTGAGCAAGCCCATCAACGCGAGGCCGCACGACATATAGAACGTGATGTAATCCACCCCCCGGCCGAGCAGATTGTTGCGCCCGAATCGCGACGTCCAGACACGATGCACGACGACTCCATTGGCCGTATCCCGCGGCGCTAAGCGAGCACTGGAATCATCATGCCGTTGGCGCGAGCACACCACGTGCACGTCGAGTCCGGCCTCCGCCAGTGCGGATGCGACGTCCGTCAACAATTGGCTGGTGGCTGACAGATCCGGATAGAAATATCGGTTGACGAAGACAATTTTGTGAGCCGCCGCGACTTTCATTTGAGCGGCTCCGCAAACGGCCGGCTCAACGGCTCGCCCACGAACAGGCCCTGCCCGGGCATTGCCACGCTCTTCCAGTAGGCCTCGAGGACGGTGTCGCCATGCAGATAGTGATCGAACAACACAGCCACGTCAGGGAATTTCTCAAGGTGATTGCACGGCTCCGAGACCGATCCGTATGAGGCGGTGGCGCCCTGTCGTAACCAGGAAAGGACTGTCATTTGCTTGCCGCCTGCGAGAACTCCGCCGCTGGAGGTCAAATGATCGGCAATGGCACCCGGCAGGAATCTCGGGAGTTCCTCGACCTGCGCCACCCCCGTGAAATAGCCGATCACGTCGGGAATCTCCTGCGAAACAGGGGCCACAAGCTCCGTTACCCGCAATCGATGACTGAGCGTCAGCGTGACCATGGGATAGGTGTCCGCACGGACATTGCGAGCCCGATCGGTGGTGCGAGTGAGGTATAGGGTGCCTGTTGGCCTGCTGCCATCGGCGGCAATCCCTCGCTGGATCAGCGCATGGGCCAGCCCACGATCATCGCTCGGCAGCAACATCGCCGGCCACCACCCCACGGTATCCGCCGGCAGCCAGCCATCGGAATTGAACAGCGGGTTCGGCAAGGTCGGTCCGCAGCCGGGGATGCAGAATCCGTCCCGGTAGCCGGCGGCCATGGCCGTGGTGATGGACATGCAGCCCACCGCAAAAGGTTTTGACCAGACCAGTGCCAGCGACTGAACGCCGGACGGCAAGCGATCCAAGACCTGCCGCCGCAGGGGCGCAAATGCCGCCGGGGTCATCACGTCGGTGCCGGGAAGATGGATGCCGAGCACGTTCTCGGTGGGTATCTTGCGCTGGGCGACATAGAACGCCGCGACCTCGCGGCTGGCGTCGTCGTCGAGGTTGTAAACCACGCCCAGGCTCGCCGCGCCGAGAGGTTCCGGCGATGCCGCGTCAACGCAAAGCAATAACGCCGACAGCGCCCACACGCCTCGGTAACTCAAGGGCTAGGGGTGCTCGCGAAACGCTTCGCTGACGCTCGCCGCCGCAGGATTCGCCGGCAACTCAGCCGCTTGGCAGGCGCTGGAGCCCAGATCGTGCGTTGGTCCTTGAATCCGCGAGCGGAGGCGGCCTTGACTGCGCTCTTCCAGCACTAGCTCGACCAAAGTGGCATCGATGCGCTTGCGGCGTTCGGCGAACGCATACACCAGGGCCATATCGCACATTTGGTTCATCAGGCGCGGAATTCCGCCGCTACGGGCATGCAGGACTTGGATCGCCTTGCGCTGGAAGATGTTCTCGCTGCCGCCGGCGGTCTTCAATCGGTGGCGAACGTAGAATTCCGCCTCTTCGAGGTCCAGCGACTGAAGATGGAAATCGACGGCAACCCGCTGGGCGAACTGCTTGAGTTCCGGCCGCGCCATTTTCTCGCGCAATTCCGGCTGCCCGACCAGCAGAATCTGCAGTGCGACGTCCTCCTCGGAGTTCACGTTGGACAAGAGTCGCAGCTCCTCGAGCGTGCGAATCGAGAGATTCTGCGCCTCGTCGAAAATCAACAACGTCCGGTGACCCTGAGCGTACTCCCGGATGAAAAACTCGTTCAAGGCCTCGAATTGCGCTATATCGGAAGAATCCCGCGCCGTGATTCCGAGCGCGGACAGCGCCCAAGGGTGAATGGAGCGAAAACGTCCGTGCGTGTTGCTCACCAACCCGACCGTGACCTGATCCCCCAACATGCGGATCAGATAGCGCACGAGCGTCGTCTTGCCGCAGCCGATATCGCCGGTCAGCAGGCAAAATGAGGCCTGGGATTCGATAGCGTATTCGAGCATCGTCATGGCACGCGTATGCTGCGATGAGTGGTACAAGAACGCCGGATCGGGGTTCATGGCGAACGGCTTGGCACTGAAGTTGAAGTAGCTGAGGTACACGGTGAGCTACCCGTAGGCTGAGGCCACATCCGTGGCCTGATTGAGGACCGTTCCAATCATGGGCGTATTGCGCAACAGCTCCATGCTGCGCAACAGATCCTGGCGCTGCGTTGAGCCTTCCGCCACGACCATCAATCCGCATCCGACCAGCGGCGCAAAAGCAAGCGCGTCATCGGCTCCGAGGATGGGCGGCAGATCAAAGACCAGAATTCGGTCCGAATAGCGCTCGAGAAGCTCGCCCACGATTTCGCGGCTTCGCAGGCTCGCGAGCGCCTCGGATGAATGCGCCATGGGCGCACGCGCTGGAAGCAAGACCAACCGGTCGAATCCCTCGGGATGGTAGAGGCATTGCTCGACGCGTGCATCGCCATGCAAAACGTCATCCGCGCCGAGCTCGGGCGTCAATCCAAATTTCTCCGCTATCGTCGGGCGCTTCAGATCGTAATCGACCAGCAACACGGTATGTCTGTGATCATTGGCAATGCTGATGGCGAGGTTGATCGCAGTGGTGGTCTTGCCATCCTCGCTGCCCGGGCTGAACACCGCGATGGATCGCCAATTGTTCTCCTTCATTCGCTGCAGTACCTGCGTTCGAAGCATGCGAAATGCGGCAGCCGCCGGGTCCGTGCTCGCGGCGCCGACGATGCGGTTGGATTCAAGTACCGCGACGTCCGGGGTGAATAGCGTGGTGCGGGTGTAGGAGATGGTCGTGGGGATGCGCGCGACCACCTTGGCCTCGAATGTGCGCGCGCCGCCGCCCCCATCCAAAGCCTCCCGTTCCTCTCGCGCCAGATCGAGCGCCTTGCGAATGCGGTCCATGCTAGAGGCCAAACCGTCGCAGCATGGCGAGCCACAGGACATCGAGCGGTACCAGCAGGAAATGTACGGTCACGAGCACTGTGCTTATACCCGCAAGGGCGCCCGCCCACGTGTAGCGTACGTTTCGCCGATGCTTGCGTTGCTCGGCCTGAGTGACGATGCGGGGAATCGCCGCCAGCGGCGGCACCATCAGCAGTGCCCGCATATCTTGAACTCCGCGAACGGAGGCATCGAGCTTATCGCGCATCAACGTCGCGCCGGCACCGCCACCGAGACTCAGGACGAATCCTGCGACCAGCATCAGAAGTCGAGGCGGACTGATCGGCTTCTCCGGCGGAAGCGGAGGCTCGATCATGGTGAAGCGCTCACCCTTGTGCTGCAGCTCGAGATTTTCCGACACCTGCGACTCCGTCTGCTTCGAACGGATTTCTTGATATTTCAGCTGTGCGCTGTCCAAGTCGCGCGCGAGTTCTCGATATCCCCGCTCCACGGCGGGCGATTGCGCCAAGCGGCGCTCATAGTCCTCCAGCTTGGCGCGCAGGGCATCACGGCGCTGCACGGCGCTTTCCCGCTCCACGGTAACCGCGTCAAGCTGCCCTTGAACCTGTATATAAGCGGGATTGTCGGGATGATTTCGGCTCTGCGACAGCGTTGCCGTGGTGGGCGCCGCTGCAATCTCCTTTTCAAGCTCGGCAACGCTGCGCGTCAGGCGCACCACATCCGGATGCTCGGGAGCATATTTCTCCTTCGCGCTCGCCAGTTGTTCGCGAGCCTTGTTCAATTGACGCAGCAAATCGCCGGTCGTGTCGTCGGATTGGACCTCCTTCTCGAGCCCCTCCACCTCACGCTGAGTGGTGATGATGTCCGGATGATCGGGCGCGTAGCGGGCCTTGTATCCGGCGAGTTGAGACTTCAGATCCTTGAGTCGGTCCGCGGCACTCAGCATCCGCTGCCCGGTGTCGGACATGACCAGGGAGGTCGGGGGGATTTGCGCGAGCTGTGCTTGCAACAGCACCTTTTGCGAATCCAGCGCCGAGATCCGACTTTCCGCTTCACGCAGATCCATTTCCGTGCGCTCGCTGATCGACTGATTGAGCTGCGACAGCTCGGGAAGCCGATCCTGATTCTTCTGTTTGAAAACCGAGAGCGCCTTATCCAGCTCCGCGATCTTGGCCTGCTGGCGCTCCGCTTCTTGGGCAAAGAACGCGGAGGTCTGCTCGGCCAATTGGGTGCGCGAGGTCAGGTTTTCGTTGAGATACAACGATGTGAGGTCGTTGGCCACTTTCAATGCCAATTCGGGAGAGCGGCTCTTGTATGACACGCTAAAGGCGATGGTCGCCTGCGTCGGGCGCCCGCTGCGAGGATCGATCACATCGGCGCTGATCATCTTCATGACGATATCATCGCGCATGGTTTGCAACAGCACTTCGCGCGGCTTGTTCAAGTGAATTGTGGGGTACAGATTGTAGCGGTCGATCAACTGCAACAGGTTCTGCGTGGTCATGACTCGCTGACTGATCACCTGCACGCGCTGATCGGCGTACGAAGTGAGCGCGGATCGCACCAGTTCCTGGGGGATTTCCTGCTGTTCGATCAATATGGTCGAACCCGATATGTACGTCGGCGGCCAGAGAAATGCCGCGGCGAGCGTAACCAGCATCAGCATACCCGCCACGACGAAGAAGGTGCGGCGATACCGCCAAAGGCCGCGCAGCGTTCGGCCCATTTCGGCAGGCGGGGCCGGTGCGTTCAATGCCAACGTGGCGCTCATCACAAATCGTGCCGCAGGAATTGACGAACGATGTCCACACTCACCTCGTTGGAGGCAATGTTAATCGTGGGAGGCCCGCGTTCTTGAGAGACTCGAATGGCATGCATCGAGATAAGCCACTGCTCGGTCCAGTGCCAGTTCGCAGTGAGTACAACATTAGAGTATTTGCCGCTCAGCTCAATGCCCCGCAGGTTCGGATTGGCCGCCTTTTCCCAAATTGCATTGACCGCGTAGTCCCAGCGCTCGGAACGAGTATAGGTTGCTCCAAGAGTCGCCGTGGTCAGCTGCGACAAATACTCAAAGCCTGTCGGTTGCAGCGCCCGTGAGACAGCACCGGTCAGTGCGATCCTTTCACCTTGCCGCATCAGGGAAGCCGAATAGATTGTGCTGTCCTGGTTGGACTTGAAGGTTTGCAGGAAAAAAGGGCCAAAGTAGTAATTTTCGCGATCTTGCGAACGCGAATAGCCGGCGGTCGTGGTGAGCTTCCAGCGCTCATTCCATTGGCGTATATATCCGAATTGCAAACTGGCGGATTTACTTTGGGTAATGGCGTTATAGAACGGTGTGTCGGTAAGCGGGTTCAATGATTGATACTGACCAACGCCTGCAATCAGCTGCAAAGTATTTAGTTCATTGAGCTGGAAAGCATAGGTGGGCCCGGCACTGATGTAGCGATAATTCACGAGGCTGGTTGCATTGTCAGGTAGTGCATAGCGTATTTGATTCCAACTGCCGTCGAACTGAAACTGGCTGCGTTCGGTCAACAGGTGGGTCCAATCCGCAGAGGTCGATGCGGCATCCCGGCGAACTCCGATACCGCCGGCCAATCCGCCGGCGAAGTAGAGCGAGGAATCGCGAGCAAGCTCACCTTGCACCGTCGCCGATTCGCGATCAGTCAGCCACTGAGCATTTGCGTCTAAGTGCGCGAAATTTGATGCGAGCGAGGAATACCCTCTGCTGTTGCTCAATCGTCCATTGGGTCGGATCACGATTTCAATCCCATCCGCGTCGTAACTCAGCGGCAGATCGAGCAACCCGGCCACGTGTTCCTCCGCGGTGTGATCGAGTGGCAGTAGTTCGGGATTGCTGGAATAGTCGGTCGATATACCGATCCGCGGCGTGATGGCCCATGGCTCGGCATGAGAGCGGCCGGCGAGCGTGGCGCAAGCGACTACCATGACAGCTGGCCACCGTGCCCTCACGGCACGATTACCGTATCTCCGCTTTGCAACAAAACATTCTGCTCGAGGTGCCGTCCCTTGGTGACCTCGCTGTAGCGGAAGCGAACGGAGGTTTGACGCGCGCCCTCGCGGTGAAGCACGCGAATGTGGTCGGCGCTGGCAAACGGAGTCACGCCGCCGGCCATGCTGATCGCCTGCATCACATCGATCGGACGCAGCAAAGGAAAGTCACCGGGTCTGTTGACCTTGCCAATGACGAAAACCCGATTGCCATTCGGTGCCTTGACGGAAACCGTCACCACGGCACCCGGCACGAGCCTGCGGACGCGGGTCTCCAGGTCGGATCGCAATTGGTCGGTGGTCATGCCTGCGGCTTGCATATCGCCCGCCAGGGCAAACGAGATCCCGCCATCTGGTCGGATCAACACTTCACTTTGCAAATCGGTTTCTTTCCACACGACAACCTGCAGCACATCGCCTGGTTGTAACTTGTAGCCATCCGGGACGGAATCCGCGGCCAATGCACCCACCAGGCCGCCGGTCAATAGCAGAATCGATAGCAGCTCAACGAAACGCTTCATGATCCCCGTACACCTTGTCTGACGCCCGCCGGCCGCACTTCCATTAGAGGCGAAGGAGTGTAAGGGGGGTTTGTGAGACTTTCATTGCAAGCGTGGACATTTGCAATACAAATGTCCGATGACGAGCCGCCAGCGGTTGCCGGCGGCCCAAGACCGGCGCTGGCTTCAGATGGCTTGCGTATCCCGAGCGTGGCTCACGGGCGCCGGCTCAGCGGGTCGAGAACGCCGCTGCCAGAGGAGCAAACCCAACCCCGACAGAAACAGCGCGATGGAGGTCGGCAACGGCACGGGGTTCCCCGAGCTGCCACTCGGTTGGTACTGAATTTCCATGGAGTAGACGCCCGTGTTGAGCGCGCCCTGAGCCGTGCCGAACCATTGCGCGGTCACGTTCCCGGCGGTGACGTTGAAGGTCGAGGTGCCGGGGCCCATTTCCGGACCCATCGCACCGCTCGGAGAGGTCAGCAGCAGGTCCAGGCTCGCGAGCTGCGTAGGCCAGGCCACGTTCGCCAAGGTCACGGTCAGGGTGCCCGGGGCGCTGAGATTGAAGGAATCGCTGAACGACTGCGATCCCTGCAGGAACCCCACTCCATTGAACAAGACTTCACTTGCCTGAGCCCGCTGCGCCCCTGCGCAGACAAGTCCCAAGGCCATTGCCGCCAAAGTCAATCCACTCCGAATAGTCATGGTGATTCCCCTCATTGCTAATAAGACTTCCGGGGCCAGTCCCTGACCGGCCCTTTCACGCAGTCAAGGAGGCCGGCGCCGGTTCGACACGCCTGCTCTGCTCGTTGCGATACACGTATTTGTCGTACAGATAATTGCGTAAGGACCGGGCGGCGCTCACGCCCTCGGGCACGACGTCGACTCCGCCCTCCATGCGCATGGCGAGGTATTCCTCCCGCAGGCCGCTCATGGCGAGAAGCGCGATGTCGTCGCGATCGACGCGCACGGTCGCCCCCGCTTGCTCGTTGATGATGGTCTCCAGTCGGTAGGCATCGATCTCGAAATAGCGGATGAGCTCGTCGCCGGATTCGACCAGCACAGGCACCAGATTCCTCCCCCGGATGGCGTCATCGCAC
>Ga0182030_10006378_pt1 | contig 24899 bp, 14 predicted proteins | sample 812S3MmetaG_FD_121299 | JGI IMG/M metagenome (GOLD analysis project Ga0182030, IMG submission 121299) | Permafrost microbial communities from Stordalen Mire, Sweden - 812S3M metaG (Illumina Assembly) | ecosystem: Environmental > Terrestrial > Soil > Wetlands > Permafrost | place: Sweden...
TCGAGTATCAGGCCAAGCTGGGGGCCGGGTGGTCGCAGGTCCAGTTGTCCACGGAGACGAATTACACGGCCATCGGGGTGGACACGCTGGCGGTCTCGGGGGCGGTGGTGGCGATGGATGAGGCGACGGCGCGGATGCTCTACCAGGCCACCGTGCGCGCCGGGTATGCCACGGCGATGGTGACGGAGGAGCGGGTGAGGACGGCGGTAGCGCAATTCCAGCGGCCCGCCGAGATGGGCGGCAGCACGGATCTGGTGATGGGGCAGGCGGTGACGGTGCCCTACCAGATCAGCAGCAACGGGGCGCCGGTGGATCTGACGGGATTGACGGTGCAGTTCCAATGGATGGGGACATTGCGGGCGGCGGTGGTGATTGAAGCGCCCTCGGGCCAAGTGGCGGCGCAACTGACGGCGACGGACACTGGAACGGCGGGGAGTTACGCGCTGCTGTTTGTGGCAGGGGCGGTGAACTACGGACCGCTGAACTACACGGTGACGGCCACGCCGACGCCGGGGACCATGGTGAGCCAATGGTTGCGGCTGGAATACTCGTTCACGGTTTTATTGCCCGGCCGGGCCGGGCCTGCAGCGGGCCGGCACTCGGTGACGGTGAGCAACGATTACCTGACGCTGACGCGGCGGACGCAAATTCGCGGGAGCGTTTACGCAGCCACGCTGGCCGACGCGAGCGGGTTCGCGGACGCGATCCTGGCGGGGACAACGGGCAGCGTGCTGAAAGACGAACGGACCCAGGACCTGGAATGGAACGGGGCCATCACGACGACGAAGACTCTGAAGCTCGATTTCGACGTGGAGGCCGTGGACAAGATTACGGGGTTGGCGGGCGTGCTGGAATGCCATGTGTCCGAGGCAGTGAAGTATTCGGCCACGCGGTGGGTGGTCCAGCCCGTGCCGCGCACCACCGATGGGACCGGGGGCGTGAGCATCGTCCAGGACGGGGGACTGACCGAGGGCGGGCGGACGGTGCGCGGAAGCGTGACGGCCGCGAGCCTGTCGGCGGCGCAGGACTGGGTCATCCAACAACGGGTGTTGCTGGGCGTGGACGCGGACGGAAACGGCTACCGGCTCCCGGAAGAAATGGAAACGGATTACGAGTTCGTGCCGCGGACGGACGGCGTGGCCACGGTGCCGAGCGGGGGAGAGGGCGAGATCAATGTGAGGCTGTGGCGGGTGAGCTTTACCTTCGGGGAGATTCTGCCGAATTATCCGCCGGTGGAGTGATTTTCACCTTTGCTTTTCAGCCCAGCGCGTTTACCGTCATTCACATGGCGACACCAAAGAAAATCACGGGCAAAGACCTTGTCGTCGGCGCCTCCTATCTCCACCGGAACGGGCTCTTTGTCAGGCATATTGATGCCATCGAGGGCGGCACGGTCAGTTACCACGACCAGTACGGCGAGGGCTGTTGCAGCAAGCAGGTGTTCTTGAATTTGTGCCCATCGGTCGCCACCGCCGAAGACGTGGCAACCGCCACCCAAAATCTGTTGGCCATCGATCAGGCAACCTCGGGAGACAAGCTCACGCTCCGAGACGAGGCGAATGCGGTCACCGCGTACGCGTTTCGGAACGGGTTCCTGGAGGATCTCCATGCCGGCAAACCGTCCCCCCTGTTGGAGCAACCGGGCTACAGCCGTATCTCGGATGACGAAATGAAACGCCTGATGATAGAGGCGTCGGAAAAGCTGGCTCAGATGCTGCGCCTCAAACAACAGGAGCCGCTCAAATACGACGCTTTTATCCGGAAGTACCACCGAGCCTATTGCCGTGCCTGGAAGCGCGAGTGAGATCGCCCGCCAGGCCAGCCAGGTTCGGCGTTTCAATCCAAGTAACAGCGAACCGAAGGGCATTGGCCGCCTTTCGGCTGCTCACTTTCCGCTTTCATCCTCTCCGCTCTTGACGCACTATTTCCCCGTTCATCCTCATGACCGGCACGAACGTAGGAATCTCAGTTGGCCGAAGGACCTCCCTGGCTGGCGCCAGAAAGGAGGACCCGCGTGATTGATATCTTGGTTCCTCAACTCCTGGACCTCATCCGCACAGCCCAAGAGGCGTACCACAAGCTCGTGATTATTGCCGGATCGCCCAACTCTGGAAAGACCCGGCTCCTAAACCAGGTTGCCTCCCAACTGGACCTACCGGTGATGAACCTGAGCCTCCAGCTCAGCCGAGGCCTGCTCAACCTCACCAAGCGCCAGCGGATGCTCAAAGCCGAGGAGGTTGCCAGGGACGCCATCGACGATCAGACTCGATCCGCATGCATCTGCCTGGACAACACCGAACTGCTTTTCGATTCCGCCCTTAACCTCAACCCACTCACCTTCCTCAAGGACGTCTCGCGCAACCGCCTTATCGTCGCCTCGTGGAACGGCGTCCTCGCGGACGGCCAGTTGCGCTTTGGCTACAGTGGCCATCCGGATTTCTTCAGCGAAGCCGTTAGTGGTTTCCCGGTCGTCGCCGTCACCGAGGACAGTTTCCGCGTTTACCTGACCACATGAAATACAGCGAATTGATCCAGTTCCAGCCGATCGAGTCGGTTATCGAGCTGCGCCAGGCGAACAAGGCGGCGAAGGCCAAAGAACTGGCGGCCAACTACGCCATTTCCGACGACATGGCGGGCCGGCTCTGCGACGTGGTCTTTCCTCAGCTTCAATACGCGAACCCCCAGGACAACCGCGGTTTGCTCATCGTGGGCAACTACGGGACGGGCAAATCGCACCTGATGTCCGTGATCTCCGCCGTCGCCGAGAATGCCAACCTGGTGCAGGTGCTCACCAATGAGAAGGTCCGCAAAGCCGCGCCGGCCATCGCCGGCAAGTTCAAGGTCATCCGGCTGGAGATAGGCGCCACCCTAATGCCCCTCCGCGAGATCGTCACTGGACACCTGGAACAATGCCTGGGCGAGTGGGGTGTCAAATACCAGTTCCCGCCGGCGGACAAGATCCGTGAGAACAAGACCGGCCTTGAGGCGATGATGGACGCCTTCCATCAAAAGTTCCCTGATCTCGGCCTGCTCCTGGTGGTGGATGAACTGCTTGATTTTCTGCGCAGCCGCCGCGACCAACCGCTGATCCTCGACCTGGGCTTCCTGCGCGAAATCGGCGAGGTGTGCAAGGACCTTCGATTCCGTTTCATGGCCGGGGTGCAGGAGGCCATCTTCGACAGCGGCCGTTTCGCGCACGTCGCTGACAGCCTCGGACGAGTAAAGGACCGCTTCCAGCAGGTCAAGATTGCCACGACCGATGTCAAATTCGTGGTGGCCAACCGCCTTCTGCAAAAGACACCGGCCCAACTCGCCCGCATCCGCGAGTATCTCACTCCGTTCGCCAGGTTCTATGGCGACATGATCGAGCGGATGGACGACTTCGCCGCGCTGTTTCCCATCCACCCGGACTACATCAAGACCTTCGAGAGCATTCCCATCGTCGAAAAACGCGGTGTGCTGCAGATCATTTCCTCCACCATCAAGACCTTGGTGACCCAGGAAGTGCCGACTGACCGTCCAGGCGTGGTCGCCTTCGACAGTTATTGGAAGGCGGTCAAGGAGAACCCAGCCCACAAAGCTCTGCCCGAGGTGAAGGCCATCATCGAATGCAGCACCACCCTCGAAGCGAAGGTGCAGAGCGCCTTCCCGAAGAAGACCTACAAGGCCATGGCCCTGCGCATCATCGAGGGGTTGTCAGTCCACCGCCTCACCACCGGGGATCTGTATTCGCCGCTCGGCCTCACGCCGGAGGAACTCCGGGATGGTTTGTGCCTCTACCACCCGGGCGCCGCGGAGATGGGCGGCGATCCTGCCGATGATCTCCTCTCGATCATCGAAACCACGCTCCGCGAAACGCACAAAACCGTCAGCGGCCAGTTCATTTCCTCGAACAAGGACAACCGCCAGTATTACCTCGATCTCAAAAAGACGGACGATTACGACGCGCTGATTGAGAAACGGGCCGAGCCCTTGGACGGGAACACCCTGGACCGCTATTACTACGACGCGCTCCGCCAGGTTCTCGAATGCACCGACGTCCCCACTCACATCACCGGCTTCCAAATCTGGCAGCACGAGGTCGAATGGCAGGAACGCCGGGCGGGCCGGCTGGGCTACCTCTTTTTCGGCGCGCCCAACGAGCGATCCACGGCCATCCCCCAGCGTGAGTTTTACCTCTATTTCATCCAGCCCTTCGACCCGCCCCGCTATGCCGACGAGAAGAAGGCTGATGAAGTGTTCTTCCGTCTCACCGGAAAGGATGAGGCGTTCACGCAGAGCCTCAAGCTCTATGCCGCGGCGCTGGAACTCGGTTCCATTTCCTCCGGGATCAAGAAGCAGACGTACGAGAAGAAAGCCGCCGAGCATCTCACCGTCCTGACCAAGTGGCTGCGGGAGCACCTGTTCCAGGCCGTGGAAATCACCTGCCAAGGGTCGCGCAAGAAATTTGTCGAATGGCTCAAGGGCACCGGAGGCGGAAGCGGTACCCTTAACATCCGGGATGCGGTCAATGCCGTGGCGTCGAAATGCCTCGCCGAGCATTTCGCCAATCGTGCCCCGGAGTATCCCCATTTCTCGACCTTCATCACTTACGGCCGGGACGGGAACGCCCAGCAGGCCGCCCAGGAAGCCTTGCGCGGCATCGCCCAGCCGAACCGCTCCAAGCAGGCCAGCGCGGTTCTGGATGCCTTGGAGCTGTTGGACGGCGACAAACTGGACCCGCCCAAGTCGCGCTACGCTAAATATATTCTGGGGCTCCTGGCCGCCAAGGGCCAAGGCCAGGTCGTGAACCGGCAGGAGGTCATCACCACCCTGGAGCCGGGCATCGAGTTCATGGCGCCCGACAAGTTCCGCCTTGAGCCGACCTGGACCACCGTCACGGTGGCGGCGCTGGTGTATAACGGCGACGCCGTCCTCGCCGTCCCGGGCGCCAAGTTCGACGCCACCAATCTCGCCGCCCTGGCGGCGACGCCAGTCGCTGACCTGCAATACTTCAAGCACCTGGAGCGCCCGAAGGACTGGAACATCCCCAGCCTTAAAGCCTTATTCGAGTTGATGGACCTGCCGCCCGGCATGGCCATGCAGGTCACCCAGGGCGAGGCCGTGCCGGTGCAGCAGCTTCACAAGGTCATCAACGAGCGAGTTGAGAAACTCGTGTGCGCCAACCAGCAGCTTGCGGGCGGCATTCCCTTCTGGGGCCAGAACCTGTTCACCGAGCCGGAAACCGAAAAGCTCTCAGCCCTCCTCGCCAAGACCAAGGACTTCCTTGAAAGCCTCCAGGCCTACAATACGCCCGGCAAGCTCAAGAACTTCAAGTACGACGCGGCCGACATCAAAGGTCACGAGGCGGCGTTCTCACGCCTCAAAGAACTGGAGGAACTCCAGGGTTTCTGCGGCGAGCTCGCCCAGTTCACCCATTACCTCTCGGCCGCCGAGGCGGTCCTGCCCGAGACCCATCCCTGGGTCAGCGAGAGCAAGCAGAAGCGGGCGGAACTGCTTGCGGCTATTCGCAAGCCTGACCAGCGTGAATCTGAGGCCTTCAAGGCGGACGCCCTGAAGCAGTTGAAAAAGCTCAAGGCTGCGTACATCAAAGCCTATCTCGAACTTTACCGGAAGGCCCGGCTGAGCATTACCCAGGATAAGGGGAAAAAAGACCTGGTTATGGACTACCGCCTGCAGCATCTCCGGCGCCTGGCCACGGTCAACTCCATCAATGCCGTCCAGCTTACCGAGTTCGAGCGCCAGCTCGACCGACTCAAGACGGGGACCGCGCTCACGGAAAAGGACCTGGAGAATGAGCCCAAGTCGCCCGACGGTTTCTGGCCCGGCATGGAGGACCTGAGCATCTCGGCGGAAGCGAGGTTGGCGGCCGCCAAGGCCGATCTGGACCGCGTCCACCAGGGCTGGGCGAGGAGCTTGCTCAATGACCTGGCCGACCCGGTCATCCAGAGCCACTTCGATCTGCTCAAGCCCACGCAGAAGACGCTGCTCCGGGACTTCATGGCGGCCAAGGAGTTGCCTGACGACATCTCCCAGGAATTCCTTGCGGCCCTGCAGCAAGCGCTGTCGGGTTTGGCCAAGCTGCCGGTTCGTCTGGATGATTTGAAGAAGATTCTGTTCCCTGACGGTGGCCCGGCCACGCCGGCCGAGTTCAAGGAACGATTCAGCGCCTACCTCGAGCAAATACTCAAGGGGCGGGATCCCGCGAAGGTGCGGCTCGTCATCGAATGAACCGTGTTTCAAACGAAATGCTGCGGCTTGATAAGATCACCTTGAGCCCAGGTGAGGCGCAATCTGAAATGGACGCGAATCTAATATGGACATTGAGACAACGAACGCCATAAAGCTCTTCTTTCCTAATCCATCATTGGTTCAGGTTTTGTTTGAAGCGATTGCCAATTCCCTCGATGCAGGGGCGAACGAGATTGCTATTCACATCAAAATTGTGGCATTCAACACACCCGAGACCCTTGAGCTATCGGTCAGTGATAACGGAAGAGGCTTCACGGAAGAAAACTTCGAGCGGTTTACACGATTGCTCAAGACACACGACTCCTTCCACAAAGGACTCGGACGGCTTGTCTTCTTGAAGTATTTTAGCCGTGTTGCGGTTGACAGCAGTTGGGGAAAAGACCATCGCACATTTGTTTTCTCGGAAGCGTTTCGCGGTGAAAGTAAATTCGAAACGCTCTCTTCCGAGTGCCCACAGAAAACTACCTTGGCCTTCACCGGGTTTACCGGCGAACGGATCAAATCTTACGACGACCTCAAGCCGGGGGCCTTGAAGGCCCGTATCATCGACCAGTTTTGCCCAACTTTGATAGAGCGCTGCCGTACCAAGCAGGACTTCACCATAAGCATCGATCTTCAGACCGGTGAGAGCAATACCGAAAAAGATTTCTTCAATTCCACCGAGGTCATCAGGCCAGCGGATTTGCCGCAACTCGACTCGGCGATCATCACCGATCCTCTGCTGGACACCTATGATGGCATCCAGATGCTCTACAAAGTGAAAGAGGGCATGGGTGAACGCGCCTTCTTGATAGCCGCCAGCATCGACGGACGGACCATCCCGCTTGATTTAGTGCAGCCGACGTCCATACCGGCCAACCATTCTGTAATATTCTTGTTTGTTTCCCGGCTCTTTGAAGGGACGGCGGACACCGCACGCCAAAAGCTCGTCCTCCCAGAGACAATTTCCGAGGGCGATCTTATGCATGTGTTGCGCCGAGAGGTCGGCAGGGTGCTTAGCGAGAAGATTCCCCAGATAGGTGAGAGGAACACCCAGACAACGGAACAATTCGAGAAGCGTTTTCCCCACCTGTTGGGGTACTTCGAGGCAGCTACCGTTGGCATAATCGACAGAGAGGAGGCGATAGAGATTGCGCAACGGAAGTTTTTCAAAGCACAAAAAGAAATCCTTCAGTGCGATAATCTCGACGATAGCACTTACGACAAGTCGCTGGAAGTTTCCTCCCGCACCCTCACTGCGTACATCCTCTATCGAGACAAGATTATCCGGCGGATGAAGGAAATGACACGAGCAAATTCCGAAGCGGAGATTCACAACTTGATCGCCCCCCGCTATGAGCAGTTTCACCAACACGGACTTGTCAACGACATCTACCGCAACAATGCGTGGTTGCTGGATGACAAGTTCATGAGCTTCCAGACCATTCTGAGTGAGGCTCAAATGGACTCAGTGATCGCGGCGATCACGCTTCAGGAGGCTCCAATAAGGGACGAGGGGCGGCCTGACGTCACTATGATATTCTCGGCGAATCCCGCTGAAGCGACCGCGGTCGATGTCGTTGTTGTTGAACTCAAGAAGATTACCGACGAAGAAAAGGACAACCAGTTTGTCATAAACCAACTCCTTGCCCGTGCAAGAAAGCTAGCAGCCCACTGCACGAACGTCCAGCGCATTTGGTATTACGCGGTGATTCATATTAGCGGAGAAATGGAGGAAAGCCTGCTCCAACAGAAGTTTGTGCCGATGTTTTCGAAGGGCCGAGTGTTTTACAACGAGTTTCCTACTCGTCGCCCGGATGGATCGATCGCTCCCACGCCGACCTTCGTGATGTCCTTCGACGCAATTGTCGCCGACGCTGAGTGCCGCAACCACCTGTTCCTGGAGATACTCAGGAATGGAATAAAGCAACATGCGGAGAAACAGGCACAGCCCCCTCTTCTCGGTGCCTCTGGAAGCCAGGTCACCCCCGCGGGCACGTCTTCAGGCGCCGGCGCTGCCAACGCGTGAAACCCTATGAAATTCCTCCACACAGCAGATTGGCAGATGGGGATGCGGGCCGAGTCGGTTGGCCGGATGGCGGAGCGGGTCCGCGAGGAGCGATTGGCAGCTTCACAACGAGTGGTGCAGGCAGCGGTTGACCACCGCGCCGAAATGCTCCTGCTGACCGGTGATGTCTTCGAGGACAACGCCGTGGACCGACTCTTGGTGCGGAAAGTCGGTGAGGTGCTACGGAGGTTTCCGGGACCGGTTTACATCATTCCCGGGAACCATGACCCCGTGAGCCCAGGCTCGGTGTGGGAACACATGGTCTGGAAGGAGACGGAAAACATTACGGTCTTCACGAAGGCTGAACCGGCGGAACTGGAAACCTGCGTGTTGTTTCCTTGCCCTCTGCGGGAGAAATACTCCAGCAAAGACCCAACCGCCTGGATCAACGCCCACGAAGCGGCCAAGCCGGCCATCGGGCTGGCCCACGGCAATGTCGAGGGCGTTGCGACGGGGGAGGCTGATTACCCGATTCCTCGCGACGCCGCTGCTCGCCGTGGCCTCGACTACTTGGCCCTGGGGCACTGGCATTCGTTCGCCCGTTACGACGATTCAGGCGGGGTTTGCCGCATGGCCTATTCCGGCACCCATGAGACGACCAAGTTCGGCGAACGCGACAGCGGCAACGCAATCCTGGTGGAGATTTCAGGCCGTGGCGCCCCGCCCATCTTGACCCCGATAAGGACCGGCGGCCTGGACTGGCGCACCATCGAACATTCGGTGGTTCAGCCATCCTCTTTGGCAGCGGTCGTGCAGCAGTTAAACCAGGTCGCCCAGCCTGCTTCAACCCTGGCCCGGGCGCATCTGGATGGGATTCTCTTTCTCGAGGACCGACAGGTGTTGAAACAGCTCGAAGAGATTCTGACTTCGCGGTTTCTTTTTGGCGCTTCATCACGACTGCGCCGGCGCTCAGTGGCGAAGTCGTTCGCGGTCTGCAATTCCGAAACCAGTTCACCCACCAGTTGTTCCTCCCGGCTAATCTGTTCCTGGAGGGCTTTGACCTCCTGTCGCGCCTTTGCGATCAGCTCGATGGTTCGGCCAATGGACTCGAACTTCTCTTTGGCCGATTGCTCTGCCTGGCGCTTCTGTTCCAACTCGCCTTTGAGCCTCTGGAAGGTCTCGGCCAGCCGCCGCGTCTCCGCCACCGGCTCGCTCAACTCGTTGGCTCCATGCAACCTCTGGAGGTCGGGCGGTTGTCCCAAATAGAATGCCCCTACCGGAGCTTATGCCATGAATCAAGACGCCCTTAAACTGCAAGCTAAAGCGACTGGCCCCGTCGAATGTCTTGGCCAGCGGTTTCCCAGCGACGAAGCGCGGCAGGACCACTACCTCAACCTGCTCGCAGAGAAGCTTAGGGACCCAGAGTTTCGGAAGATCGAGGGTTTTCCCATCGCCAAGGACGAGGACATTCTGGCGCTTTCCGACCCGCCCTATTACACGGCCTGCCCCAATCCCTGGCTGGGCGAGTTCATGGAAGGCTGCGGCACGGCATACGACCCGATGAAGCCCTATCACCGCGAGCCATTCGTGGCCGATGTGAGCGAGGGGAAGAACCATCCGATTTACACCGCGCACTCCTACCACACCAAGGTGCCACACCGCGCCATCATGCGTTATATTCTTCACTACACGGAGCCAGGGGAGGTGCTTTTCGACGGTTTCGCCGGCACGGGCATGGCGGGCGTGGCCGCACAGCTCTGCGGCGACCGCTCAGAGGTTCAAGCGCTCGGCTACCGCGTGCGAGATGACGGCGTCATCCTCGATGAGGCAGGCAAACCCTTCTCCAAACTCGGTGCGCGCCGTGCCATTCTCAACGATCTCTCCCCAGCGGCCACCTTTATTACCTACAACTATAACGCGCCTGTGGATGTGGACGCGTTCGAGGGCGAGGCAAAACGCATCCTGAAGGAAGTCGAGGATGAGCTGGGGTGGATGTACGAAACATGCGACAAGAACGGCGTAAAGCAGCGGATTGATTACACCGTTTGGAGCGAGGTTTATAATTGCCCAGAATGTGGTGGGGAGATCACGTTTCTGGAGGAGGCACTCGACGAAGACAGTAAGCGTGTGAGGGAGGAGTTTCCTTGTCCGCATTGCTCTGCGGTATTGACCAAGCGACGGGTGGAACGGGTGTTTGAGACATCCATTGATCCCAAGCTTGGGAGTCTTTGGAAGCGCGTGAAATTTCGGCCGTGCCTTATCCAGTATCGCGTTGGGAACCTAAAGGTGGAAAAAGCGCCGGATGAATATGATTTGGCCGTATTGAAAAGATGCGAAGCTATGATGTGGCCCGCTTCGATTCCAAGTAACGCCTGGCCCATCGAAAGCATGTACCACGGGAGCAGGATTGCGCCGAAAGGCATCACACACTCGCACCATTTCTTCTTAGCGCGCCCCGCTATAATGCTCGGAGCCATTTGGGACCGTGCTTCCCAAGTCGCTGACAGGAGATTGCGCCATGCTCTTCTGTTTTGCTTTGAGCAAGCGGTTGTGTGGCTCTCTCGATTGAACCGTTACAAGCCATTGATGCATGGACAACCGGGCGGATCGCAGGTCGGACTTATGTTGTCTGGCGTCTACTATATTGCTGCACAACATTCCGAGTGCAGTCCGTGGTATTGTCTCGAAGGAAAGATTGACCGGCTCACCAAGACATTCAGGGCAATGCATCCCGTTTCAAATCGGGTGATCACCTCCACCGGGTCTGCGACTTCGACCGCTGTGCGGGACGAATCGCTCGACTACGTTTTTACCGATCCACCATTCGGAGAAAACATTTTCTATGCGGATTTGAACCTATTCACGGAATCGTGGCACAAGGTCACCACAAATAGTACACCCGAAGCGATCATTGATCGCCCCAAAGGCAAAGGGTTGAAGCAATACCAAGAGCTGATGGTTGCCTCTTTCCGGGCTTACTATCGTGCGCTCAAGCCAGGGCGGTGGATCACGGTTGAGTTTTCCAACTCGCAAGCTGCGGTCTGGAACGCGATCCAAACGACGATGCAGGAAGCGGGTTTTGTCGTCGCAAATGTCGCTGCCATGGACAAGCAACAACATAGCTATCGCTCTGTCACCACTCCCACCGCCGTCAAACAAGATTTAATCATATCTGCCTACAAGCCGAGCGGCGGGTTGGAAGGTCGATTCTCCAAGCATGGTGAAACAGCGGATGGCGCGTGGGATTTTGCCCGCACGCACATGGCGAATCTGCCCGTGGTAAAAGCACACGGGGGGCAGTTGGATTTCATTGCCGAACGCGATCCGCGCATCCTCTACGACCGCATGGTGGCCTTCTACGTAGGCCATTCTACGCCCGTCCCCCTCAGTTCCGCCGAGTTCCAGGCCGGCCTGGCGGCAAACTTCCCGGAACGCGACGGCATGTATTTTCTGCCCGATCAGGTCGATGAGTTTGACAGGAAACGGGCGCAGATTGAGAACATTGGCCAGTTGAGCATCTTCGTGGAAGACGAGCGCAGCGCTATTCAGTGGCTGCGGAACTTTCTCAAGGTCCGTCCGTCCACGTACCAGGACATCCAGCCGGACTTCATGCAACAACTCGGCGCGAGTTGGAAGAAGTGGGAGGCCCGTCCGGAACTGGGCGCGTTGCTGGATCAGAATTTCCTCTGTTACGACGGAGAAACCGGCGAGGTGCCCAGCCAGATCCACAGCTACCTGTCCACCCAGTTCAAGGAATTGCGCAACCTGCCCAAGGACGACGCCGGGTTGAGGGCGAAGGCCAAGAGCCGCTGGTACGTCCCTGACCCGAAGAAGAACCTGGACGTGGAGACCCTCCGTACGAAGCGGCTTCTCGAGGAGTTCTGGTCCTACCTGCCTGACGGCTACACCCCACCCGCGCTCACCGCGAACAGCGCCCAGACGTTGCCCGGCCTGATCGTGCCGCGGCCCAAGATTCCCAAGGGCAAGAAGCTCAAGGAACTCCGCACCGAGGCGGTCCGCGTCGGCTTTAAGCACTGCTACCAGCAAAAGGACTACACCACGATCCTGGTCGTCGCGGAAATGCTCCCGGAAAGCGTCCTGAATGAAGACGAACAATTGCAGATGATTTATGACACGGCGGCGACGCGAAGCGGCACTGCGGAGCTCTGAAATGCAGCGCCATGCGCGGCGTGGACATAAATGTAGATGTAGTGCTTGCAATCTGTCCAGGAAGCTCGTAACGTGAGGGGTGTTAAATGGCGAAGCTCAAATGCTTTTCAATTGCCGGCGTGAAGCTCTGGTTCTGGTCAAACGATCACGAGCCGCCGCACTTCCACGCGAAGGTCAGCGGGGATTGGGAAGTGGCCGTGTTTTTCCTGGAGTTGGAGGAACACATGCTTGAGGTGAAATGGCAGAAGAAGGGCATGAGCGCCCAGCACCGGAAAGCCTTGCTGCGGATGGCAACGGCGCATCGAATGCAGCTTTTGCAGGAATGGGAGGAGATCCACCCATGAAACGAGAATCAATTAAATTCCTAATCAGCCCGTATGGGCGAGCCCGCTCGGCGCTGGACCTGCTGGTCAATCAGGGGTGCATCGAGCGGCGGTCGGTTACCACCTTTCCAGGACGATCGATGGGGGGGGGGAGCCCCGGGTGGTTGCACCTGCTGGTAGCCTTCTCGCCGGAGGTGGATGATGATTTCGTGAGGTTGTTTCGCCAGCATTCAACCCCAGACACTCGCCTGCTCATCATGAACGAGCAGCGATCCACTGACACCATTCTCACCCGCCTGCTGGATCTGCAGATCCGGTCACCGCAACGCCTCTACGTGGCCGACTGCGTTGGCATGGGCAAGAGCCAATACGTGGGAGTTTTCCTCCAGCGCCTCGCTTCCGCACTGGGCTCGAAGGATAATTCCAATCGGATTCTCGATGCCCAAATCGACGGGGGCGTGCTGCATGTCGTCTCTCCTGAATTCAAACGACTCGATGTTCTGGTGGCGCAGATCCCGGCGCTCGCGGATCAAACCCCGGCGACCCTCGCCGCATTCGAGATCGACGAGGACGGTTCGTTCATTTATTGGAAGACCTTGGACTTCCATCTCGGATGGTCGCAGATGCAACAAATCGTGGATCCCCAGGCGGCGCGCAAAGCACTCCAAAAAAGCCAGCAGTTTAACATCCGTTACGGCAAAGCGGTGCAAGCGGTCCGGGAAGCGGCCAGGCTAAAGGCCGGCGACATCCAGGGATTGAGCGAGAAGCAACTCGGAAGGATCGAAAAAGGCGAATGCCGTTTGACCTCGAATGCCATGGCAGTGCTGGCTCAAGCGCACGGCTTGGCGACCAACGAATATCTTCAGAAACTGGCGGCAGCGCTCCCAACCTGAAGGCGGTGTGTTTGAACCAGGCCAATGGCTATGGAGCGCGGAACACCGGCAGCCGTGCAAGGTAGTCGAAGCCTCCTCCCTTTGGGATGACGCCACGTATCATGTCTGGCTTCCCGGGGTGGACAACGTTGTGCGTCTTGTGTCGGATCGGCTCAAGCCGCTCGATGCGGCCGAGGCTGGCCACCCGCCGCGCATCCGCTATGTGCTCTACGCCGCCCGCATCGTCAACCTGCTCGGTGAGGACGTGCTGTTGGCGCCGGCCAGCGCCTCGGTCATTCCGTTGCCGCACCAGTTGAAGGCGCTCCGTCGCGCCGTTTCCCAGGACCGCGTTCGCTTCCTGCTGGCCGACGAGGTGGGCCTGGGCAAGACCATCGAAGCCGGCTTGATCATGCGGGAACTGAAGTTGCGCGGCCTTGTGCGGCGCACCCTGGTCATCGCCCCCAAGGGCCTGGTCACGCAATGGATGGCGGAGATGCAGACTCATTTCGGCGAGGAGTTCCGGTTCTTTTCCCCGCCCGACTTCACCGCTTACCGCCGCATTGCCCCCAGCGAAAACGTCTGGCGCTCGTTCGACCAGGTGATTTGCTCCCTCGACTCCGTTAAGCCCATCGAAGCCCGCCAGGGCTGGTCGGCGGCGGACATCAACGAGTTCAACAGGGAACGGTTCGACGACCTAGTCACCGCCGGCTGGGATTTGATTATCGTGGACGAGGCCCACCGCATCGGCGGCAGTTCCGCGGAGGTCGCGCGGCACCAACTTGGCCGGGGGGTGTCCGAGGCAAGCCCGTACCTTTTGCTGCTGTCTGCCACACCGCACCAGGGCAAGACGGACGCGTTCCATCGGCTCGTTTCGCTCCTGGACAGGAACGCCTTTCCCGAGCCCGGCAGCGTCACCCGCGAGCGTATCCACCCTTACGTCATTCGCACCGAGAAGCGCCAGGCGATTGACGCCGACGGCAATCCGCTCTTCAAGCCTCGCATCACCAAACTCGTGGCCGTTGACTGGGAGGGACACCAGGACCAAAACCGGCTCTACGACGCGGTCACGGAATATGTGCGCGAAGGCTACAATCAGGCCATGCGCGAGAAAAAGACCTACATCGGGTTTCTGATGATCCTGATGCAGCGGTTGGTCACAAGTTCCACCCGTGCCATCATCACCACTTTGGAGAAACGCCTTGCCGTCCTCCATGAGCCGGGGGAGCAACTCACCTTGCTCCCCGCGTTGACGGACGAGGAGTGGGGCGACCTGGACGGGCAGGATCAGCTCGATTCGTTCCTCAAAACGCGGCTGGCGGCCATGAAAAACGAGCGCGCCGAGGTCGAACTCCTGCTCACCGCCGCGCGCAAAGTCGAGGCGCATGGGCCGGACGCCAAGGCGGAAACCCTGCTGGAGTGGGTTTACAAGTTCCAGAGGGAAGAAGGCGACCCGGACCTCAAGTTGCTGGTGTTTACGGAGTTCGTTCCGACCCAGCGTATGCTCGCCGAGTTCCTCGCAAACCGCGGCATCGCGGTCGCTTGCCTGAACGGCAGCATGAGCATGGAGGAGCGGCAGGAGGTGCAGGCGCAGTTCGCCCGAGAGGCCCGCGTCCTGGTGTCCACGGACGCCGGTGGCGAGGGGCTCAACCTCCAGTTTTGCCACATCGTCGTCAATTACGACATTCCGTGGAATCCGATGCGCCTGGAGCAGCGCATTGGCCGCGTGGACCGCATTGGCCAGGGCTGCGTCGTGCGTGCCGTCAATTTCCTGTTCGAGGATAGTGTCGAGTTTCGCGTCCGCGAAGTCCTGGAACAGAAGCTCTCCGTGATTCTGGAAGAGTTCGGCGTGGACAAGACCAGCGATGTGCTCGATTCCGCTGAGGCGGCCCACATGTTCGATGCGCTCTATGTCGAGGCTTTGCTCCACCCGGACCGCATCCCGCAGACCGTTGAGCAGGTGGCGGAAACCATTAAGGCCCGAGCTGGCGACGCTCACGGGAGGAACTCGATGCTCTCCAACGGCGGCTCCCTATCTCCGGAGGAGGCCAGGCAAACCCTGAATCACCCGCTCGCTGATTGGGTGGAGCGGATGACGGAAAACTACCTCGACGCCTTTGGGGGCAAATACGAGGCCGAACTCGACGGCATCCGCATCCAGTGGCCGGGGGAGACCCAGACGCACCGCTATGCGCTGCCCACGCGCACCACGACGCCCCCGCCGAAGACAGAACTGCTGCGGCTCGACCATCCGAAAGTGCGCGGAATCCTCTCTCGCCTGCCGCGTTACGTTCCCGGGATGCCCGTACCGCGCCTCCGTTTTCCCTCGCTCCCCGACAACCTCGCCGGGATCTGGTCCCTCTGGGAGGTTGGCATCGTTACCCAGGACCGCCAGAAACGCCGGATGATGCCGCTGTTCGTCCATGATAATGGGCGGATGCTGGCGCCCACGGCGAGGTTTCTTTGGGATCAACTCTGCGTTGAGCCGTGGCGGGTCGAGAGTAGCCCGGCGGAGCCACTATCCTCCGAGACTTGGCAGGTTACGGAGGCGCTCGCCCACGAGCATTGCCACGACCTCTACCTGGAGATGCGCCAGAGGCACCTGGCCCAGCTTCAACTCGAAAAACAAACGGCCGAATATAGCTTCCGCTCCCGCCGCAAGATGCTCCAGGGCATCGGGCTGCCTGAGGTCCGCGACCACCGGCTGCGGCGGTTGGCCGAGGAGGAAGGCCAGTGGGCGGAGGAGTTCCGGCGGCAGAGCCGGGTGCAGCCTGGGCTGACGCCGTTGTTGGTGCTGAACATCAGCCAATGATTTGCACTATGGAGGAACGAATGAAAGTCGACTTCAAGAGGGGCCACGATGTTTGAATGGCGCCAACAAATCGTCCGGCGTTTTGTGCCCAAGGTGGCGCGAGTCACGGCCGTTTCCGACCCTGATGGGCTGCTTCGCGATCCAGGCGTTTTTCAGGGCATCCAGGCCAGTGGGTTTTTGATCATCCAGTTTGAGGATTCCGTCTCCTTCCGCTACGACTACGAAAGCCGGTTTCGTTCGAAGTGGGATGGCGGCGGCGACGCTGAACTGGCGGTGGTCTTCAAGCCTGGGGAACGCGAGTTTGAAACCCTGCCCGCGGACGTGCTCGCCGGCGCGCATCGCCTCGCTTTCACGTTGAAGGACATCTTCCCAAAGCTGTCCTACGCGGTGGTCTCGCAGATCGAAACGCTCTATTTCGATGCGCTCTATCGCGCTCAGCAACAGCACGCCTCGCAGCCCCAGGATGAAGCCCAAACGCGTGGCTTTGTTTTGCGCCATGTCTTTGGCATCGAGCCCACGGTTATCAAATCCGTGTCGGACTTGCTGCGGATGCTCTGCCAGCGGCACTATAATAAGGTCACGATACCGGCGATGCTCGACGCCCACTTGGTCGCCTCCTTGCGTGAGAATCCCAACTTCTCCGGTTGGCCACTCGAAATCATCGTACCGAACCGGGCTGCGTTCTGGGAGTTTCTGAACGAGCGTTGGCCCATTTTCGTTCGGGCTTCCAGAGGCGGGTCTCTCATCATCAAAGAGGAAGCGACGTCGTTGAAATACCCCGGTCCACCGGTGTTGCCCTTCGGCCACGACGACGTCCGTGTTTACATAGACAACCTCTTTGAGGATGGGCTCTTGACTCCGGTGGAATGGGATTGGAGCCAGGCTATTGGGAAGACCTGGATTCGCGTCGGACTGCTCGGCAACAAGGTGGAAAATACGGACCTACGTTTCGACGAGTTGGGCAAGCACCTCTTCGACAAGTGCCCCGACTCGGCCGCCTCGCCGCAAGATTGGCTGGCCTACGCCTATCGCTATGCCCAGGCCAATGTGCTCTGGACCCAGGTCAGCGCAGCGGTTCGCGCCCAGTTTCAAAAGCAATTCCCGGAGTTGCGCGACTACGTCAACCAGCGGTTCTTCGACTGGCTCTTGGACCATTACGCCGGGCTCTACAATTACCCGCCCAGCAGCCCGCTGATGGTTCACCACATCCCCGGCTTCGTGGGCCACCAAATTGCCGGCGATCCATCGCGGCGCATTGCCTTCATCCTCGTTGACGGGCTGGCGATTAACCAATGGTTGGTGATGAAGGAATGCCTCAAAGCCGGTGGTTTGACCGGCGCCATCGAGGAGAACGCGCTGTTTGCCTGGATTCCGTCGGTGACGGAGATCTCGCGGCAAGCTGCGTTCGCCGGGAAGATTCCTCGCTATTTCGCCGAGACCCTCGACCGCACGGACCGAGACGAGGCTCGGTGGCGTCAGTTCTGGGGCGATCGGAACCTGTCCCCCGCGGAAGTTGGCTTCGTCTCCATCACTGGCGACATGACCGACCTGGCTGCGGTGGAGGACGCCCTGTCAGCCCAGACGCGGGTGATCGGTATCACCCTCTACAAAGTGGACAAGATTATGCACGGGATGCAGCTTGGCGCGGTGGGCATGTCCGGCCAGGTCCGAACGTGGGCCGAAGCGGGGTTTCCGCTCGCGCTGCTGACGCGGCTCCGTGAACAAGGCCTTGAGGTCTTCATCTCTGCCGACCACGGCAATACCGAGGCCATCGGCCTCGGCCGGCCCCAGGAAGGGGTCCTCAGCGATAAGAGCGGCGAGCGGTGCCGGATTTATTCCGCCCCGACCTTTCGCAAAGCGTGCTTGGCCAAGTTCCCGGGTACCCAGGCCTGGGACCACGGAGGGCTCCCGGAAGGCGTCTGCGTCCTGCTTTCGCCCTACGGAAAGGCGTTCACGCAGGAGGGCTCGACCCTCGTTTGCCATGGCGGAGCCTCCGTGGAAGAGGTTTGCGTCCCGTTCATCCGGATTCCGGCCCGTACTTGACCAGACCGCCATGCGCAACAAAGTGGAACTTGCTTTTCGCCGGAAGGTCCGTGCCGTTTGGCTCGACCAAGGCATGGCCCTGGCCGCACAGGATCTTCCGTGGGAGGAGGCTAAACTAGCCCTGGCCGAGGCGGTCGCCGCCGAGAACTCCGGCGCCGAAACCATCCGGAAGGTGCTGGAGCATGTCCGAACGATCTGGTTCGAGCCGCGGGATAACTGCATCGCCCTTCGCTCGGCTGCGCTAACCCTGTTCCGCGCCAGTAGTTCAGCGGATACATGCATCCTGCTCAATTGGGGCATTGCGATAGCGACCTACCCATTCGTCGGCAGCGTCGGTGAAACTCTGGGGCGCTTGCTGAAATTGCAGCACGAGGTGCATCGCGCTGACCTTCAGCGCCGGCTGCGAGAACAGCACGGCGACCGCGATTTCGTGGGTCGCATCACGCGCTATGACGTGAGCAGTTTCCTGGATTGGGGGATCATCAAGGAAACGAAAAAGGCCGGCGTCTATCTCCCAGGCAAGCAACTCCAGGCCACGAACGCCGAACAACTGGCATGGCTGGCGGAAGCCGTCCTCATTTCGTGTGGTGGGACTCAGATGCCGTTCTCACAACTTTGCCGTCACCCCATCGTCTTTCCCGTTTCGGTGGAGAACCTCAACTCGGGGGTGCTCCGCGCGAATCCGCGGCTCCGGGTCGAACGCCAGAGCCTGAATGAGGAATGCGTATCGCTCCGAGATCCGAGACCCAAGCATTCACCGCATGGGGGAGAACCCTGACAGAACCACCCGATTTGCTTGACATCCATGCGGAATTCCGTTCGTATGGCGTGCAACCGGTTCCAACAACGAAAGACGCATGGTATGACGTCCGCAGATTTTTCAGTCGGGTCTCTCCCCGCTGGCAAGCGTTTCCCCTTGGCGACCACCATTTAGCCTATGCGCCGCCAAAACGATCCTTTGGGCGAACTCCTCCTGAAACTCCCTTGGTGGGTCAGCGCGGCTCTCGGCATCATTGCGTTCGCTGGCGTTCGATGGGGCCTTCCGGTATGGGCCCGACAAGACAACACCCTCCAACTGCTCGCCAAAGGGATCATCCCATACGCTCCGCTCGCCTTGCTGCCTTTTCGGCATGTTTGCCGTCGGCTCGTTCCTATTCGCCACGCAACGCCGCCGCCTCGTGGACCAGCAAACCAACCTGGAAACGCTCCGGGAAACGTCCTGGAAAGACTTTGAATACCTCGTCGGCGAGGCGTATCGCCGACAAGGCTATCAAGTCGAATACTCCCTGAGCCGGGGTGCGGATGGCGGCGTGGACCTGACAATGTACAAAGACGGGCAGAACTCCCTCGTCCAATGCAAACAGTGGAAGGTGTGCTCTGTGGGCGCGCCCGTAGTCCGTGAAATGTTCGGCCTGATGACCGCCGAAAGGCCGACCAGGCAATTATCGTCACCACCGGCAACTTCACGCGCGATGCCCGGAACTTCGCCGCCGGCAAACCCGTCGTCCTGGTTGACGGGCCACAACTCCTCGCCCTTGTCCGGTCGGTTCAAGCTGAGCGGACCGAACCCGAAAGCGAAACCACTCCTGCCGCAGCCGAAATAGCCATACCGGCCTGCCCGCAATGCGGTAAGCCCATGGTTCAGCGTATCGCCCGGCGTGGCAGCAACCCCGGTAACCGGTTTTTGGGGCTGTTCCGCCTATCCCGCCTGCAAAGGCATCCGGAATTGAACCCCACGCCCCTGACCATGAAATCAAAAATCACCAAACCTGCTCCCGTCGGTGGAGTCCTGCGAGGAGCTGGCGGGATGCATGGGCCAGGCTGGAGCGAGGGGGCTACTGGCCAATTTGGAGGACGTGATCGTACATCATCGGCTCAGCGTTCACCTTGCCATCCGCGATTCTATAGTAATGCACCCTCTTCCCCGGCCCGTTCGTCAGTATCCAGGCCACAGCGTTCGCGTGTACGTCCTCAATCAGGTGGGCCTGGCGCGCCGCGTCTGCGTACGTTGCCCCTACGCTGTCCACTCGGACCGACACACCAAAAGCCTCATAGTGCAACACCACCGACACGGCCTTCCCAAGTGCGCCAGGCGTTCCCGGAAGGGTAGCGCTGATCTTGTCGAGCCACGGCTTGTAGCGTGGCAGGATTACCACCTTATAAAAGTCCTTTACAGCCTCCGCAGTGATGATCCCAACGGCAGAACCCAGCAGTCCAACGACTGCAATCAGTCCGCCAATGACCATGTCATTGCGCGGTGACGTGCGCCGTGGCATGTCAAGGCCAGCAGGGAGAGCCCCTTCGCACTGGGGTAGGTCTGACAATGCTCTTGCCAACTCAGCGGCGCTGAGCATGGTGTCCGCGGGACCAATGGCCCACGTCGTTATGGTGTAGCCTGGTGTGCTCATAGGGTCAGCTTGCGACTATTTCTCGGTCATACCACCCGCGGAGCCTCTGACCTGTCAGCGGGTAATCCTTCGACGGGTGCATGGAGCGTAGCGGCGGCGGATTGCCGAGTCAACGGCGATTACTGACACGGCGATTACTGAGCTGTCGATTACTGAGTTTGTCGATCCGCCGGAGCCCCAAGCGCAACTCCGTGAACCCGAGCGACCGCCGCCGCACCAGGAACACGGCTCTGGCCAGACTCGTCCGCAAGGCCGGTGGTCCGACGTGCCGTGCCAGCAGAGCCCAAGCGAAAGATCTGATCCCGCCCAAGAATTGATCCTCCGGACTTGACGTTGCCCACGCACGAGTAGTACGTCATGAGATGGCCGAAAGCCGGCCGCTGTATGAGCAAGTTTATTCTGCCCGAATATACGGTGTACTTCGACACCAACGCCGCCTATTCGCCCAAACCAAACGAGCCGATTTCAGGAGGGTTCCTGGCCGCCTTGGCTGAGATCCGCAAGCTGACGGCCGTCGCCGCCAAGGTGCCCAGCGTTGTCATCCACGAGTTGTGTTATCAGCGAACGCATATGGCGTTGCAGGCAGCAGAGAACCAGCGGAAGAACGCGGAGACAATAAGACAGATTTCAGGCATCGTCGCACCGAATATCCCAGATTTCCAGACTCTGAAAGTCGGTTGCGAAAAGCGCCTTCAGCATTGCTTGAGCAAGCACGCCATTGAAGTAATCGAGACCCCGGTCCAGAAGATCAACTGGCAGCGGGTGATCGACTCCGCTTGCTGGCGGTGCCCGCCATTCGAAAAGCCAAAGTCCGAGGATGATCTGGCGGAGAAGGGCTTTCGGGACAGCATGATCATTGAGTCCATTGTCCATGATGCGGAAGCGGTGAAGGACAGCACCGTCGTAGTGCTCTCGAAGGACAAGATGTTCACGGCCGGGCTGAAAAATCGAGTGGCCGGGATAAAGGGACCGATCGAGTATCATGATGGTTGTGCCGCGCTCCTCACCCGACTCAACCTGTTGAACAGAACGCAAAACGACCAGTTCGCGGCCGCCGTGCTCGAAAAGGTCAGCTCAGTATTTTACGACCCCGTGGACCCGAATTGTGCGGTCTTCGCCCACAAGCTGCTTGAACAGTTGCGGCAAGAGCACGATAATGACCTGAGCCAGCCTTCCATTCTCTCCCTCGTTAAGCCGGGGCAGATCACGACCTCACCGGGCGATTGGTTAAGTGAAATGACGGAGTGGAGCCCGCTGAGCGACCTAAAGGTAAACGCGACGGCGCCGGAGTTTGTCACTGTTGACGACCAGGGGCGCTACCACTGGAAGAGTGAATTGACGCTGGCACGCCTGCTGCGCAGGAAGCACCGGCCCGGCCGGCAGGCCTTTGATCTGCCCGAGGAACGGATCAGAATTAAGAAGGTCGATGTCCTCTGGAGCGCCGAGGTCGCCCCTGACACAGCCGAGTTCTCGAATACTCGCATCGACGAGACAAACCCGCAGTTTTCGGATGAGTTCGTCGAGGCGACCTGGCAGCTCCGGACGCAGTTCGATTTGCCCCTGCTCCCAGGCATCGACCCCAAATAGCCGCTTCGGCTTGACGGCTCTGAGCTTGGCGCTGTCGGGGCGCCCACCTTACGGATCTATGTGCCCCAGGCCTTCGATTCCTGGAACGAGGAGTGGACACCGGAGCGGGAGCGGGTGGAACAACTCCTCACGACAGAGTAAACCCGGATGCGGATGGCGCGACGCTTCACCATAGGCCGGCGATGGTCATGCGGCGCGCCAGAGGGGGAGATCGTCAAACCACTGGCGGGTGGGCTTGGCGGGCTTGGGTTTCGGCTGGGTGGGCGCCGGGATGGGGACCGGCCTTCGCTCGGAAGCTTCGGCACGGCAAGCCGTGACCGGGGCGGGCAGCGGCTCCGGAGCGGGGGCGGGCTCCACGGTAGGTTCGATGGGGGCGAAGTGGACATACTCTTCGTCATCCAAGAGGTCGGGGGCTTCCGCCGGCACCACGGCGGCTACGGCGGACGGGGCCGGTGGCGCGACGGGCGCGACGGGGGGCGGCACCAGGGCGGCAGCCAGCGCCGGAGCAGCTACGGGCAGGGGGAGGATGTTTGATGCGATGCCCCAGGCGCGCATGGCCTGGGCCAATTGAGCGCAGAGGGCGGGCCATTCCTTTTCGAGGTCGCGTTCGTCGATGGTGCCGTTGTCCTTCATCTCGGCAAAGTCCGTTGCGGCGATTTGAAGGAGCTCAGCGAGGTTGACTTCGGAGGGGTCTTCCCCGATGAGGCGGCCGTCGAGCACCAGGTCGGCGGCATCCCCCTTTTCCTGGATGTTGCTCTCCAACTTGCGGTCAATCGAACCATCCGCGATGACGGGATAGACGTTGACAGGCTTGACGGAGTTGAGGCGCCAGATGCGGTTGATGGCCTGGACGAACTTGTCGAAGGCCCAGGAGTAGGCAAGCAACACGACGTTGTTGCACAGGTGGAAGCTGTGCCCCTCAGACATGCACTCGACGCCGGCCAGCATGACGGGCACACCGCTGTCGAGGCCCTGCTTGAACAGGGCGGCGGCGGACCCGCGGCGGCCGGGGGAAGTCCGGCCATCCAGGAGGACGTGCTTGACCCCGGCCTCGCGGAGGCGGTCGCTCAGGGCGTCCAGGGAATCATGGAAGGCGCTGAACACGATGACTTGCTCCTGGCGCTCGAGGATTTGATGGATGAGGGAGAGGCCGCTGGCGAGCTTGGGGATGAACGAGAGGCTACTCCGGGGGGTGCCTTGGGTGAGGCCGTCGGTCTCGGGCCGCTTGAGCAGGGCGCTGGTGGGGTTGGCGGCGGCAATGCGGAGGGCCTGGAGCTTGGCGCCCAAGGCGGGCTTGCCGTTGCAGTCGAGGTATTCGGCCTGGAGGTGGAATTTGTAAACGGCGGCTTGCGCCTTCCCCATGGGCACGCGCACGACCTGGCGGGTCATGGAGACGAGGTCTTCGCCGCAGTCGGTCTTGCGACGGCGGAGGATGATGGGGGCGAACAGCTTCCACAGGCGGTGGATGTTGCAGACCTGGGGGGTCTTCTTGACGTAGCGGCGGCTGGTCTCGGAGCGTTCCTCAGCGCTGAGGTTGCGCTCGGTCACCAGGAATTCATCGGCGAAAGTACCGGCGTCATCGTCGCCAAAGGGGAAACGGGGGCTGGCATCGCGGTGCGATCCGGTGGCCCAATGGGCAAGCCGGAAGACGTCGGGCAGGCGGTTCTTGATGGGCGTGCCGGTGCATACGAGGCGGAACTTGGGGGCCATTTGGCGGACGCCTTTGCCGACCAGGGTGTCCTCGCCCTTGAGCTTGACGCCCTCATCGGCCACGACGACGGCGAAGGTGTTGGAGCAGAGATCGGCCAACGAGGGAGAATAGACGCACTTGATGGGGCGGTTGGTGCGGCTCTGGTAGCGGGACTCGCCGATGTTGACGGACATGGCGCTGTGGGCGATGGCGACCAGGCGCCCGGCGACGCTACGGCGCTGGTTGCAGGTAAGATCCCGGACGGAGATCTCGCGAGGGGGGACGGTCTGGGGGGCGAAGTCCTTGAGGATGTTGAAGGACTCATCCAGCTCCATCTGGTAGTATTTGTTGGCGTGCTTCCGCAAGGTGAACCAATGGTCACTGAGGTTCGCCAGCGATTCGTTGGGACCGGACATGAGCCGGGTGTAGTGCTTCTCGTACCGTTCACGGCGCCCGGCATAGAACTCCTCCAGGTCACGCTCGGAGAGGTTGAGCAGCTTGAGCATGGCGATGGGGTCCGCGATGTTCAGCTCGGGAAACGGGGTGACGCCGTTGCGGGAAAGCTGGGTGTAGGTGGTGAGGTAGTAGCCGGGGGCCAGGACGCGGCGGCCGGTGGCGGCGTCGAGGGTGGACAGTGCGAGGAAGCTCTCCTGGGAGTCGAGGATGGTGGGGGTGACGCCGAAGTGCTTATGGCCCTCGTCAATGATTTGGGCATGGAGGTCGCCACTGGCGATGATGAGGACGGGCTCCGCCGGGCA
>Ga0182030_10006379_pt1 | contig 24896 bp, 17 predicted proteins | sample 812S3MmetaG_FD_121299 | JGI IMG/M metagenome (GOLD analysis project Ga0182030, IMG submission 121299) | Permafrost microbial communities from Stordalen Mire, Sweden - 812S3M metaG (Illumina Assembly) | ecosystem: Environmental > Terrestrial > Soil > Wetlands > Permafrost | place: Sweden...
ATGCGCCCGAGCGCCCCGTCGCGCGCGACGATGGCCGAGCCGTCGGTGAGAGGCCAGCCGTCTTCGATCGCGGTCGCGAGCGGCCTCGCGCCGAAGGTGCGCGCCGACGGATCGACCTTCGCCTCCGACTCCGAGCCCGCGTCGGGCGCCCCCACGAGCCGGCCGGCATGCCCATCCGGCCTCACCCCCCACCACTCCGTCTGGCGCGCCTCGTCGAGGCCACCCACCGCGATGCCGTCCTCCATCAGCACTAGGTCCGTCGGCTCGATCGGGAGCGCGAGCCGGCTCCACGTCGAGCCGGCGTCGAGCGTCAGCAGCGCGCCGCGGAAGTCGGCGATGACGACCGCGCGCCATGCGTCGAGCGCCGCCACGCGGCCCAGCGCAGGCGTGGCAGGGAGCGGACCGAGTCCCCCGAGGAGGCCGTGTCGCGGATCGACAGCGACCAGGGTTCCCTGCGGCGCGCGCACGTAGACGCGGTCGAGCCCAACCTGCACCTGGCCGATCGGCCCGCTCGTCGTGAGCAGTGGCTGCGCCCGACCAAGCCACGTGTCGGAGCGCCACAAGCGGCTGTCCATCGCGAAGAGGAACCCGCCGCCCATCCGCTCCGGCACATCGACCACGAACGACGGCGCGGCGGGCAGGCGATCGCTCGCGGCGGCGATGGCTCCATCCGGCCAAGAGACCACGCGCTCCCCCGCGACGATGGCCCGCGAACCGCCTCCCGGCGCCACGCCCCATCCACGCCCGGCGCTCAGGCTCTCCGGCAGGACGCGGGCCCCGTGCACCGTCACGTCGTCGGGCGCGCGGAGGTCCCTCTCCCGGAAGCCGCGCTCGGGCGCGCTCCCGTGAAGCCTCGCCTGCGATCCGGCGCAGCCGGCGGCGGTCGCCAGCGCGAGCCCTCCCATCACTGTCCGCGCGAGTCTCACGGGACGCACGTCGTGATCGTAGCGCGGTCTTCCGGTCCACCCGCTTCATGTTGTGTTGGCCTGGGCGTTCCAGGCGTTCTAGAAGAACGCGACCATGAGGCCTGGCATCTTCGCTTTTCCCCTCGTTGCTGCAGCGGCCGCATTCATCGCGGCGTGTCACCACGAACCGCCGGAGCTCGTGCAGGTCGATGCGGCGTCGCCATCGCCGTCGGCCTCTTCCTCTACTCCTCTGGCTTCTTCCTCCGCCGAGACCGCTGCTCCCGTCGACGCGGGCGGAGCGGACAGCGGCCAGCAGGCCACGCTCCACACGTTCTGCAGCGGAGCCTTCTCGGCCGACGAAGAACGCATGCGCGACAAGTGCTCGACGGCCGACCAGACGCTGACGCAGTCGATGGGAAAAGCCGCCGCCGGCGTCTGCGCCAACGACCTGACCATCGCACTCGGGCGTTCACGCGCGAGCTTCGACGCCGACGTCGGCCGGAAGTGCGTCGAGATGCTGCACCAGAAAGAGCTCGCGCAGACCAGCGAGACCGACACGCTCTTTCAGCACGCCCCGTGCGACCGCGTGCTGCTCGGGCTGCAACCCGAGGGGCAAGCGTGCCGCTTCTCGGTCGAGTGCAAGGAGGGCCTCGCGTGCGTCGGCTACAAGGTCGGCGTCGATGGGACATGTAAGAAGCCGCCTGGCGCGAACGAGACCTGCACGCTGCAGCCCTACGGCAGCCTCGTGAACGTCGCCGGGTCGGCGCTGCACCATCCGGCCTGCGCCGCGGGTGCCTTCTGTGACGGAACCATGTGCCAGCCGCGCGTCCAGCCGGGCAAGGCGTGCAGCAAATCGGCCGCATGCGCCGCCGGGCTCTCGTGCGTCATGGGCAAGTGCGGGCTGCGCGCCGGAACAGGGGCAACGTGCGCGTCGCCGGGCGATTGCGCCTTCGGCCTCTGGTGCGACCGCCCGGGCGACGGCGGCGCAGGCAAGTGCGCAGCGAAGCGCGCCGAGGGCCAGGACTGCACGTCGCCGGCCGCGTGCAAGGGTCGCTGCGACCTCCCCGGGAAGCCCGACGGGCGCACCGCGGGCAAGTGCGTGGCGATCTGCGGCTCGGGGTAGCGTCGCATTTGGCGCGCGTCCACGATCCGCGTAGCTTCCGGGGCGCGCCTGACTGGCACGCTTGCCGCTCAGGTCGACGGGCCCGATCCTGTATCGTGTTTGCTCGGGAGGAGCACGCCGCCGATGCGATCGTCTCACTTCGCCACCGCCGCCATTCTGCTGTCCGCCGCGACGCTCGCGAGCGGAACGGCGGAGGCCCAGTCCACCGCCAGCGGCTTCGCCCTGGACCGGTTCAATCCCTCCGAGCGCGGCAGCGAGTGGTTCGCCACGGACTCGCTCGATCTCCGGGGCAACTGGCGGCCGGCCATCGGCCTCGTGGGGGAGCTCGCGGACAGCCCCCTCGTCCTCTACAACGCCGACGGCTCGAAGCTGGCGACCCCCGTTCACTACGAGCTCATTCTCCATCCCGGCGCGTCGCTGGTGCTCTTCGATCGCCTGCGGCTCGGGTTCGATCTGCCCATCGCGGCCTACCAGGACGGCACGGGCGGCACCATCAATGGGGTCACGTACCCGGGCATCACCTCGGGCGGCGTGGGCGACCTGCGCCTCGGCGCCGACGTGCGGCTCTTCGGGGAGTACGGCGACGCTTTCCGCCTCGCCGCCGGGGCGCAGCTCTTCGTCCCCACGGGCAGCCGATCGAGCTACCTGAGCGACGGCAGCGTTCGCGTCATCATCCCGCGCGTCCTCATCGCCGGCGACATCGACTGGTTCGCCTACGCCGCCCATGCGGGCTTCAACTACCGCGGCCTGACCGACTCGTTCGGAGGCACGGGCCTCGGCAGCGAGTTCGTGTTCGGCGCCAGCGCGGGCGTTCACGCGATCGACCGCAACCTGCTCATCGGCCCGGAGCTCTACGGCTCCACGGTGGTGACGAACGGCGCAGCCTTCGCGAAGGCCGACACACCGCTCGAGCTCATGCTCGGCGCGCACTACCTCATCGCGTCGTCGGTCCGCGTGGGCGCCGGCGTGGCTCCCGGGTTGACGCGCGGGTACGGCGAGCCCGCGGTCCGTTACGTCGTGGCGATCGAGTGGGCGCCCTCCCCCGCGAAGGCCCCGCCGTCCGACCGCGACCACGATGGGATCCTCGACGCGGACGACGCGTGCCCCGATGTGCCGGGCGTGAAGACCGACGACCCGCAGACCAACGGTTGCCCGCCCCCCGAGGCGCCGCCCCCCGACCGGGATCACGACGGGATCCTCGATGCGGACGACGCGTGCCCCGACGTCCCCGGCGTGAAGACCGACGACCCGAAGACCAACGGCTGCCCGCCGGACCGGGATCACGACGGGATCCTCGACGCGGACGACGCGTGCCCCGACGTCCCCGGCATCAAGACCGACGACCCGAAGACCAACGGGTGCCCGCCCGCCGATCCGGACCGCGACAAGGACGGCATCCCCAATGAGCAGGACGCTTGCCCTGACACTCCGGGGCCGAAGAACGCCGACCCGAAGAAGAACGGCTGCCCCGTGGCTGCCATCGTCGGCAAGCAGATCGTCATCCTGGAGCAGGTCAAGTTCGCCACCGGGAGCGCGAAGATCCTGCCCGCGAGCGACACCGTCCTCAGCGCCGTGCTCGCGGTGCTGATGTCGCACACGGAGATCGCGAGCCTGCGCGTCGAAGGACACACCGACAATGTGGGCAGCGCCGCGATGAACAAGGATCTCAGCGCCAGGAGGGCGGCGTCCGTCGTATCCTGGTTGATCCATCAAGGCGTCGCCGGCAACCGACTGACGAGCGCGGGCTTCGGGATGGAACGACCCATCGATACCAACGCCACGCCCGAAGGCCGGCAGAACAACCGCCGGGTCGAGTTCCACATCGACGACCCGGCGACCAAGTGACGCGACGCACGGAGTAGGAATTCATGAACCACAAGCCTTTCTCGCTTCTTCGTCACCTCGTCGTGGCCGGCACCGCCGTGGCCATGGTAGCCGCCTGCACGGCGGACCGGGCCCCGAGCGGCGAGCCCGTGGCTACGACGTCCGCCGCCGTCTTCACCAACGGCTCCTTCGAGACCGGCGCCGCCGGGGCGGCTCCCATGTCGTGGACCGTCGCGCCGTTCCTCAACCCGGACCCGGGCGGCGTCACCGTCCAGACGCCCGAAACGCGGGCGGGCCTTAACCTGGCGGCCGGCGGCAAGGCCCTGACGACCACCATCGCGGCCACCAACCAGCCCGACCCTGATCTCGGCGCGACGGCCTCGCTGCGCGTCTGCCGCTACGGCGCCCAGTGCGCGCGCGTGAACTTCCACAGCAGCACGACGTACGGCAACGGCAACAACGTCAACTCGCTCTCGCAGACGATGACCGTGGCGGCGGGAGACGTCGATCCCACCGACGGCAAGGTCCACGTGCGCTTCGTCGTCGCGCCGGTCCTCCAGAACCCCGTCCACGCCGTGAACGAGCAGCCGTACTACTTCGTGCAGCTCACCGACGTCACGACGGGCGCCATCCTCTACACGGACTTCAACCTGAGCGCGCAGCCCGGCGTGGCGTGGAAGACCGTCATGGGCGGAACGGCGAACGAGATCGACTACACGGACTGGGCGCTCGTCGACATCACACCGGCGAACGGGAACCTGGCGATGGGCGACTCGGTCAAGCTCGAGGTCATCGCCGGCGGCTGCTCGCTCGGCGGTCACTTCGGCGAGATCTACGTCGACGGCGTCGGCGCGACCTTGCCGGGTCTCTACGTCAGCGGCACGGGCCCGGCGGAGGCGAACGCGGGCACGAACATCACCTACACGCTCACCTACAAGAACGGCGCTGCGACGGCGGAGACGGGCGCGATCATCGACTTCACGATTCCGCCGAACACGACGTTCCAGGCCATCACCCCTCCGACCGGAGCCACGTGCGTCACGCCGGCGGTCGGCGGGACCGGCACCATCGTGTGCACCTTCGCCGGCGCCATTGCCGCCGGGGCCACGGGCAGCCTCACCATCACGGTGAACATCGACGCGGCCGCGACCGGCACCATCGTCGCCGGCACGTACGACATCCATTCGACCCAGGAGACGGCGCTCACCGGCAACAAGATCACCACCGAGATCGGTTGCCTGAAGGACACCGACTGCCCGACCGGCGACTGGTGCAAGGAGGCGGCGCCCTCGGCGTGCACGCCCACGCTCGCCAACGGAACGGCGGTCCCGACCGACGGGCCGCACACCAACCCGACGCTGAACGGCACGTGCACGGCGGCCGCCGGGACGCTCGTGTGCACGAGCACCGTATGCGACACGGCCGACAACAAGTGCGGCTACGCGAACGGCGACGGGCCGTGCACCGCGGCCACCGGGCCGAAGGAGTGCCGCTCGGGCGCGTGCAGCACCAACGGCAAGTGCGAGCCGGCGGGCGGATGCAACGTGGACGCCGACTGCGCGGCGGGCGACTGGTGCGCGGAGGCGACCCACACGTGCACGCCGCAGCTCGCCAACGGAAAGCCCGTCCCCACGGACGGGCCGCACACCAATCCGACGCTGAACGGCACGTGCACGGCGGCGGCCGGGATCCTCGTGTGCGTCAGCGCCGTCTGTGACACCAAGGACAACGAGTGCGGCTATGCCAACGGCGACGGACCGTGCACGGTGGCCAGCGGGACCACGGTGTGTCGCTCGGCGGCGTGCAGCACCAACGGCACGTGCGAGCCAGCAGGCGGATGCAACGTCGACGCGGACTGCGTGGCCGCGGACTGGTGCGCGGAGAGCACGCACACCTGCACGCCGAAGCTAGCGAACGGGACGGCGGTCGCGACCGATCCGGCGCACACCAATCCAACGTTGAATGGCACGTGCACCGCGGCGGCCGGGGCGCTCGTGTGCGCCAGCGCCGTGTGCGACACGAAGGACAACGAGTGCGGGTACGCCAACGGCGACGGGCCGTGCACGCTCGCCGACGGGGGCACGGTGTGTCGCTCCGGGACGTGCAGCTCGACCGGCGTGTGCATCGCTCCGAGCACGTGCAACGTGGACGCCGACTGCGCCGCGGGCCACTGGTGCGACGAGACGGCGCACACCTGCGCCGCGCAGCTCGCGAACGGCAGCCCGGTTCCGACCGACGGCCCTCACACGAACCCGACGCTGAACGGCACGTGTACAGTGGCGGCCGGGACGCTCGTCTGCACCAGCGGCGTCTGCGACACGAAGGACAACGAGTGCGGGTACGCCAACGGCGACGGCCCCTGCACGACGAGCGACGGCACCATCGTGTGCCGCTCCGGAGCGTGCAGCACCAACGGCACGTGCGAGCCCGCTGGCGGTTGCAACACCAACGCGGACTGCACCGACCCGGCGACGCCCGACTGCAACACGACGACCCACACGTGCCAGGCGGTTCCGGACGCGGGCACGGACGCTGGCGGAAAGCCCGATGCGGGCGCGGACTCGGGCGAGCCCACGGTGGACGCCGCGGCCGAAGCCGCCGCGGAGGCAGGGGCGGACGGAGCGGTGCACGACGCGGGTGACGCAACCGCGGCGGACGCGACGGCGCCGGAGGAAGACGCGGGCGGCGACGGGTTCGTGGAGGGTGGCGGCTGCGCCGTCGGGCGCACCACGGATGCACCGCCGCCGGTGCTGGCGGGCCTGCTGCTGGCCCTGGGGATGGGGCTCGGCGCAAGGCGGCGACGACGGGTCGGCTGAGCGTCGAGAGCGCTCCGGCGACGGACGGACACAGTGCGCCGGATCGTCGTCGCCGACGAGCACGAGGTTCCGGGGAACGCCGCACTTGCACCGCGTGTCCCACCGGGCCCGCGAGGCCCAGAGGCGACGAGAAGGAGAAGAATCGTCACACGCGTCGCCCGGGAGGACCCAAGGCAGCCGCGCGCTCGGGTGTAGTTCATCGGGAACTCCAGAGCGCGACCGTTGTCGCTCCTTCCGTACGGACTTGTCGCGTACTTCGCTTTCCCCGGTTCATGTGAGCTGACGGCCTACATCACCGCGTCACAAGCGTGGGTGACACGCCCATGCAATGCTCCCTTGGATCGATTCGGGTCAGCGCTCGTCAGACTGAATCGGAGGACGTCACATGGGGCTTCGGGCGTACGGCGTGGCGGTTCTGGTGGCAGGGGCAGGCCTGTGGGCCATGAGCGGCACGCAGCGGGAAAAGTCGGTGCTCGCCGAGGCCGCACCTGCCGCTGTGCGGGTCCTGGAGTTCAACGCCGCCGTCCGGCCCGATGACGTCGAATCGACGCGCGCGCTGGCGCAGGCCTACCTCGACGCACGCCAGCCGGGCCTGGCCATCGTGCTGGTCGAGGGGTCGAGGCGCACGGTGCACGACGATGTACGCATCCAGCACGTGTACGCGCGGGCCCTCGTCGACGGGGGACGGAACGAGGAGGCGCTCGCGGTCGAAACGAGCGTCGTCGCCACCTGCCATCCCATCGCGGAGGGTGCGCCGGCTCCTGCCGGGTGCGACTCGCTGCTGCTCGCCTCGGCGATGCGTCGCACGGACATCTTGCGCGAGCTGGTCGCGCTGGGGGTGGAGGACGCGCAGGCGCACCCGGAGATGAGCCTCGTCGCCTATCAGAACGCCACGCGCGAGGCGCGTGTGATGGTCCAGTAGTAGTCTCTACTTCGGTCTCGCAAGCTTCGTTTCGCCCGCTTCCACGCATCCGCTCCCGAGCCATCCCCCTCGCCAGGCGCGTCGCCGGCACGAGTCACGGAAAACAGCAGGTCCATGGACGACGGCGAACGACGGAAGCACAATCGTTACGGGAGCCTCGTGCCCTCGATGGCGACGGCCGCCGTGGCGGTCGCGGGGTGCGCGCATTTTCCGTTCGGGCAAGGGGCGCACGAGCCCCCCGTCCGACCCGCGAGCATGCAGGCGCAGGAGGACATCAACCTGCTCCTCTTGCCGAGCGCCGCGCTCGCCTCGCCGGCCGACGCCGTCGTGCGCGTGGTCGGGCCGCAGATGACCTGCAGCGGGACGCTCATCGCCGACGATCTGGTGCTCACGGCGCATCACTGCGTGGTCGAGCGGGGCGCGCACGGTGAGTTCACGGCGAAGTCCCTCGCGCCGGCCTCTCTTCAGGTCGAGCTGGGCGGGGACTACCTCCCGTGGGGCAACGTCGGCCTGACGGCGGTGCTGGCGCCGACGTGCGGCGAGGCGGGCGGGCGGGGGGACATCGCGGTGCTCGTGCTCGAGCGCAAGCTCGTCGGCATGGCGACGATTCCTCTTCGTGAAGCGGCGCCACGCACGGGCGAGCTCGTCTACGCCGCAGGCTTCGGCCGCTGCGCGCTCTCCGCAGAGGGCATCCGCCGCCGTGAGCGCGAGGGCGGCCCCGTCGCGTCCGTCTCGCACGGCGCGTTCGAGGTGGAAGCCAGCGTGTGCCCGGGTGACTCTGGCGGTCCTGTGCTCGACCTGAAGACCCGCGAGGTGGTCGGCGTCATCAGCCTTAGCGCGATGGATTACGACGAGGGGACCCGTGGACGCTCCGTTTTCACGCGCGTCGACGAGATGCCGAAGCTCGTCGCCTATGCGCGCCTCGTGGCTGATGGCGGCGATCCGAGCGACCTCCCGCCGCTGAGCTGCGAATAGGCCCTCCATGCGCTAGCTTGGCGAGCCATGAGCCAAGCCCCCGCCCCGCCCGTCCCCTATCGGGGCGACCCGGGCGAAACGCTGCCGGCTTGCAAGTGCGGCACGGACGCTGACAGCAAGTTCTGCGTCCAGGATCGCGAGTACAGCTTCCTCCGCACGCTGTACCTGCTCTGGGGAGGGACCTCGGTGCCGACGAAGGTGTCCTTTCGCTGCGTGAAGTGCGGCGAGACCTTCGAGGTGACGACCAGCCCCGCGGTCTGTCGCCGGTACATCAAGTAGTCTCTCCCAGCGATACGTCCGAGACCGGACTCCCGTTCCTCCCCCGCTCCACTGGAGATCGAAGCCATGTGCGGCATCGTCGGCTACGTCGGTTCGAAGCAGTGCGCCCCCATCCTCGTCGAAGGGCTGCGACGCCTCGAGTACCGCGGCTACGACTCGGCGGGGCTCGCGCTCCACACCGGCGGCGGCATCGAGATCGTCCGCGCCGTCGGCAAGCTCGCGAACCTCGAGGCCGCTCTCGAGAAGAGCCCTCTCGCCGGGACCACGGGCGTCGGTCACACGCGCTGGGCGACGCACGGACGTCCGTCCGAGGCCAACGCGCACCCGCACGTGGCGGGCAAGGTCGCCGTCGTCCACAACGGGATCATCGAGAACCACGTCGCGCTGAGGCGCGCCCTCGAGGCCCGGGGCGTACGCTTCGCCAGTGACACGGACACCGAGATCGTCGCGCACCTGGTAGACGAGGCGCTCCGCGCCGGGTCGCCACGTCTCGTCGAGGCGGTCCGCGCCGCGCTCTTGCAGGTTCGCGGTGCGTACGCCATCGCGGTGCTCGCGGTGGGCGCGCCCGACGAGATCGTCGTAGCGAAGGCCGAGAGCCCGCTCGTCATCGGCCTCGGGCAGGGCGAGACGCTGTGCGCCAGCGACATCCCGGCGCTCCTGGCGCACACGCGCGACGTCGTGTTTCTCCATGACGGCGAGGTGGCGACGCTGACGCGCGCGGGGGCCGAGATCACGACCCTCGACGGCCAGTCCGTCACCCGCGCCTCGAAGACCATCGACTGGTCGCCCACCCAGGCCGAGAAGGGCGGGTACAAGCACTTCATGCTCAAGGAGATCCACGAGCAGCCGCGCGCCGTGGAGGACACGCTGCGCGGTCGCGTCGATCTGGCCGAGGGCGACGTGATCGGTGAGGAGATCGGCATCACGGCGGAGCTCGCGAAGTCGATCCGGCGCGTGTACTTCGTCGCGTGCGGCACGAGCGCGCACGCGGCGATGGCCGGGCGCTACTGGGTGGAGCAGCTCGCGCGCGTGCCGGCGGTGGTCGAGATCGGCAGCGAGGTGCGGTACCGCGAACCCGTCTTCGGGCCCGACGACCTGGTCGTCGCCGTCAGCCAGAGCGGCGAGACGCTCGACACGCTCGCGGCGGTGAAGACCGCCAAGGCGCGGGGCGCGCACATCCTCTCGGTCGCCAACGTCATGGACAGCGCCATCCCGCGCCTCAGCGACGCCGCGCTGTACACGCACGCGGGCCCGGAGATCGGCGTCGCGTCGACCAAGTGCTTCACGACGCAGCTCGTGGCGATGCTCCTCCTGTCGGTGTACCTCGGGCGGCGTCGCGGGACGCTGTCGCAGGAGGAGGGGCGTCGCATCCTCGACGCGCTGACCAAGGTGCCGCACCAGATGCGCGACGTCCTGGCCAAGGCGGAGGAGCTGAAGTTTCTCGCGAAAAAGTACATGCGCACGCAGCACATGCTGTTCCTCGGGCGCGGCACGGGCTTCCCGATCGCGCTCGAGGGGGCCCTCAAGCTCAAGGAGATCTCGTACATCCACGCCGAGGGGTACGCCGCCGGCGAGATGAAGCACGGCCCCATCGCGCTCATCGACGAGGAGATGCCGGTCGTCGTCGTGTGTCCGAAGGACGCGCACTACGAGAAGACGTTCTCCAACATGCAAGAGGTCCAGGCGCGCGCGGGGCAGATCATTGCGGTGTGCACCGAGGGCGACGGGGACGTCCGTGCGCTGCTCGCGGCCGACGCCGCTCCACACAGCGCGAAGCGCGGTCACATGCCGCCGCCACCCGAGCCGGACATCGTCGAGATCCCTGCCGCCGCGCCCGAGGTGCTGCCGCTGCTGTCGGTCATCCCTCTGCAGCTCCTCGCGTACTACGTCGCCGACCTCAAGGGGACCGACGTCGACCAGCCACGCAACCTCGCCAAGACCGTGACCGTGGAGTGAGTTTTTTCGACTAGGCTCGCCCCCCGATGGCCTCCGTCATCCTCGGCGAGTGGACGCACCGGCGCGGCGACGCCGGGGGTGCGCGCGCGATCGCCGCGGAGATCGACAAGCCTCGCCCGGAGATCGCCTGGTCATGGCGCCCGGAGCACGGGGGGCCCGTCGACCAGGTGCGAGTGGTTGGCACGAACGTCGTCGTTGCGACGATGATGCCGCGCGACGCGGGGGCGCCCGGATGGGAGCACGCGGTCGTGTATTCCCTCGACGCGCGCACGGGCGTCGAGGTGGCGCGTCGCGTGCTGCCGGATCCGGTGCCGGTGGCAGCGATGGTGGTCGAGTCCGGAGTGCTCCACGTTGTGGCGACGCGCCGGGGAGAGCCCATCTTCTGGTATGCGCTCTCGCCGGCCGACCTCGTGCCCACGCACCGGCGCATCGTGGCGCTGACGTCCGGTCACGACGACGTGCTGGAGGCCTGGGCGTCGCCGGACGGAGGGCTCTGGCTCGAGCTCGAAGGTACGACCGACTCGGACGAGCACCACGCGCTCGCCTACGCATTCGCCGACGCATTGGGAGAGAGCCCCGCGACCTACCGGCACGAGGACGACGTGACGGAGGGCACCGCCCTCGCGCGCGACGCATGCGCCGGAGGCCGCGAGCTCTTCACGCCGGTCGACGGTCGATGGACGCACGACGCCCCCGTGCCGCCCGCCCTTTCGCGGTTGAGCCCTGCCGCCGACGAGGAGGAGGCCTGGGTCAGCGCGACCGTCATGGGACCTCGCTCGCGGATCCACGCCCTCGGCGGAGGCGGCGTCGTCTGCGCAGTGGCGACGGCGGAGGACCCGGAGCGTCCGGATCGGGCGCAGGTGGAGGCCTTCGCCGTCGACCGCGCGTCCGGCGTCGTGCGATGGCGGGCCGTGGGGGATCGCGTCGAGCTCAAGTCTCCGCTGGGCGACTCGGCGCGCGTGGCGCGACGTCCGAACGGCGAGCTGCTCTTCCAGAGTCTGGGCACCGACGGGACGCCCTGCACGCCGCTCCTCTGCGCGCGACCCGACGGTCGGCTCGACGCCATCACCCTCGGGACACGCGGACGTTACATCCTCGACGCGGCGCTGGGCGACCTCGTACTGGCGCATCGCGAGAACAAGGACGGACGCGTGGAGGTTGGCGGGTTCGCGATCGATCACGAGGGTCGGCTGCTCGGCAGGAGAGGGGCCCTGCGGTGGACCATCGACGTCGGGGACCTGGGCGCCGCAACGACGGTCTACGCAGGAGCCGGTGCGGTGGTCGTACGCGGCACGCGCGCCGTGTGCGCCGTGAGGCTCTGACGTGGTGCCGTACCCGGGGGGAGGTGCGACCCGAGTACGAGGCGCTGGCGCATGACTTTCGCGCCCTCGCCGCTCCGTTCCACCTCGCCGTCGACGAGTCGCTCGAGCGAGATCTCGTGCTCGTCGCCGCGTCGTTCGAGGCGATCGATCGACACGGCGACGCGACGCCGGACGGGGAGGATCGCATGCTCCTGGGTGCTGCGATCCTGCGTGCTTGCGAGCAGCCCCTGGCGACTGGTCGTCTGGGGCGCACGTTACGTGCTGCCAGGCGGCGCCAGTCGCGAATCGCCAGGAGCGGCTTCGCAAGTCACCAGCGCGTCGATGACGAGGCGATGACGATATTGCGTGGGTCGTGATGGCAAGATGTTACCGTCGACGTCGCTTCGCACCGCTCGCTGACAAGTCACGACTCCATGCCCGCAACCGCCACGGCCTCGCCCACGGTACGGGCGCGATTGGTGAACCTCGGTTCGACGGGGGTCGTTGTCGGCGTGCACGCACTCTGCGCGTTGGCGCCGTTCGTGTTCTCGTGGCGTGTCGTCGGCCTCGCCGTCGTGAGCTACCTGCTCCAGACGCTCGGAGTCACCGCAGGGTACCACCGGTACTTCTCCCACCACGCGTTCAAGACGGGGCGAGTCTTCCAGTTCATTCTCGGCTGGCTCGGCTGCGCCGCGATGCAGAACGGCCCGCTGTGGTGGGCGAGCGGTCACCGGCGCCACCATCGCTTCTCCGACCGGGAGGGGGATCCCCATTCGCCGGTCCTCGGAGGCTTCTGGCACGGTCACCTCGGCTGGGTGCTCAGCGGGGACAACGACCATCCCGACCTCGCGAACGTCAAGGAGCTGACCGTCTTCCCCGAGCTGCGCTTCCTCGATCGATTCAAGTGGGTGCCAACCATCGTGACGGGCGTCGTGTCCGGTCTCGCCTTCGGCTGGCCCGGCGTCGTCTGGGGCCTCGGTGTCGCGACGACGCTCGCGTTCCACGCGCCGCTCTTCGTCAACTCGGCCGGGCACCTCTGGGGCCCGAGGCGCTTCGAGACGAAGGACTCGTCGCGCAACAACGCGTTCCTCTCGGCCATCATCCTGGGAGAGGGGTGGCACAACAATCACCACCACGACCCGTCGTCTGCACGGCACGGGTTCACCTGGTGGGAGATCGACATCACCTACTACACGATCTGGTCGCTCTCGAAGCTCGGCGTCGTGTGGGAGGTGCGCAAGCCCCGACCGTGGGCCGACGCCGTCATCGCCAGCAAGCCGGAGCCGAGCGCAGACACGTCGGTCTGAGTCGTCTCAGCGCTTCGGAGACGCGAGCGGCGCGACGACGACCTTCCCCTTTTCGTCGAGCTCCGTCTTCCCTGTCCTTTTCCCGCTCTCGCCGTACGCGAACCGGACCGCGTGCACACCGCGCTTGTCGTGCGTGGGCTGGTCGTTGGCGTCGAAGAACGTCGTCTCCTGGAGAAGATTGCGCTCGTCGAAATGGTTGCGACGTCGCGCCACGCCGTCTCCGTCGGCACGCAGCGTCCCGTCGGGCGCGTACGTCGACTCGTCGACCGCGTTGCCGCGCGCGTCGTGCAGCGTCCGGCGAATCGCCCAGCCGTCGTTCGACGTCCCGATCTGCCCCTTCCCGTCGACACACGACTCCTCGACCTTGCGCCCGAGCGCGTCGTACTTCGTGCGGTGGCCAGCGCAGCCGTCTTTGCTTGCGTGGAGCGCGCCCGAGCCGTCGACGAAGAGCTCTTCGACCGGCCGGCCCCCGTCGTCGAAGCGCGTCCGCACGACGAGCTTACCTTCGGTCGACGGGACTGGCGCGCCCGTGCCGTCGACGTACGCGGTCTCGATGGCGTGCCCGTAGCCGTCGCGCACGTAGCGGATGGCCGCCACCCCTTCCGGACCCTTCGCCGGGGCGCCGCCCGCGTCGAGGTACGTCGTCTCGACCAGCCGCTGCCGCGCGTCGAACCGGCTGACCACCGACGCGTACGCCGTGTCTTTCAGGATGGTCGGGTGGTGCTCGCCGTCGAAGAACGCCTCTTCCACGAGGTTGCCCATCTCGTCGTAGCGAAGCTGCCGGATGGACCACCCGGCCTTGTCCGTGGCCGGGCCGCCTCCCTTGCCGAGCAGCGACACGAGGACCAGTTGATCGCGCTCGTCGTACTGCTTCTTCGCGGAGGCAAAGCCCTCCGGCGTCGCGACGGGACGACCATCGACGCCCAGGCTCGTCTCTTCGATCGGGTTTCCCCGGGCGTCGTAGACCCAGGTGATCGACGCGCTGCCGCTCCGCGCGAGCACCGGGCTCCGCCCGGCGTCGAGGTGGTCTCGCCGGACGAGGAGACCGCGCCCGTCGTAGACATCGCGTTCGATCGTCCAGCCGGCGGACCCCGCCGAAGGCAACCCAGATGCGTCGAAGAGCACCGTCTCGACGGGCCGCCGGTGCGCGTCGTACGTCGTCGTCTTCTTCGCGTAGCCGCCCTCGCGCACGATGGGCTCGTCGCGCTTTCCGAAGTACGACGCCGCGACGACGTCGCCGTTGCGGTCGTGTACGAACCGGACAGCGGAAAACCCGTCTCTGCGGAGGACACGCTCTCCGTGGCCGTCGAGGTAGGCGTCCTCGGCGTGGTTGCCGAGCGGGTCGCGCGTCACCCTCTCCGTCGCATACTCGCCGCGGTACATCGCCGGCGCCCCGGTCGCGTCGAAGTACGTGCGTGTGAGCCCGTCACCGTTGTCGTCGTAGGTCTCCCGGCGGACGGCGAATCCGTCGCTGCTGATGCAGGGGTGCCCGTCGGGCCCGAAGAAGCTCAGCTCGGCGACGTTGCGCAGCCCGGCATAGCGGACGCGCGCCGTCGACCAGCCGTGCACGGTGGGGACGGGGCGCTCCTCGGCGTCGAACGTGGCCTCGGCCAGCGCGAGGCCTCGCGCGTCGCGCGTGATCTTCTGGATCGCGCCGCCGTCGCGCCAGAGGGCGAGCCTGCCGCTCTCGTCGTAGTGCCGCTGCTCGACGAGAAAGCCGTGCTCGTCGTGAACCGCGACCTGTCTCGCGTAGCCCCACTGCCCTTGCATGAGCGCGCCGGCGACGTCGAGGTGCTCGGTGAGGATCCGATCGTCGCGATCATCCCAGCCGGACCGGCGCGCGGCGGCGGCGTTCTTCGGGTAGACGCGGTTGCCCTGAACGTCCAGAAACTCCTGGAGCACCTCGCGTCCCCGCTCGTCGTAGGTGTAGCGGACGGCCGAGTACGACGACGCCTTCGCGGGGTGCTGCCGTCCGGCCTCGTCGAAGAGCGTCTCGGTGATGGTACGTTTCGCCGGATCCCACTGCACGTGCTCCCGGTGAACGTTGGCGTCGAGGTTCACAATCGCCTCGTCGCGGACGCCGAGCTCGACGCTCTCGATCTCTTCGCCGGCGTCGCTCCACCCGCGGTGATGGTGAAAGACGCCGTCGACGGCGACGGGTTTTCCGTCGAGATCGAGATAGCGCACGTCCGCCCCTCCAGGAGTCCCGTCGTCGGCCGTCTCGATGACCGACTCGCCTCGCGACTCGGCCGCGGGTGCGCCGTCTGCGCCGAGGACCGTCTTGCGGATCGGCCGACCGACGGTGCGTCCGAGCCGTAGGCATAGCCGTACGCCTTGTGCTCGTCGCATGCGGGGCGTCCCGCAGCAGCGAAGTAGCGCTCGCTGGTGAAGCGGCCGTTCGCGTCGAGCTCGCGGCGGATGGTCGTGATCGAGGTCTCCCGCAGGGGGCGGGGTGCCGCGCCGTCGTCGTCGACGAGATCGACGCGCTTGCCGCCCTCGAACCATTTCTCCCACCGTTCGATGTTCTCGTGGCGGTCGCGCACGATGACCTCGCGAACCGCACCGTCGTCGCCGCGAACGAGGTCCGTCCGCTCGGCGTCGCCGACACGCCGGCCGGCGAAGGTCACGTCCTCGATGCTGACCACCTTTCCGCCGATCTCGGTGACGCGATGGGTGAGACCCAGGCGTCTCGCGGCGACTTCGGCCGCGATCTCGGCAACGCAGCGAGGACCGTCCACCGTGTCCTCGAGGAAGGTGCAGTAGCGGATCGCCGGACGGCGCACTCCGCGATAGAGAGCGACCCCGCCCCCCAGCACGGCGACGGCGGTGACCGCAGCCAGTACGCCACGCCCCGAGATGCGCCGCGAACGCCGCGCTGGGCCCGCCGGAGCCGTCGTGCTCGCGACGACCGCGGCGCCCGTCGTCATCGTGGGCGGCGCCTCGACGGTGACCGCGCGAGGGCTCACGTCGCCCTGGGGCGCCGCCGGTTGCACGGTCGTCGCCGCCCGCGCCGCCTCGCGCGTGTCCGCCGTCGAGCTCGGAGACACGCCCTTCGCTTCGATGGCCGCGATGAGGTCATCCATCGACGAGAAGCGCCCTTCGCACGTCTTCGCGAGGGCACGGGCGACCACCTCGCCCACGCGCGGGTCGAGCGTCGGGACGAGATCGCGTACGGAAGGGGCATTGGCCGTGAGCACGGCCGCGAACAGCGCGGGCGCGCTCGGCGCGTTCGCCCACGGTAGCTTTCCCGCGAGCACTTCGAATGCCATCACTCCCCACGCGAACTGATCGGCTCGACCGTCGAGCGGCTCGCCGCGGATCTGCTCGGGGGCCATGTACTGGGGTGTTCCGATGGCGACTCCCTCCGCTGTGATTGCGGGGGTATGGGGCGAGATGGTCGGCGCCCCCGGGTCGACCGGGCCGCCGGCGAGCTCGCTCCTCCGCGCGATGCCGAAGTCGAGCACCTTCACGACCCCGTCGGTCGTGATCATCACGTTGTCGGGCTTGATGTCGCGATGGACCAGCCCGGCGCGGTGCGCGGCACCGAGGCCACGCGCCACGTCGACCAGCCAGAGGAGCCGCTGGGCCTCGCTCGTGCGCACGTCGCCCATCAGCGACCGCAGCGTCCGTCCCGACACGAGCTCCATCGCGATGTACGGGCTGCCGTCGACCTCACCGACCTCGTAGATGGCGACGACGTTGGGGTGATTGAACGCCGCTGCGGCGCGGGCCTCGCGCTCCATGCGCGCCGCGGCATCGGCTCGCTCCGTCTCGCTCGCGCCTTCCGCGAGCATCACCTTGAGCGCGATGCGCCGTCCGAGCTTCGGGTCGAGCGCGCGGTACACCCGCCCCATGCCGCCCTCGCCGAGCACGGCCTCGATGACGAAACGGTCGATGGTGTCGCCGATGGAGGGCAAGCGAGCCACGAGTAGACCGCGTCCAGGCGCGGACGACCAGAGGCGGGGCCTGCTACGCTTCCCCGCCACGATGCCCGAGTCGATCGCCCTCCTCGCCTTCTGGAAGAACTACGACCGCAAGATGTACGTGCGCGCCGCGCAGCTCGCCGACGAGCTCGGGTACCACTCCTTCTGGGTCCCCGAGGCTTGGGGGTACGAGGTGTTCTCGCTCCTCACCGAGATGGCCGTGCACACCAAGCGAATCCAGCTCGGTACGGGCATCATCAACGTCTTCAGCCGCACGCCCGGCCTCATCGCGATGTCGGCGGCGACGCTGGACGAGATCAGCGAGGGGCGGTTCATCCTCGGCGTGGGGACCAGCGGCAAGAACGTCATCGAGGGGTTCCATGGGCGACCCTTCGAGAAGCCGCTGTCGCAGGTGAAGGACGTCATCAAGGTCACGCGGGCGCTGCTGGCCGGGCAGAAGCAGAGCGACGCGGGGGCGACGCTGGCGCAGTATCGGCCGTTCAAACTGGAGATGAAGCCGCTCCGTCCGAGCATCCCCATCTACGTGGCGGCGCTGAAGCAGAAGGCCATCGAGCAGATCGGCGAATGCGCGGACGGCTGGATCCCGACGTTCTGGCCGTACGACAAGCTCGCCGAGGGGCGCGCCTGGATCGCGGCGGGCGCGGCGCGCGCAGGCCGGGACCCGTCGAAGATCGTGACGGCGCCGTTCACCACGGCGCTGCCGCTCGGTGGCACGGGGGGAACGACGATGGCGAAGCAGATCATCAGCTTCTACATCGGCGGCATGGGCGACTACTACATCGAGCTCCTGACGCGCTTCGGCTTCGGCGAGGACTGCAAGAAGATCGCCGGCCTCTATCAGGACAAGACGACGCGCGCGCAGGCGGCCGATGCCGTGACCGAGCGCATGATCGAGGTGCTCACGATCACCGGCGATCCGGCGCACTGCATGGAGGAGCTCCGTCGACGTCGCAGCTTCGGCGTCGAGCTGCCGATACTCAACCTGCCGACGAACATGCCGTGGGAGATGGTCGAGCAGTTCATCCGCGGGATGGCGCCGAAGGGGTAGGGCTCGCGTCGAGGACGTCACGGACGCGACGCGCGAGCTGACTCGGCGAGAAGGCCTTGCGGAGGACTGGCTCGTCCGCCAGGCCCTGGTCGGCGATGGCGCGGTCCGTGTCCCCGGACATCCACAGGAGCTTCGGCGACCGGCCCGACGCACCCAGCCGTGCCACCACCTCCGGACCCGGCATGCCGGGCGCCCGCAGATCGGCGAGTACGAGGGCGATGGGACCCTCGGCCGTCTCGGCCTGGCTCAGCGCGAGGTCGCCCGTGGGCGCGTCGAGTACGTTGTAACCAAGCTCTCGCAGCACGGCCCGCACCGCGCCGCGCACGGGATCGTCCGAGTCGATGACGAGCAGCGTCTCCGTGCCGCTGGGGACATCCCGCTCCGCTCGCGGCACGACGAGTGTCTCCGCCAGCGAGGGAATGCGCGGGAGATACATGACGATCGTGGTCCCTTGCCCGGGTGCGCTTCGCACGGCGATACAGCCGCCGCTTCCCTTCACGAAACGGTAGGCCGTCGCCAGGCCGAGACCCGCGCCCTTGCCGGCGGGCTTGGTGGTGTAGAAGCGCTCGAAGACGTGGTCGCGAACCTCGGGCGGCATCCCTTCTCCACTGTCTGTGATGGTGAGGGACACGTACGAAAGCGCGTCGGCGCAGTGCGCGGCCGTGGCCGTCTCGTCGCCGAACGGCACGTTGGCGGTGGCGAGGGTGACCTTGCCGCCGCGCGGCATGGCGTCACGGGCGTTGGCGGCGAGGTTCAAGAGCACGTGGTCGAACTGCTCGCGCTCCACAAGCGTGTCGCCGAGCTTGGGATCGAGGTGCAGCGAGAGCTCCACGCCGGGACCGAGGACGAGCTCCATCAAGGGTCGCGTCTCTTCGACGGCGTCGCTGAGACTGAGCCTGGCCGGCGCAGCAGGCTGGCGGCGAACGAGCGAGAGCATCTGACGGATGAGCCCCGCCGCACGCTCGGCCGAGCCGCGGATGTCCCGCGCGAGGGCCGAGGGGCGCTCCTGTCCGACGACGTCGCCGACGAGGACCGACGTGGCGCACACGATGGTGGTCAGCACGTTGTTGAAGTCGTGCACGACACTCGCCGCGAGGTGCCCCACGTCTTCCAGCTGCCGCAGGTGACGGAGCTCTTCCTCGAGGCGTCGCCGCTCGGTGATGTCGCGCAGCACGATGACGTAGGACGGCCCATGGGCCCGGCCTTCCAGCGCGAGGACCCGTGCGTCGCCCTCCCCGTCGGGGAGACGCAGCTCGGCGACCCCGCGCCCACCGACGCGAAGCTGCGCGCGGAGCGAGGCGAGATCGGGGTCGCGGTGCGGGGTCCAGAGAAAGAGCCGCTCGATGTCGACCCCGGGCAGCTCGCGCGCGGCACGATTGGCCGAGAGCATCCGCCCGTCGTCGTCGATGACGACGATGGGGTCCGAGGAGTGCTCGTACATGAGCCTGTGAAGCCTCGGCTCGGACCAGCTCGAAGAAGGATCGTCACGCATTGCCGGAAAGGTATGGCTGGGATGGCATCAGCCCCATCGGGCGACTGCCCATTCGTGCGTAGGACTTGTGCGTCCTCGCGCGTAGGAGAAACCCCTAGACGGGTCGGACCACGCGAACGGCGACGAGCTCGACCACACGCGCGAAGTCTCGGGACTTGTCGAAGAAGAAGTCCGCGCCCTGCGCGAGGGAGATACGCCGATGATGCTCGGTCGGGTGGCTGGTCAGGATGACGACGACAGGCGGCGAGGGGAGCGCCTTGATGATCGGCAGCACGTCGATGCCGCTCTTGCCCGGCATGTGCACGTCGAGCACCACCAGGTCGGGCGCAGACGCGCGGATCGCCTCCAGCGCCTCGTCCGCACCGGCCGCCTCGTACGGTTCGACCCCGGGAACCTCCCGTAGCATCGCGACGAGTCGCGCCCGGATCGCAGGGGAATCGTCGACGACGAGTATCCTCACTCGTTCGATGCTACGGGAGCTCCACGGCCCGCAGGATGGGATAGGCGCCCGATCGCGCGTAGGACTCCGGGACCATGCGTCGTAGGTGTTCGTCCTACGGCCAATCGGAGGTGGCTCGGTCACCTAGTCGACGAGACGACCGCGCACGGCGTAATGGGTGAGCTCCGCGTTGGTCTTCATCCCCATCTTCTTCAGGATGCGCGTGCGATGGGTGCTCACCGTCTTGACGCTCAGTGCGAGCTCCCTCGCGATCTCGGACACCGTCTTTCCCGAGCCGAGCATCTTCATGATCTCGAACTCGCGATCGGACAGGCGCTCGTGGGGCGCCCCCGCGGTCTCGCCCGCGAGGAACGACGCCAGATTCTCAGCCAGCTCGGCGCTGACGTAGCGGCCACCGCCCGCGACCTTGCGCACGGCCTCGATGAGCCTCTCCGGCGCGCTCTCCTTGGTCAGAAATCCGGCCGCACCCGCGCGGATGGCTCGCACCGCGTACTGGTCCTCCGAGTGCACCGTGAGGACGAGCACCGGTAGATCGGGGTGTTCCTTGTGGACCTCCGCCAGCAGGCCCAGGCCGTTGGCGCCCGGCAGGCTGATGTCGAGGATGACGGCGCTCCAGCGCTCGCTGCGGAGGAGCTGCAGGACCTCCTGCGCCGTCGCAGCTTCGCCTCCGACCATGATGTCCTCCGTCTCCGCGAGGATCTGGCGGAGGCCGCGCCGGACGATGGCGTGGTCGTCGGCGACGAGGACCTTGATCATGACACGGCTCGACCCGCCCGCGGGACGTGCACCGACACGATGGTTCCTCCCGACGGGCCGGCGAGGATTGTCGCCCCTCCTCCCATGCGTCGGGCGCGCTCGCGGATGCCGAGGAGCCCCAGCGACCGGGGGTTGCTGGCCTGGGCGTGGGTGATGCCCCGGCCGTCGTCGCGCACGTCGAGGCAGACCTCGTCGCCAGCGAGCCACAGGCGAACGCCCACCGCGTTGGCTTCCGCGTGGCGCGCTACATTCGTGAGGGCTTCCTGGCAGATCCGGAAGAGGGCGGTCGAGACGTCGCGCGGGAGCTGCGCGTCCCCGACGTTGGACTCGACGGTGCATGGGGTCCCCGTGCGCCCCTCGAACTCCTGCGCCTGCCACTCGATGGCGGCGAGCAGGCCGAGGTCGTCGAGCACGCCGGGGCGGAGCTCGGTCGAGATGCGGCACACCTGCTGGATGATCTCGTCGGTGGCCTCCGACATGGCGTGGAGCTTCTCGAGCATGGGTTCTTGACCCGTCGCGCGGCGGGCCAGCCACGCGAGATCCATCTTGAGGGCCGTGAGCGCCTGACCGAGCACGTCGTGGATCTCCCGTGCGATGCCGGTCCGCTCGTCCTCGCGCACCGACTCCACGTGCGCCGAGAGCGCTCGGAGCTGGTCCTCGAGCTGAAGATGTTCGATGGCGATCCCGGCCAGGTGGGTCGCGCGCTCGATGAGCGCGAGGTCCTCGTCGGTCGGGGCGCGTGGCTCGCGGTAGTAGAGAGCGAAGGTGCCGAGCACGCGTCCGTCGTTGGAGAAGATCGGTGTCGACCAGCAGGCGCGTAGCCCGTGCTCGCGCGCCAGCTCGCGGTAGTCGCCCCAGAGCGGATCGGTCTCGATGTCCTCCACGTACACGGGCCTCCGGCAGAACGCAGCCGTCCCGCACGAGCCCGCGGACGGACCGATGGGCGCGCCGTCGATGGCCTTCGTGTATGCGGCAGGCAGGTTCGGCGCGGCGCCGTGGCGTACGTGGACGCCGTCGGCGTCGAGGAGGAGGATGGAACCGAGGGTCGGCGGGGAGTAGTCCTCGATGGCGAGGACGATCGACTCGAGGATCCCGCCGAGCGCCGCGCCCGACGCGATCCGCTCCAGCACGTGGTGCTCCGCGTCTTTCAGCCGGCGCGCGCGTGTCGCTTCCGTCACGTCCCGGCAGGTGCCGATGAGGCCCACGACGCGTCCGCCCGCGTCGCGCGAGGCCTCGCCCACGGTGTCGAGCTCGCGGATGCTGCCGTCGGGACGGACGATGCGCTCCGGATACGCGAAGCGACCCCCGCGCTCGAGGGCGAGCCCGACCTCGCGCTGGACCCGCGGGACGTCGTCCGGGTGAAGGCACGCAAGGAAGAACTCGAACGTGACCTCGCGCGACTTCGGCTCGAAGCCATAGATGCGATAGAGTTCGTCCGACCACGTCACCCCGTTGGTCGCCGCGTCCCACTCCCAGCTGCCGATGTGGGTGATCTGCTGCGCGAGGGCCAGCTGACGCTCGATGCGCGAGAGCCGCTCGTGCTCCACGCTGGTCGGTAGACTCGTCAACTCGCCCCCCACGGCCATCGCGATGGGGGAGTGTACCCTTAAAGGGCCGCGCGCTTGAGCCGCTCGATCGCCGTCATCAGCTGCTTCAGGCTGGCCTGCTGCGCGGCAGAGGCTTCTTCGATCTTCGCCGCCGAGACGAGGAGCTGTGTGCTGCCGCTCGACTGCGCCTTGTGGCTCGAGTTGAGCTGGTTGACCATGTTCGAGATGTTCTCGATCGCGCTCGAGATCTGACGTCCGCCGCGCGCCTGCTCCTGCGAGCTTCGCTCCACGTGCTGCGTGATGATGCGCATCTTCTCGGCGCTCTTCATGATGAGCTCCGAGCCCCGCGCCTGCTCGGCGGTCGCTGCGGCGATCTGCTGCACCGTCTCGGCGATGCGGCCGATGGCGTCGGTGACCTGCTTGCTTCCCTTGGCCTGCTCGACGGTGGCGCGGGCGATGGCGCGCACCATGTTCGTGCTCTTCTGCGAGCTCTCGAGGATCTTCTTCAGCGCTCGCTCGGCCTCGTTCGAGACCTCGACGCCGCGGTCGACGTTGTGCGCGCCGCGCTCGACCGCCGCGATGGCGTTCTTGCTCTCGGCCTGCACCGTCTTGATGAGGTCCGTGATCTCGCGCGTGCTCGCGCCGGCTCGCTCGGCCAGATCCTTGATCTCGTCGGCGACGACGGCGAAGCCCTTGCCCTGCTCGCCGGCTTGCGCAGCGATGATGGCGGCGTTCAGCGCGAGGAGGTTCGTCTGCTCGGCCACGTCGTCGATGACGTTGACGATCTGCCCGATGGCCTCGATGCGCGAGCCGAGGCTCGAGATGACGGCGACGGCCTCCTGCGAGCTCTCCTTGATGCGGTAGATCTCGCTGATCGTCTTGAGGATGGCCTCGGCGCCTTTCTCGGCGTCGAGGGCCACTTCTTCCGACAGGCGCGCCGTCTCGTTGGCGTTGCTCTGCACCTGGTCGATCGACACATCCATCTCGTTCATCGAGCTGGAGGTCTCTTCCGCGGTGAGCGAGAGCGCGTCGACGTTCTTGGCGACCTCCTTGATGGAGTAGGCCATCTCCTCGATGGAGCTGACCGTCTCGCGCACGCTGCCGGCGAGCTCGCCGACGTTCTCGGCCACCTCGTCGTTGGTCGCCGTCATCTCGAGGATGGAGCTCGACGACTCCTCGGCGCTCTGGGTGAGCGTCTCGAGGTGGGCGGCGATCTCGTTGACGGCGGCCGACAGGTCGCGAATGAGGCGCGAGGTCTCGTTCGCGGCGTTGACCTGCGTCTGGACGTTCGTCTCGAGCCGGTGGGCGACCTCTTCGAGCGTGCGCTCGTACTCGGTCATCTGCTCGTGCTTGGCCGCGAGCTCGCCCTGGTCCTTGCGGCGATGCTCGGCGAGGGCCGCGAGGGCCTCGTAGGCGCGGAGGACCTCGCCCGTCGTGTTCGGCGGGATGCTCGGCTTCTCGCCGGTGCCCGCCCGTCTCGCCGCGTCGACGAATCCCTGGAGCGACGGCCCTCCGGAGCCGACGCCCGCGAAAACGACGGCGATGGCGCCCACCAGGGCGACGGCCATGAGGTACGGACCCGCGTCGCGGGCGAGATACCACCCGCCGACCCCGACCGCGAGGACAGCAAGCACACCCGTGATCTGCTTGCTCGACAGGGTCATACGCCCGGAGGCCTGGTCCGCGAAGGTACCGGGGCGGAACCTTCGGAGGCAAGGAAACCTCGCCGCGGCGGGGACCTGACACTACGTTCCCGGCCCGGTGACCATGAGCACTGCGATTCCCCCGGCCCCGAAGGACACCCCCCGCCACACCGCCCGCGTGCACCTCCGCTTCGAGGACGTGACCCAGGAGGGGCGCCTCGTCCTGGAAGCGCTGCCCAACGCGCTCGGCCCCACCATCTGGCGGGGGATCCTGGCCCACGATCCGAGCTCGTCCGCGACCTTCGCGGCGGGGATCGTGCCCATTCTGTCGCGGTTCGTCCTGGAGGGGGCGCCGGGGCCCTTCTCGGCCAACGTGCCGGTGGAGGCCGAAGGGACGTGCCAGCTGGCCCGGGCCGACGACGGGCGCTTCATGCTCGACATGTGGGCAGACCTCTTCGGCCCCATCGGGGGTACCTACGTAACCGTACGGGCATGGACGCCGTGCGCGCCCGCCGAAGCCGCGATTCACTGGGGGCATGAGGCACACGGCGCAGTGGTGGTCGGAGCGGGTGGCGGAGTTCGCGCAGACCGGCGACGC
>Ga0182030_10006380_pt1 | contig 24895 bp, 19 predicted proteins | sample 812S3MmetaG_FD_121299 | JGI IMG/M metagenome (GOLD analysis project Ga0182030, IMG submission 121299) | Permafrost microbial communities from Stordalen Mire, Sweden - 812S3M metaG (Illumina Assembly) | ecosystem: Environmental > Terrestrial > Soil > Wetlands > Permafrost | place: Sweden...
AACCCCGTTCGGTCGCCCTGCTCGGCAACATCGTCGATGTACTGCAGGCCCTGCTGGATCGCGGCATCGAGCCGGACGCGGTGACCGATCAGACGTCTGCCCACGATCCCGTCAACGGCTATCTGCCGCAGGGCTGGAGCGTCGAGGAGTGGGACGAGCGTCGCGTCGGCGACCCGGCCGGTACCGCCCTGGCCGCCAAGGCGTCCATGGCCAGGCATGTCGAATGCCTGCTGCGGTTCAAGGCGATGGGCCTGCCGGTCTTCGATTACGGCAACAACATCCGGCAGGTCGCGCTCGACGCCGGTGTGACACATGCCTTCGATTTTCCCGGCTTCGTCCCGGAATACATCCGTCCGCTGTTCTGCCGCGGCATCGGGCCGTTTCGCTGGGCCGCGCTGTCGGGCGACCCCGAGGACATCTACAAGACGGACCGGAAGGTCAAGGAATTGATTCCCGACGATGCGCATCTGCATCACTGGCTCGACATGGCGCGCTCACGAATCCAATTTCAGGGCCTGCCGGCGCGCATCTGCTGGGTCGGCCTCGGTCAGCGTCATCGCCTCGGTCTGGCCTTCAATGAGATGGTGCGGAGCGGCGAGTTGTCGGCGCCCGTCGTCATCGGTCGCGATCATCTGGACTCGGGCTCGGTGGCCAGTCCGAACCGGGAAACCGAGGCGATGCGGGACGGCTCCGATGCGGTGTCCGACTGGCCGCTGCTGAACGCGCTGCTCAACACCGCGAGCGGAGCCACATGGGTCTCGATCCATCACGGCGGCGGCGTCGGCATGGGCTATTCGCAGCATTCGGGCGTGGTCATCGTGGCCGACGGCACGGAGGCGGCCGGCAGGCGCCTGCGCCGCGTGCTGTGGAACGATCCGGGCACCGGCGTGATGCGGCACGCCGATGCCGGCTACGGCATCGCCATCGACTGCGCGCACGAGCAGGGATTGAACCTGCCGATGATCGGAAACGCCGGGTGAGCAGTCTCGTCGAGGTCTTCGCCGGCGACCTGTCCCTGGCGACGCTGCGGCGCATCTACGAACAGCCGATCGTCTTCCGGCTCACGGCGGATCACCGCCGGGGCATCTCGGCAGCGACGGCGCTGGTCGACAAGATCGTATCGACCGACACCGCCGCGTATGGCATCAACACCGGCTTCGGGCTGCTCGCCCAGACGCGCATACCGTCCGAACAGCTGGAATTGCTGCAGCGGAACCTGCTGCTGTCCCACGCCGCGGGCATCGGCGCCCCGCTTCCAGACGCCGTGGTGCGCCTGACGCTCGCGCTGAAAATCAACGCTCTCGCGCGCGGCCATTCCGGCGTGACGCTCAGGCTGGTGAATGCGCTGCTCGCGCTGCTCGAGAACGAGGTCTATCCCGTGATCCCCGCCCAGGGGTCCGTCGGCGCATCCGGCGATCTCGCGCCGCTCGCGCACATGAGTGCGGTGCTGCTCGGCATCGGCAAGGTGAGGGTGCGCGGCAACGTGCTGCCGGCCGCCGAAGGCCTGCGGCTGTCGGGATTGAAACCGCTGAAGCTGCACGCCAAGGAGGGCCTCGCCCTCATCAACGGCACTCAGGTATCCACCGCCCTCGCCCTGGCCGGGCTGTTCGGCGCGGAGGATGTGTTCGGCGCGGCCGTGGTTGCGGGCGCCATGTCCGTGGACGCGCTGAAGGGCAGCGATTCGCCGTTCGACGACCGCATTCATCAGGTGCGGGGCCAGCCCGGTCAGATCGCCGTCGCCCGCGAGTACCGCGCTCTGATCGCGGGAAGCGCCATTCGCGCCTCGCACGTCGACTGCAGCCGGGTGCAGGATCCCTACTCGTTTCGCTGCCAACCCCAGGTCATGGGTGCCTGTCTCGATCTCATCCGCAACTGCAGCGCGACGCTGCGGATCGAGGCCAACGCCGTGACCGACAACCCGCTGCTGTTCGTCGAGCAGGGCGACGTGCTGTCCGGCGGCAACTTCCACGCAGAACCGGTGGCCTTTGCCGCCGATACCCTCGCCCTTGCGCTCGCCGAGATCGGCAGCCTGTCGGAGCGGCGCATCGCCGTGCTCGTGGACCCGAAGATGAGCGGCCTGCCGGCGTTTCTGGTGGCGAACAGCGGCCTGAATTCCGGATTCATGATTGCCCAGGTGACCGCCGCAGCCCTGGTATCGGAGAACAAGTCGATTGCAACGCCCTGCAGCGTCGATTCCATCCCCACGTCGGCAAACCAGGAGGACCACGTGAGCATGGCCACGCACGCAGCCCGCCGTCTCGGACCCATGGTCGACAATGCCGCCGCCGTGATCGGCGTCGAACTGCTCGCGGCGGCCCAGGGGATCGACTTTCACCGCCCGTCACGCTCCTCGGCGGCCCTCGAGCAGGTGCATGCGGCCATCCGGCACGGCATCCCGTTCTACGCCGAGGACCGCTACTTTGCGCCCGACATCGAGGCCGCCCAGACGCTGGTGAAGTCCGGCCGGTGTTCGGCCTATGTGACCCGGCTCCTGCCCTCGCGGGCGGCCGCGTGAAGGCGGGCGGCAGGTCTGCCGCGCCGGGCACCGCGGTCCGGCTGGCCGCCGGCGTGGCCGTCGCTCTGCTGGGCGCGGCGCACGCGCACTCCGCTCCGCTGAATCTGGCGGCCGTGAGCTGCGCGAACTACGAGCACGAGATCCTCGGCGCACCGGAAGGCCTCGAGCGGGCGGATCCCATCGATACGGTGATGTGGTTGTTCGGATTCTCGGTGGCGGCATCCGGGGACCGGATGATGTATGGGGATTCACTCTCGCCGTTCGGCTTCGCCCTCGACGCCGAATGCAAGGCGAATCCCGCAGAAGCGCTGCTCGACGCGCTGTCCGCCGTGAAATCGAAACGCGCCAACCCGATGGACCTCACCCGGCTCGACTGTGCCGCTTTCGAGGCTCGTCACGCGGCCTTGCGTCTATCGGATCCGGAAAGTGCGACCACACTGACGATGTGGCTGTTCGGCTTTGCGGTCGGTCTGTCCGGCGGACAGGTGATGGACGCGTCCGCCGTTGACCGCTTCGACGCCGCCCTCGGGGACCGCTGCGCCAAACATCCGCACGACAGCGTCTTCGACGCCTTGAGCGCCCGCAATCCGGCGGTACCGGCGCCAAAACCGCGGCCCTCGCAACCGGCGCCTGCGCCGCGGCAGTGAAAACGGAAATTACAGCCGTGTCCTACGCGCGATAACCGGGTTCGCCGGACCTCGCCCCGCCGCGCGGTGTGGTGAAGTCCGCTCATGCGGTCAACCTCCTACAAAATCACCCTCTGTGCCGGAGTCGCGGTGTTGGGTTGTGCCGCGATCGCCACGGCTGCGCCGCCGCCGAAGGGTGCCGGGGCTCACCTGGACCTGCGCATGCCGGAACCGCGGTCGGCGAGCGTCGCGCCGCGATTTGCCATGCACCTCGGGGCCGGCACTTACGCGGAAAACCTGGAAGTCCGGGGCGACGGCGCCATCAAGCCGGCGTTTGCCGATGTGGCCTATGAACGCACGGGCGGCGTGGTCGCATTGGCCAATCGGTTTCACCGCGAAGGGCTTCCGGTGGCGCGTCTCTGGGAAAACCACTCGGCGCTGGTCAGCCTGGGCTTGAATGCGAAAGGCAAACCGGGGCTTTGGCTGGTGCAAAAGACTCATTGACCGCCGACGCTGTCGGCCTTCGCCGACAGCGGATTGAGAATGTCATGAATCGGGCAAAGCGTCCGTTTGCCGTTAGGCTCGCGTGATGTTGGAACATGCCGCTCTCCCCGCCCCTTCCCTCGGGGTCGTCGCACGTGCGTCGACTCAGCGCCGCTGCGCCGATGCTTACCTGCACGAGCTCCGTGGCAGCTTTCAGGCGTTGTTCGGCGCGCTGGAACTTCTGTGCCGGGTCGCCAAGGGGGCCGGCGACAATGCCGAGCGGGCGGATAAGGCGTGCGAACTCGCCCGGCGCGCCATCCGGCAGCATGAGAAAACCACCCTAGATCTGTTTCAACTGCTCACGTTTCAATCCGCCGAGGTGTGCGAACTCGACTTGCGGGCGCTCGCCGACGAAATGGTCCATTTGTTCCGCAACGATGTGGCCACGCGCGACCTCGCCCTGCACATCCACGGATCGACGCGGCCCGTGGTGCGAGCCGAACACAGTGCGCTGCATGCCGCGGTCGCGACACTATTGTGGGTAGCGATCGATTCCAGTCCCGCCGGCACGGACCTGCGCATGGGTGTCGAGGAGGAGGACGGCCGGGCGGTGCTTACGATCGAACCGGTGCCCGGGATTTCGCCCCGGGGCCGGACTGCTGCCGGTCGTCCGCCAGGTGACGCGGCGGCACAACTGGCGCCATCCGCCGACCTGCTGATCGCCGCGGTTCACCAGTATCTCTCCGCCAACGGCGGTGAGCTCACCTACGTGACGGTCGGTTCGCCTCAACGAAATTTGAGGGTGACGCTGCCGCTGTCGGAGAGCCCTGCTGCTAGTCCCAACCGCGATGGTCGACAGATTCCGGCACACGACACTGCAGCCGGGAGGAGCACACGCTGAGGTCGGCGTCGTTCGCCGATACACGGCAGTCCGATACCGTAAAGTACGACTCCAGCACATGATGACCTTTCAGGAATACGAACATCGTGAACGATGCGGAAAAATGTGCAGCCATGTCGACCCTCCGAGGCTGATATTCCTTCCCCTGATGGCGCAACTGTACCGGACTCGGCCCTGGGAGGATGTAGGATAAAAACTCCTCCACCTGTTGGCCACGGCTCCCGATGAGTGACACCCGCCGCCCGCTTCGATCTCACGGCGCAGTCGCCTGCCGCTCGGGTTCGAGGGAAATAAGCCCCGCCAACTTGCGCGCATAGGCCAATCGGGCATCGATTTCCATTTCGGCCGCGACCCAGTCCTCGAGCTCGTGGCCCGGCGCGAAATTCCGGCGCTCAGCCCGAAGGTACGCTTCGGTTTCGATCAGTCGGCGCCGCTCGGCAGCCGTGGTGATCGGAGGCAGGCTGAACCTCAGCGGATAAAAATTATGCGTGGGCTTCGGAGGCAGGGCGGTCATTCGAACTCCGGACAGCGGACTTGCCGCGAGCATGCAGCCATCTCGTGAGGGCATGCAGGCGTTCAACCGGCAGACATGCTGACGGATTTTTCCGACAGCGGAATTTTCACGGGATTCCGCGGGGCACCTCGATGCGAAATTCCGTGCGGCCATCATGCCCCGTGTCCACCTTCACGGAGCCGCCGTGAGCCTTGACGATCTGCAGCACGATATAGAGTCCGAGGCCCAAGCCGTCGCCCCGGCCTCCCGGCCTGTGACCCGCGCGGAACGGGTCAAAGAGATGCGAAACCATGTCGGGAGGGATCGTGCCGGCATTGGCGACCGAGAAGACCACCGCAGCCGTCCCCGATCCGTCCAGACGTACCTGAACGGGTGACGCGTCGGCGCCATGCTTCAGGGCATTGCCGATCAGATTGGACGCCACTTGAGACATGCGGCCCGCATCCCAGCAACCGGCGAACTCCCCCTCGTAATGCGCGACGATGCAGCGGCCCGGAGCGGCCGCCTGATGTTCATGGATCACGCGCTCGATCATCGAACGAAAGTCACACGGCTCCCGGACCACGCGTATGCCTCCGGCAAGCCGTGCCCGCGCCAGGTCGAGCATGTCCTCGATCAGGCGGCTCATGCGATTGCCGCTGGCCAGAATTCGGGCAGCCGCGTCGAGCGCGGGTGGATCCGTGGATTTGCGTCGCAGCACCTCGGCAGACGCGAGTATTGCACTCAAGGGGTTGCGCAGATCGTGGGCGAGCAAGGCGCTGAACATCTCGTTCAGCCGCAGCGTCTCCGTGCGCTCGTGCAATTCCCCGGCAAGCTGCTGGCGTTGGCGGTAGAGCTGGAAGAACACGTCGGCCTTGTTCTTCAGGATGTGCGGCTCGATCGGCTTGTAGATGAAATCGACCGCCCCCGATTCGTAGCCCTTGAAAACGCGCTGCCGCTCCCGCGCGCCCGCGGTCACGAATATGAGCGGAATATGCCGGGTGCGCTCGCTGCCGCGCAGCAGCTCCGCGAGCTCGAAACCGTCCATGTCGGGCATTTGCACGTCGAGGAATGCGAGCGCCACGTCATTCACCAGCAGCAGTTCGAGCGCTTCGGCGCCGGAGCGGGCCTGCAACAATTCGACGTCGTCGCGCTGCAGCAGAGCGGCCAGGGCGACCAGATTGTCCTTGAGGTCGTCGACGAGCAGGCACTTGATGCGCGGCAGCGGGGTCATCGAGTCATCCCCGCCCATGGAGTGCGGCCAGCATCGCCGCAATCCGCTCGAGTGACAGGACGTAATCAGGCGCACACCGGCGGATCGCCGCGACGACCATCCGTGGAACCTGTGCCTCGGTGGGATCCTGCACGACGGTGACGCCGCCCCCCGCGCGCACCCCGGCCAACCCCTGCGCACCGTCGTCACTGGCTCCGGTTAGCAGGATGCCGAGCAGCCGGGTGCCATAGACGTCCGCCGCGGACTCGAACAACACGTCGATCGAAGGGCGGGAGTGATGGACCGGCTCATCCGCCGACAGGGCGAGCGTGCCGCCGGCTTCCACGAGCAGGTGATAGTCCGCGGGCGCGAAATAGACGGTGCCGGGGGCGATCGGCTCCTTGTCCTCGGCCTCACGCACCGCGACTCGGCATTTCGCCGAGAAGATCTCCACGAGCAGACTCGGCCGGTCGCGCGGCACATGCAGGACGACCAGAACGGGGGGGGCATCCGCCGGCAGCGCCGGCAGAAGGATCGCGAGGGCGTTCACCCCCCCGGCCGACGCGCCGATCACGACCGCGTCGAACTGGCCCGGGCGCGCCGCCGCCTCGATCACGGGTCGTCCCTCCGTCGGTAGATTCTCTGGTCCCTCACGAAGGGCGAAAAATCGGCCGCGCGCGCCGAGAACCTGAGCGATTCCTTCGCGCCGAGTCCGAGAAAGCCGTTGCGGCACAGCGAATCCCGGAACAGCCCGAGCGCGCGGTCCTGCAGGTCAGGGTTGAAATAAATGAGCACGTTGCGGCACGACACGAGGTGCACCTCCGCGAAGACACTGTCCGTCGCCAGGCTGTGATCCGAAAACACGATGTGCTCCTTCAGGGTCTTGTCGAAGGCCGCCCGGCCATAGGCCGCGGTGTAGTAATCCGAAAGCGACGAGCGCGCGCCGGAGGCGCGGTGATTTCGAGTGAAACCGGCGATGCGGTCGATGTCGTAGATGCCGGTCTCCGCCTTCGCCAAGCCGTGAGGATTGATGTCCGTGGCATAAATGAGGGTCCTCGGCAGCAGACCCTCCTCGCGCAACAGGAGCGCCATCGAATACGCCTCTTCGCCCGCGCTGCAGCCGGCCACCCACACCTTGAGTGACGGGTACGTGCGCAACAGGGGCACGACTTGTTCGCGCAGCGCCCGGAAATAGCCGGGATCGCGGAACATCTCGCTCACCTGCACCGTGAGAAAATCCAGCAGCACGCCGAACACCTCCGGTTCGTGCACGACGCGGTCCTGCAAGGCCGACAGACTGCGGCATCCAAAGTGCGCCATCGCCGACTTCATGCGGCGGCGCATGGACGCCGGGGAATAACCGCGGAAGTCATAATGGTAGAGATGAAAAATGGCGTCGACCAGCAGCCGGAATTCGATGTCGAATCCCCTGGCGTCGGCCGCGGGTGCGCCGCCTATCTCGGCATCCATACGCGCACCAGCGAGAGCAGTCTTTCCACATCCAGCGGCTTCGCCATGTAATCGTTGGCGCCCGCCGCGAGGCACTTTTCCTGGTCGTCCCGCATCGCCTTGGCCGTCAATGCGATGATCGGCAGATTCTTCCAACGCGGATGCCTGCGAATCTCACGCGTCGCCGTCAGTCCGTCCATCTCCGGCATCATGATGTCCATGAGGACGAGGTCGATCGGCGCCCCCCCGGCCTCAGCGCCGGCGGTGAGGAGGGTGATGGCCTCGCGCCCGTTGCGTGCAATCTCGACGGTGGCGCCCTTCGGCTCCAAAACGCTCGAGAGGGCGAAGATGTTTCTGACATCGTCCTCGACGACGAGGATGCGCCGCCCGTCGAGGGACGCATCGCGATCGCGCGCGGCCCTCAGCATCTGCTGACGCTCGGGTGGCAGCTTCGACTCGATTTGATGAAGGAACAGCGAGACCTCGTCGAGCAGGCGCTCCGGGGAGCGCGCGTCCTTGATGATGATCGACTTCGAGTGGCGCCGCAGCCGCTGCTCCTCCGCGGCGGACAGCGCCCGGCCGGTGTAGACGATGACGGGAGGGAAGGATACCTCTTCCCGCTCGGCCATCCTCTCGAGCAGGGCGTAGCCGCTGTAATCGGGGAGATTGATGTCCATGACCATGCAGTCGTAAGTCGTGCGGGTCAGGGCATCGAGGGCGGCCGCCGCATTCTCGACCGCGGTGATCAGCACATCGTCGCTGCCCAGCAGGTCGCAGATGCTCTCGCGCTGCCGCCGATCGTCCTCCACGACCAGCACGTGCCGCGTCGACTGCGACGATTTGACCTCCAATAGGTTCAACGCGCCGATCAGTTCATCCCGCTTCGCCGGCTTCAAGGCGTACCCGACGGCACCGAGCTCGAGCGCCTCCCGCCGGTAATCGGCGACCGAGGCGACGTGCACGGGGATATGCCGGGTGCGGGGATCGCGTTTGAGCTGGTCGAGCACACTGAGGCCCGAATGGTCGGGCAGATTGATGTCCAGCAGGATGCCGCCCGGCCGGAACCGGCGCGCCGCCGCGAGGCCGTCGCCGCCGGATTGCGCGACCACGCACAGAAACCCCAGCTCCCGCACCAGGTCCCGCAGGATCACCGCGAAGGAAACGTCGTCCTCGATCACCAGAATCAGTCTCGCGGAAGCCGGCAGCTTCGACCGGTCATCCTCGATGGCGGCAATGACAGGATAGGGCGGCGGCGCAGGCGCCTCGACCCGCGGCGGCAGGCTCGGCACCGACGGCGCGACAGGCGTCGCGAGCGGCGCCCGGGCCTGATAGCTGCGCGGCAACGTCAGGCTGAAGACGCTGCCCTCGCCGGGGCTGCTGCGCACGACGATCCGGCCGCCGAGCAGATGCGCCAAATCCCGTGAAATCGACAGGCCAAGTCCCGTTCCACCGTACTTGCGATGAATGCTGCCATCGGCCTGGCGGAAGGCCTCGAAGATCACCTGCTGCTGATTCGCCGGAATGCCAACGCCCGAGTCCTTGACCGTGAACTCGATGGCATCCTCTGCCGGCGCGGCGACCCGCACGCTCACCTGGCCCCGCTCGGTGAACTTGATGGCATTGGAGAGCAAGTTGCGCAGGATCTGCCCCAGGCGCTGCGGGTCGGTCTCGATCTGCGCGGGCGCACCCGCCTCCACGAAGGTCGAGAAACCCAGCTTTTTTTGTTCGGCGGCCGGTTCGAACGTGCGGGCCAGGGAGTCCAGGATGCGCGAGACCTGCACGGTCTCCGGCGCCACGTCGACCTTCCCCGCCTCGATGCGCGACAGGTCCAGCACGTCGTTGATGAGGTTCAACAGATCGTTTCCGGCGGAGGAGATCGTCTGGGCGTATTTGACCTGTCCGTCGGTGAGATTGCCTTCCTTGTTGTCGGCCAGCAGTTTCGCGAGGATCAGAGTGGAGTTGAGCGGAGTGCGCAGCTCGTGGCTCATGTTGGCGAGGAACTCGCTCTTGTATTCGTTGGCGCGCTGCAGATCCGCGGTCTTTTCGAGGAGGACGGCGTGCGACCTGGCGAGCTCGTCCTTCTGCTGTTCGAGCGTCTGGGTCTGCTCCTCGAGCTGCGAATTGATCTGCTCCAGTTCCGCCTGCTGCGATTCCAGCTGCGCACGCGATTCCCTGAGGGATCGCCCCTGCTCCTCCAACTCCTCGTTGTTGACGCGCAGCTCCTCCTCCCGGGTCTGCAGCTCGCGCGATTGTTGTTGCGTCTCCTGGAGGAGTTCCTCGAGCCGGGTCCGATCCTTCGAGGCGCGGACGGCCACCGCGATGGCATCGGAGACCCGCTCCAGCAACCGCTCCTTCGCCGCGGCCGCCGCTCCAAAAAAACCCAGCTCCACCACGGCCTGGACCGTTCCGTCGACGCGGGCCGGCGCGATCAGGAGCTCGCCCGGCTCGCCGCGGCCCGTGCTCGAGGCAATGGGCAAATACCCGGCCGGCACGTCGCGGACGCGCAGCGGGCGCTCCGCCCGGACGGCCTGTCCCGTCAGCCCGTCTCCGGGGCGTATGAGTTCGGCACCGGCGGCAGCCGGCAGTGCGAAGCCGCCGATCCGGCGAAAGTGCCCCCCTTCCGCGATCAGCATCGCCCCCACCTGGGCGTCGAGGTAGCCCGCCAGAAACCCGATGATTGCGCCGCCCAACTCCTCGAGCCCCTGATCGCCCTGCATCAATTCGCTCAATCCGAGCTGGCCGCTTCTCAGCCACGATTCCAGGTGCCTCGCGCGATGGTCGCGCGACGCAACCAGGGCCGCAACCGCCACGAGGAAAATCAGGATGGCGGAACCGCCTCCGGTCACGGCAAAGGAGACGGTCGCCGCGGACTGCCATTGATCGGTCCGGGCGACGACCATCCGGCGTTCGGAGGTCAGCATGTCATCGATCTGGGACCGGATGCCGTCCATGAGGTTCTTGCCGCGATCGGTACGCACCAGCTCGAGCGCCTCGTCGGTGCGGCCGGCGCGCCCCAAGGCCACAGTCTCTTCGAGCTCTTTCATCTTGTCGCCCGCGAGCACCGCGAGTTCCGCCAGGCGTTTGCGCTGCTCGGGATCGTCGTCGAGAAGTCGGTGCAAAGCGCCGATTTCCCCGGGAAGCGCTCCACGGGCGTTCGTGAATGGCTCCAGATAGGACTCCCGTCCGGTCAACAGGTAGCCCCGCTGACCCGTTTCGGCATCCTTCAAGGTGGAGACAACCGCCTGGAGCTGGGCCATCGTCTCGATGACCCGGAGCAGGGCCGTGGCACTGCTCGTCGTGGACTGAAGCGTCGTATACGAGAGAACCGCGATCACAGCCACCGCGAACGTGGCGATGAGGAACCCGGCCAAAGCGCGAGGCGCCAGGGGGAGTCTGGGAGAAAACGCCATTTCCGGCGACGTCACCGGATCAGTGTCAGCGGGGCAAGGGCTCCGTCGTTCATCATCCGTATCTCACCCGCTTTCGCCGGGGGAGCCCATCGCCGGCCAAACCCCATCGGCTGCCAGCCCTTCCCTACAAAGTGTAGGACAAACGCCGACGCGGGGACCGGCCGGCGCTACGGTTGCCGGCCGGTCCCCGCCCGCGAAGCCCGTGCCCCGGGGCACGGGCGTTCACCGCAGTCCTCAGCGCTGCGTCTTGCCGGACTGGCTCTGGTCTGTGCCCCCCTTGCCGCCCTGCTGGCTGGTGCGGTCATCGTGCTGGCCGCCCTGTTGACCCGCGCCCGGGGTCTTGGGTTGCCCCGTGGACTGCTGGCGCTGCTGCTCCTTGGCCCGCTGGTCGCGCTCCTTTTGATCGCTGCTCGGGTTGCCTGCCTGCTTGTCGTCATTCATGTTGTTGCTGGACATTCGGAAACTCCTGATGTCGTGGTTGACCGACCCACCATACGCCCACGGTAAGCCCAGGCGCGTCGGACAAGGGGGCCAGTGGAGGTCAGACATTGCGACGCCCCCTGTGGTCCGTCGAACGCAACCACAAAGGGGTCGAACATGCTGTAATGCGGCGCGGCACGGACACGATCTGAACACGTGGAGCATCATGCGACGCAAAGCTTGCGCGGCCTTGGCCGCCGCCATCTGGTTGAGCGGCGGTTCTCTCGCCGCCCCCGCCGCTGCACCGGCCGGTCCCGGCCCCCACAAGCGGCTCGTCATCATCGATCAGGACGCCTACGGCCCGGCGGGATCCAACATGCAGGCAATCCTCATGCTGCTCCAGGCCGAGGATGTCGAGGTGCTCGGCATCACCATCACCAGTGGCGATGGCTGGCGTGACGAGGAAGTCCAGCAAACGCTGCGTCTGCTGGAAATCACCGGCCGAACGGACGTCCCAGTCGTGCCGGGGGCGGTGCTGCCCCTCGTGAACTCCGCGGCGCGCACCAAAGCCTGGGAAGCCACGTATGGCAAGCTTTACTACAAGGGCGCCTGGACGGAGAACTGGGCGGATCAGGGAGTCAACCGTCGCACGCCGCATCCGGCCGATCCGTATCTCGTGCCGCCCCTCGCCGAAGGACAGCCTCACACCCGGGCGTCGAACGAAGTCGCGGCGGAATTCCTGGTGCGGCAGGTGCGGCTGCATCCGGGCGCCGTCACGCTCATCGCGGCGGGTCCGATGACGAACCTCGCCCTCGCTGCGCGGCTCGACCCGCATTTCAGCCGCCTGGCGCAGGAACTCGTCTTCATGGGAGGCAGCTTCAATCCGCTGCCGGCGGCGAACGCGTTCGCCGCCGAGTACGCCAACTCGCCGCGGCGCGAATTCAACATGCGCTGGGATCCGGAAGCCGCCTCGCTGGTGCTGCACGAACCGTGGAACAGGATCACGGAGGTGCCGGTGGATCCGACCACCGGGACGTTCTTCTCGAAGGAGATGATCGGACAGGTCAGCGCGGGCCACGCGCCTTTTGCCGCCTACATCGGGCAGTTCGGTCAGTCGTATCCCATGTGGGACGAGCTGGCGGTCGCCGTCTGGCTCGACCCGTCGATCGTGCTGCATGGCGAGCCGCTCCTGGTCGACGTGGACACGAGCTTCACCGCCGGCTACGGCAACACCTTGAGCTGGACGGCAGGCGAGGGGCCGGGCCTGGGTGAACGCCCGGTGACCGTCGTGCTAGGCATCGACCGCGTGAAATTCGAATCCCTCGCCATGCGGTTGCTGACGCGGGCGGCCCGGCATGACTGAATCCGCGCGAACGCCCATGGGACGCTGTCGCCGGGCGTTGCTCCTGTGCGGCGTTCTCATCGCGGTCGCGCAGGGCGCCGGCGCCGCCGAACCCTGGTTCGAGTCGCTCAAGGCCGGCGCGACGCCGGCCCAGCTGTACCGGTTCCTCTATGCGCTCCCGAAGGGCGCAGACCTTCACAATCACCTGCCCGGCGCCGCCCGCTCCGAGTGGTTTTGGGATGCCGCCATGGCCGAGTCGGCACGTGGCTACGTGTATTACACGCGGGTGCGCATCGCCAATTGCGCCCCCTATGGACATGACGAATTCGGGCCGGCAAAAGCGCTCCTGCTCTTCAAGATCATCCAGGAAAACGCCTTCCGCCAACTCGATGCGTGCGGTCAGTCAGAATTCAAACGGCTCCAGGATCTCGATGGCGGCGAGAAGCAGGCGTGGCTGGACAGCATGCGCCTCGACCGTCCGTACGAGGGGCGCAACGAGTTCTTCGACGCAATCTGGGATCGGATCAACGACATGATCCGCAATCCGCACCTGATGTGCGACATCCTGGTGCGCAACATGCAGGCCTTCGGCCGGGAGGGCCTCGTCTATCTGGAGACCCAGCAGGGCGTCGAAGGCATGGTCAAGCCGGACGGCTCGCACTACACGGTGGACGAAGCGGTCGGAATCTTTCGCGCCTGCCTCGCCTCGCCGGAGGCCCGTGCCACCGGGGTCGAGGTCAGGTTCCAGAACGCCCTCCTGCGATTCGCTCCGAACGCCGAGCAGCACCTGCGCGATCTGTACGCCATCACCGACCGCTACCGCGACCTGTACGTGGGTGTGAACATGGTGGGGCGCGAGGACAACGACAAGGGCTATCCGCTGCGCTTTCTGCCGGTGCTGCGTGAATTGCGCCACCGGTATCCGGACATCAACCTGTCGATTCATGCCGGAGAGGTCGACGAGCCAAACACCCACGTCCGGGACACGCTGCTGCTGGGGGCCCAACGGATCGGTCACGGTGTCAATCTCATCACCGACCCGGACACCCTGCTGCGCATGCGCTACGGGCCCTATCTGGTCGAAATCAATCTCATCAGCAATTTGCTGCTCGAGTACGTCAGCGATTACTCCCAGCATCCCTTCCCGGAATACCTGCGGACCGGCATTCCGGTCGCCCTCTCGACGGACGATCGCGGCATGTGGGACTCGAACCTGAGCGACGAGTTTTTCGTGGCAACCCGGGAATTCAACCTGTCCTGGGAGGAGATCGTCAAGCTCGGCCGCAACTCGTTGCAGTACTCCTTTCTCGACGAACCGACCAAACGGCGCCTTCTCGCCGACTATGACCGGCGCATCGCCGCCTTCTCAGCCCGTTTCCAGAGGGACGGTTGGCGGTCGCTCGAGGAGGTCAAACCAGTCAGCTACGGGTTTCTCTGTCGCCACTACCAGGTGTGTCTGCTGCCATGACCGAATTCATCGACACCATGCCCAAGGCTGAGTTGCACGTGCACCTCGAGGGCACGCTCGAGCCCGATCTCAGCTTTGCACTCGCTCTAAAGAACGGCGTCGCACTTCCCTACGACTCGCCCGAGGCCCTGCTCGCCGCTTATGATTTCCACGATCTGCCGTCGTTCCTGGCAATCTACTACAAGGCCATGTCGGTGCTCAGGGAAGAGGCGGACTTCTTTGAATTGACCTGGCGGTACCTCCTCAAGGCCCGGCAGCAGCACATTGTTTACGCGGAGATGTTCTTCGATCCGCAGGCACACACCGCCCGCGGGATCCCCTTCCACACCGTCATTCGCGGCATCCGCCGGGCGCAGGAAAAGGCCGCCGCCGAACTGGGCGTCGAGACGCAGTTGATCCTGTGTTTTCTGCGGGACATGACCGCCGATTCAGCCATGCGGACGCTGATCGACGCGCTTCCCTACAAGGATTGGCTGATCGGCGTGGGGTTGGATTCCGACGAAAAAGACAATCCACCGTCAAAATTCGCCGCCGTGTTCGCGAGGGCCCGCGCGGAGGGGCTGAAGCTCACGGTGCATTGCGACGTCAACCAGAACAACACCCTCATCCACATCGGGCAAGCGCTCGACGACATCGGGGTTGACCGGATCGACCACGGCATCAACGTCCTGGAGGATCCCGCGCTGTGCGAGACCGTCCGCCGCCGGGGGCTCGGTCTGACCGTCTGCCCGGTATCGAACCGCATCTGCGTCCAGGACCTCACGGCATCCCACCTGCGGCGCATGCTCCAACTCGGCCTGCGCGCCACCGTGAACTCGGATGACCCGGCGTACTTTCGCGCGTATCTGAATGAGAATCTCAACGCCCTGCACGACGAGGGTGGTCTCGGGATGCACGAGATAGTCCAACTGGTGCGCAACGGTTTCGAAGCGGCATGGCTCGACCAGACCCGGCGCAGCGCCTACCTGGAGCGCCTGCAGCGACACCTGGACTCCGCCCCTGGTGGGGTCGATTCCGGATCTTAGCGGGGCGCAGACCCGAGGGGCACGGGCGGATGATCCCGATAATGAGACCAGCCGCCGACGATCTCGTCGACCACCACGGAGCCCACCCGATAGGCCGCCTCCACGGAGGCATTGAGGCCCGCATAGCCGGCATTCTCGCGCAGCAAGTGCTCCGCCGCGGTCATGCCGGGCGGCTGCATCGTGTAGTTGCTCGCCGTGCGCAGGACCATGACCCGGTCCTTGTCGACCCGTCCGGAGGCGCTCAGATAGACGAGTGACTGGTAAGTGCCCGTGTCCTCCATCGCAGAGGTGACGAACTGACCCTTGCCGTCGGTCCAATACGCCACCCAGCGACCGGCCCACTCGTTGAGGATCTTTCCATGCCAGAACGTGCTGGCGGACAGCGTGTCGCCCTTCAGGACGAAGGGCGGTCGTTGCGCGTTGGGATAGCCGGTGTAACGCGCACGTTCCGCCTGCAATCCCGGCCCATCGTCGAGAACGACGCCGCGCGTCCGTTCGAAGGCCCATTCCGTCAGCCCCGGATTGAGGCGGAACATCTCGCCGCTGGGCGCCGGTTTGTCGGGGTCGTAGGGCCGGCGGGTGTTGCGGGCGAAGTAACCCGTGGGCCAGTCCGCCGGCATTTCGCGGGCGTCGATCTCGTGCGCCAGATCCCCGTCCACCAGATATTCAGCCCACGCCGCCGAACCGATCGAGGCTTGTTCCGGATCGACACCCGCGATGCCGGCCACCAGCCAGTACGCGTGCGACAATTCGAAGCGTGGATCCATGCCGAGTTCCATCACGGCGCTGGCGGAGTTGACGTTCCCCTCCCCCGTGACCATGCCCAGCACCCCGGTCTGCGGATTGAAGTACAGATCGTGGTGATGCGCGAATGGGTAACGGACGCGAAGCTGCTGCCGCTCGTGCCACAGCTGAAACTCGCCGGCCGCATCGCCGCTGTCCGCGCCGATTTCGAACATCGTCACGACGACGACCTTCACCTCGACCGGCTTCGGCAGCGGGGCCGGCGGCGAAACCGTGCAGCCGGCGAGCGCCAACAGCAACCACGACACCATCCAGGTTGACCGCATGTTCATCCTCGCTAAAAGCTCAAGTGCCCAGGTTCAGGAGCGACGCGTTGCCGCCGGTCGCGGTCGTGTTGACGGTCAGGGTGCGCTCGTTCGCGAAGCGTTCCAGATAATGCGGGCCCCCCGCCTTGGGACCGGTGCCCGAAAGACCCGACCCGCCGAACGGCTGCACGCCCACCACCGCACCGATCATGTTGCGGTTGACGTAGGTGTTGCCGACGGCAGTGTTCGCGAAGATGTCGCGCCAGAACGATTCCAGCCGGGTCTGCACGCCGAGCGTCAATCCGTACCGGCTCGCGCGGATGTCCTCGAGCACGGCTGCAATGTCGGCCGCCCGGTAGCGCACGACGTGCAGCAGCGGCCCGAATTCCTCGCGCGTGAGCTGGGAGGCGCTTTTCAGCTCGATGAGATGCGGTGCGACGAAACTTCCATGCGCCAGTGCCTCGCCCAAGCGGCACGCCTTGATGATCCGCGCCTCGCTCCGCATCCGCGCCACATGCCGCATCAGGCCGGCCGCGGCGGCCGCGGTGATCACCGGTCCCAAGTCGGTGGCGAAATCACCGGGATTGCCGATCACCAATTCGTCCATCGCCCCCGCGAGCATCTCGATCATCGTGTCGGCGATGTCGTCCTGCAGGAACAACAGCCGCAGCGCCGAACATCGCTGGCCCGCGCTGCCGAAGGCGGAGCTCACCACGTCGTCGACCACCTGCTCGGGAAGCGCCGTCGAATCGACGATCATGGCATTGAGACCGCCGGTCTCCGCGATCAGCGGAACGATGGCGCCGCTGCGCGCGGCCAATGCCCGGTTGATGGCGAGGGCGGTCGCCGTCGATCCCGTCATGGCGACTCCGGCCAGCGCGGGATGTGCGAAGGCGACTTCACCGAACACGCGGCCCTGCGCCGGCACCAGCTGCAGCACGCCGGGCGGGACCCCCGCTTCGTGGAGCAGACGGATGAACCGGTCCGCGATCAGCGGCGTGGGCTCCGCCGGCTTCGCGACGACCGCGTTGCCGGCCGCCAGGGCGGCCGTGACCTGACCCGCGAAGATCGCCAGCGGAAAATTCCACGGGCTGATGCACGCGAAGACGCCCCGGCCGTGCAGCGACAGCTCGTTCAGTTCCCCCGTCGGTCCTTCCATGCGCACGGGGCCGCCGAATTGGGCTCGGGCCCGCACCGCGTAATAACGGCAGAAGTCGACGGCTTCCCGCACCTCGGCGATCGCGTCCGCGAGCGTCTTGCCGGCCTCGCGCACCAACAAGTCATAGAACTCGACATGTCGCTTTTCCAGCAGATTCGCCGCCTCGTCGAGGCGCTGCGCCCGCGCAGTGCCGCCCAGCTCGTTCCAGGCGCGTTGCGAGCGGAAGCACGCGTCGAACGCCTTGCCGATGTCGGCCGGGGTCGCATCGCGGGATTGCCCGACCACGTCCCGCCGGTCGGCGGGATTCGTGACGGGAACCGTCTCGCCGCTGAGGGCCGCCCCGCAGGTGGCCGCGGAGTCACCGGCAACGCGCCGCGCCGCCAGCCCGGCTCGCAGAGCCTCCAGCACCGAAGGGTTCCCCAGATCCAGGCCCTGGGAGTTGCGCCGATCGGCATAGAGAAACTTCGGGTCCGGCAGCCGGGGATGCTTGAAGCCGTCCAACCGCTCCAGATCGGAAATCGGGTCGCGCACGATTTCGGCCACCGGCACCTGCTCGTCCATGAAGCGGTTCACGAAGGAGGTGTTGGCGCCGTTTTCCAGCAGCCGGCGCACCAGGTAGGCCAGCAGATCCTTGTGCTCGCCCACCGGGGCGTATACCCGGACGGGGGGAAAGTCCGGGATCTGGCGGGCAGCCTCGGCATACAGGAGGCGTCCCATGCCGTGCAGGCGTTGGAACTCGAACTCGACGCCTGCGGGGGCCAGTTCGAGGACGGACGCGATGCTGTGGGCGTTATGGGTCGCAAATTGCGGGCGGATGACGTCCGCATGCCTGAACAGAATCCCCGCGCAGGCCAGATAAGACACGTCCGTCGTGGTCTTGCGCGTATAGACGGGGTAGCTGTCGAGACCGCGCTCCTGACCGCGCTTGATCTCGCTGTCCCAATACGCACCCTTCACCAGGCGCACCGTCATCCGGCGCTCCTGAAGCCGGGCGGTTGCGGCAACCCATTCGATGACATCCAGGGCCCGTTTGCCGTAGGCCTGGACGGCCAGTCCGAGGCCCGCCCACCCCCGCGTCGCGGGATCGCACGCCAGCGCTTCGATGACGTCCAGCGACAGGTCCAGACGATCCGCCTCCTCCGCATCGATGGTGAGTTGGATGCCGAGCGCGGCGGCGCGCCTCGCGAGGGTCTGCACCTGCGGCACCAGGCGGGTCATGACCTGGGTACGTTGCAGCAGCGAATAGCGCGGTTCGAGCGCCGACAGTTTGATGGAGATGCTCGATACCTCGTGCGGTGCACGGCCGGCGGCGCCCGCGCCGATCACGTCGATTGCATGCTCGTAGGATTTCAAATAGCGCTGCGCATCGAGGCGCGTCCTCGCCCCCTCGCCCAGCATGTCGAAGGAGCATAGGGCGACATCCGCTTCCCGCGCACTGCGTCCGAGCGCCTCCTCGATGGTGCGGCCGACCACGAATTCGCCGCCGATGATCTTCATCGCCCGCCGCACCGCAAGCCTGACGAGCGGCTCACCTGCCTTGCGGGTGAGCTTTTTAATCCAGCCGGACGCATCCGTGCGAATGCTCGGGTCGAGCTCCAGCATCCCCCCCGTCAGCATCAAGCCCCAGGTGGAGGCATTGACGAACAGCGACTCGGAGCGGCCCGAATGGGCGGACCAGTCGCCGGTCGCCAGCTGTTCGGCTATGAGACGGTCGGCGGTGGCATCGTCCGGAATGCGCAGCAGCGCCTCGGCGATGCACATCAGGGCGATTCCCTCTTGATTCGACAGGCCGAACTCCTGGAGGAAGGCATCCAGGAACGGCCGCTCGTCGCGCCGCGCCCGCGCGCCCTCGACCAACGCCATGGCGAGATACACCGCCCGGTGCCGCGCCCCCCCCGTCAACTCCAGGCACTGTAACAGGCGGTTGACCGCCGGCTCCTCGGGCCGCAAACCGTTGTCGCGCATGGCCCTGCGCAGAGACTCGATGGGATTGGCGGCCATGACGTGTTCCTTGTGATTCTCAGGCCAAATTATCCTCCAGGGTTGCAAGGAACACCAAGCACGCCTCGGCGGTCGCGGGTCGCATGAGTCCGGCATCGTCCGGCGACAAGACGGCCAGATCCCATTCGCCGAGGCGAACCGGCTCACCCTCGTCGCAGCTCATCGCTACGGTGCCCGCGATCGGAAAGACCAGGGTCAAACCGGTCCCGCGGGACAGCTCGTGGGGTCCGGTCAGAGGTAGGGTCCAGGCATGCGGCCGCGGCCGCGACGTCGCGACCATGAGGTTGAGGTCGCTGCAGGGTCCATCGATAAGGATACTGTGGGTGGGCGTCCCCCCGTCGAACTCGACGAAATCGCCCGGATTGCGGAGCAGGCGTTCCTCACCCCCGTCGAAGCACAGCCGCACTCCCGTCCCACGCAGCAGCACGAGCGTGCGGTGGTAACCCGAAAAATCTGAAAATGGGCCGGAGGAGCCGATGTCGGCGATGCTGACGCGCCAGCGAAACGGCTCACCCGCCGCGGCTTGGGCCGCCCCGGGCACCCGCAGCGCTTCGTGGGTGACGCCCCCGCCGTTCCTCCAGGGAACCGGGGTAAAGGAGCTCCGCGGGATGATTTTCATGCCTGAAAATCATACAGGCGGATGGTTCAGCCCGCCCGGCTCCTAGTCATCCGCATCGTCGTCTTCCGGGTGACCGAGATCGTCCTCGTCGTCGATCTCGAACTCCTCCGGCGCCTCGGTCTCCTCATCGGTCTCGCGCACCGGGATCTCGTTCTCGCCGGCATGTTCGTCATCCCGGTCATCGTCGTCATCCTGCGTGCCGGACGACGGCGGATCCTCGATACCTGACTCGAGGGATGCATCGATGGAAGTCATGGGGCGTATCCGGTAGCGGCGGGTATCCGCCGACGCCAGTATGTCCTTGCGGGGCCGCTCCGCCAGCGCACGTCCGCCCCGACGGTCGGTGGGCGTTCGCCTACGCCGCGAGCGGCGCCGCGAACCCCTCGATCAGCGCTGCCAGAAGGTGACGAGCACGTACACCAGCGCGATCACCGTGAATCCGACATGGCCGATTCGCAGCAGCGCCTGCGCCAGCAGATCGTTGGCTTCCGGCTCCCGCGGCAGCCACACTCGAAGAATTGCCGACAACAGCAGCATGTCACCCGTTCCGCAATGGCAGGAAACCCACGATAGCCCGATCACCGGATCCCTATGTGATCCGGATCACGACTTCGCCGTCCCCGAATAAAAAAGGCCCCGCACTGGAGGGTGCGGGGCCATATCTTTCAAATGCTTCTTATTTTTTTATTCGGCAGCTTCAGTATCCCCCGCCGGTACAGTATCGTCTGAGTCGCCCATTCCGCCGCCCACGTCCATGAAACTGCGGCGTCGGCTGTCGTCAAAAGCACGTCGGCGACGCGCATGATACGCGAAGCCGGTGCCGGCGGGAATAAGCCGGCCAACGATGACGTTTTCCTTCAGGCCGCGCAGGTCGTCCTTCAGACCCCGCACCGCCGCCTCCGTGAGCACGCGGGTGGTTTCCTGGAACGACGCCGCCGAGATGAAGGACTCCGTCGCCAGGGAGGCCTTGGTGATGCCCAACAGCATGGGTTCCCACGTCGATTGATCCTTGCCCTCCGCCTTCTGCTTGGCAATGACGTCGAGCAGGCGGCCGCGATCCATCTGTTCGCCGCGCAGCAGCGCCGAATCTCCGGTCTCGAGCACCTCGATTTTACGTAACATCTGCCGCACGATGACTTCGATGTGCTTGTCGTTGATCTTCACGCCCTGCAGCCGGTAGACGTCCTGGATCTCGCGGACCAGGTAGTTTGCCAGCGCCTCGACCCCCTGCAGCCGCAATATGTCATGCGGGTTCGGCTCGCCGTCGGCGATGACTTCGCCCTTCTCCACCTGCTCGCCCTCGAACACGTTGAGATGACGCCACTTGGGAATCAGCTCCTCGTACTTGTCCGCGGCCTCGTTGGTGATGATCAGACGGCGCTTGCCCTTGGTCTCCTTGCCGAAACTCACCGTGCCGCTGCGCTCCGCCAGGATCGCCGAGTCCTTGGGCTTGCGCGCCTCGAACAGATCGGCGACGCGCGGCAGGCCGCCCGTGATGTCGCGGGTTTTCGAAGATTCCTGCGGGATGCGCGCGATGACGTCGCCCACGGACACCTTGGAACCGTCCTCCAGACTGACGATCGCGCCCGCCGGCAACGCATAAATCGCCGGAATGTCGGTGTTCGCAAAGGTCACTTCCTTGCCCTTTGCGTTGGTCAGGCGCACGACCGGACGCAGGTCCTTGCCGCCGGAGCCGCGCTGCTTCGGATCGAGCACCACCGTGCTCGACAGACCGGTGACGTCGTCCACCTGGGTCGTGACGGTGATGCCGTCGACGAAGTCGGAGAACTTGATCATGCCCGCCACTTCCGTCACGACGGGGTGGGTGTGCGGATCCCAGTTGGCCACCGACTGGCCGGCGGCGACGATGTCGGCATCGTTGACCGTGATGGTTGCGCCATACGGGATCTTGTAGCGCTCGCGCTCGCGGCCGAACTCGTCGACCACGCCGAGTTCGCCGGACCGCGACACCGCGACCAGATGGCCCTTCTCGTGCCGCACCGTCTTGATGTTGTGCAGCCGGATGGTGCCCTTGGACTTCACCTCGACGCCATTCGCAGCAGCCGCCCGCGAAGCGGCGCCGCCGACGTGGAAGGTGCGCATCGTGAGCTGCGTACCCGGCTCCCCGATCGACTGCGCGGCAATCACGCCCACGGCCTCGCCGATGTTGATGCGGTGACCGCGGCCGAGGTCGCGGCCGTAGCACTGGGCGCAAACGCCGTAACGGGTTTCGCAGGTGATCGGCGAGCGGACCATGACCTGGTCGATGCCCATCTTTTCGAGCAGCTTGACCAGCTTTTCGTCGATCAGAACGCCCGCCCTGACCAGCACTTCGCCGCTCGACGCCACCACGACGTCCTCCGAGACCACGCGGCCGAGCACGCGCTCGCCGAGGCCCTCGACCACGTCACCGCCTTCGACGATCGGGGTGATGGACAGACCGAAGCTCGTGCCGCAGTCGATTTCCGTAACGACCAGATCCTGCGCGACGTCGACCAGACGCCGGGTCAGGTAGCCTGAGTTCGCGGTCTTCAACGCGGTGTCGGCGAGTCCCTTGCGGGCGCCGTGGGTCGAGATGAAGTACTGCAGTACGTTCAGGCCTTCCCGGAAGTTCGCCGTGATCGGTGTCTCGATGATGGAGCCGTCCGGCTTCGCCATCAGGCCGCGCATGCCGGCCAGCTGACGAATCTGCGCCGCGGAACCGCGGGCACCGGAGTCGGCCATCATGAAGATCGAATTGAACGACTTCTGGCGCACCTTGTTGCCCTTGGCATCGGTCACCTCGTCGGTGCCGAGCTTCTCCATCATGGCCTTGGCGACCTGGTCATTGGTGCGTGACCAGATGTCCACCACCTTGTTGTACCGCTCGCCGTTCGTGACGAGACCGGAGGAATACTGTTCCTGGATCTCCTTCACCTCACGCTCGGCCGTGGCGAGGATCTTGACCTTGCTCTGTGGCACGACCATGTCGTCGACGCCGATCGAGACCCCGGCACGGGTCGCGTACTGGAATCCCGTGTACATGAGCTGATCGGCGAAAACGACCGTCTCCTTGAGACCGACCGTGCGGTAGCACAGGTTGATGGTCGCGGAAATGATCTTCTTGGTCATGTCCTGGTTGATGGCGTCGAAGGACAATCCCTTGGGAAGGATTTCCGACAGCAGCGCACGCCCGGCCGTGGTGTTCACCACTCGGATGTTCTTCGTCAGTTCCCCGCCCTTCACGTCGCGGCTGTATTCGGACAGCCGCACCCGCACCTTGGCCTGCAGATCGATGTTGCGGCTTTCATAGGCGCGATGCACCTCGGCGACGTCGCTGAACGCCATTCCCTCGCCCTTGGCCCCGACCTTCTCGCGGGTCATGTAATACAACCCGAGCACCACGTCCTGCGACGGCACGATGATCGGCTCGCCGTTCGCGGGCGAGAGGATGTTGTTCGACGACATCATCAAGGCCCGCGCCTCGAGCTGCGCCTCGATGGACAACGGCACGTGGACCGCCATCTGGTCGCCGTCGAAGTCGGCGTTGAACGCCGTGCAGACCAGCGGATGCAGCTGGATCGCCTTGCCCTCGATCAGCACCGGCTCGAACGCCTGTATCCCCAGGCGATGCAGCGTGGGCGCGCGGTTCAGGAGCACCGGATGTTCGCGGATCACCTCTTCCAGGATGTCCCACACCTCCGGCCCCTCGCGCTCCACCAGGCGCTTCGCCGCCTTGATGGTGGACGCCTCGCCGCGCAGCTGCAGCTTCGAGAAGATGAACGGCTTGAAGAGCTCGAGCGCCATCTTTTTCGGCAGACCGCACTGGTGCAACCGCAGGGTCGGACCGACGACGATGACCGACCGGCCCGAGTAATCGACCCGCTTGCCGAGCAGGTTCTGGCGGAACCGGCCCTGCTTGCCCTTGATCATGTCGGCCAGCGATTTCAGCGGCCGCTTGTTGGTGCCGGTGATCGCACGGCCGCGGCGGCCGTTGTCGAGCAGGGCGTCCACGGCCTCCTGCAACATGCGCTTTTCGTTGCGCACGATGATGTCGGGCGCGTTCAGCTCGAGCAGGCGGCGCAGGCGGTTGTTGCGGTTGATGACGCGGCGGTACAAGTCATTCAGGTCGGACGTCGCGAAACGGCCGCCGTCGAGCGGCACGAGCGGCCGCAGGTCCGGCGGCAGCACGGGCAGGACGGTGAGCACCATCCATTCCGGCTTGTTGCCCGACTCCATGAACGCCTCGATGAGCTTCAGACGCTTGGACAGGCGCTTGATCTTGGTTTCCGAGTTCGTGTTCGCCATGTCCTCGCGGACCTTGACGATCTCCGACGGCAGATCCATGGATTTCAGCAGCTCATGCACCGCCTCGGCGCCCATGCGGGCGTCGAACTCGTCGCCGTGCTCCTCGATCGATTCGAGGTACATCTCGTCGGTGAGGAGCTGGCCGCGCTGCAGGGAGGTCATGCCCGGATCGACGACCACGAACGCCTCGAAATAGAGCACGCGCTCGATTTCGCGCAGCGTCATGTCGAGCATCAGGCCGATGCGCGAGGGCAGCGACTTCAGGAACCAGATGTGCGCGGTGGGGCTCGCCAGCTCGATGTGACCCATGCGCTCGCGGCGCACCTTGGACTGGGTCACCTCGACACCGCACTTCTCGCAGACCACGCCGCGGTGCTTCAGGCGCTTGTACTTGCCGCACAGGCACTCGTAGTCCTTCACGGGCCCGAATATCTT
>Ga0182030_10006381_pt1 | contig 24892 bp, 30 predicted proteins | sample 812S3MmetaG_FD_121299 | JGI IMG/M metagenome (GOLD analysis project Ga0182030, IMG submission 121299) | Permafrost microbial communities from Stordalen Mire, Sweden - 812S3M metaG (Illumina Assembly) | ecosystem: Environmental > Terrestrial > Soil > Wetlands > Permafrost | place: Sweden...
GACAACGCCGACGAGGGCAGCGAGGGTTTTGACAACGCCGATAGGGCGCTCACCGCGACCGCGGCGCTGACCTTCATCGCCCAGTCCCTGGCCGAGGACCCGAGCGCCGTCTCCGTGGACGTGAGCCAGCGTCACGACAAGGTCGTGCTGTCGCTCAGCGTCGGTCCCAACGACATGGGACGAATCATCGGCCGTCGTGGCCGCACCGCTCAGGCGATACGTGCCCTCGTGGGCGCGGCCGGCGCGCGTGACGGTGTCACGACGTCCGTCGACATCGTCGACTAGTCGTGTGCGCCGACGAGCGCCTCACGCTCGAGGTCGGGCGGATCATCAAGGCCCAAGGCTTGCGAGGTCAGGTTCTCGTCGACCTCTGGACCGATCGCCACGAACGCCTGAAGCCCGGCACTGAGTTGTCGAGCGATCGCGGGCCCCTCGTGGTGATGGCCTCCGCCGCCCACCAGCAACGCTTCATCGTCTCCTTTGACGGCGTCGAGACGCGCGAGGACGCCGAGCGGCTGCGCGGGGTCGTGCTGCACGCCCCGCGACTCTACGACGACGACGTCATCTGGATCGACCAGCTCTTCGGCGCCGAGGTCTACGACGCCTCCGGAACCCGGCGTGGCATCGTCATCGGCGTCGAAGCGAACCCCGCGAGCGATCTGCTCGTGCTCGACGGCGGCGCGCTTGTGCCCCTGACGTTCGTCACCAACGTCATCGCTAACGAACGTATCGACGTCGACGTTCCCGAAGGTCTCTTCGAATGAGCCTTCGCGTCGACGTGCTCACCCTCTTTCCCGAGGCGCTCGCCCAGTACGCGACGACGTCGGTGCTGGGGCGCGCCCAGGAGCGGCGTGTCTGGGAACTGCACCTGCACGACATCCGAGACGCCACCGACGACCGCCACCGCAGCGTCGACGACACGCCCTTCGGCGGGGGAGCGGGCATGGTCCTGCGCGCCGGACCGATCATCAAGACCATCGAAGCGGTCCCTGACTTGGCGCGTCCGTTGTTCGCCCTCACCCCGTCGGGACGGCCCTTCACCCAGGACGTCGCGCGCGAGCTGAGCGCCCTCGACGGCTTCTCGTTGCTGTGCGGGCGTTACGAGGGATTCGACCAGAGGGTGCTCGACACGGCGGTCGACGGTGAAATCTCGCTGGGCGACTTCGTGCTCTCGGGCGGGGAGTTAGCGGCGCTGTGCGTCATCGAGGCGGTGGTGCGCCTTCTTCCCGACGCGCTGGGCAACGACGAGTCGACCTTGGAGGAGTCCTTCGCTGAGGGGCTGCTCGAGTACCCGCACTACACCCAGCCCGCGACCTTTCGCGATCACGCGGTGCCCGAGGTCCTGCGTTCGGGCGACCACGCCCGCATCGCGCGTTGGCGCCGCGCGCAATCGCTGCGCCGCACCATCGCACGCCGGCCCGACCTGATGGAGCGCCGGGGCGGCGTGAGCGCGGCGGACCAAGCGATACTGGACGAATTCCCGCCGCTGGATGGGATGAGCGAGAACGGCTAAACTTGCTAAGCCTCAGTGATCCGAAAGGGACCGCTCTCATGAACCCGACTGACCTCATCGACCACGACTCGCTTCGCGACGACATCCCCGATTTCCGCGCCGGCGACACGGTGAAGGTGCACGTCAAAGTGGTGGAGGGCACCCGCCAGCGCGTCCAGGTCTTCCTGGGCATCGTGATCCGTCGTCAGGGCTCGGGCCTGCAGGAGACCTTCACCGTTCGCAAGATCAGTTTCGGCGTCGGCGTCGAGCGCACCTTCCCGGTGCACGCGCCCACGATCGCCAAGATCGAAGTCGAATCCTACGGCGACGTCCGCCGCGCCAAGTTGTACTACCTTCGTGACTTGCGCGGCAAGGCCGCCAAGATCAAGGAGCTCCGCGTCACCGAGCGCGCGTAAATCGCCCGTGGGCGAAGAAGAGCTTGACGACTACGAATCGACGCTAGAGCTGGCCCTCGTCCAGGAGTACAAGGCGGTCGTGGGGATGTTCGATTACGCCGTGGAAACCGATCGCCGCTTCTACCTCGCCAACGACGTCGCCATCGACGTGCGCGCGACGGGCACGCCCACGCTGCTTGAGGTGACGCTGCACGACGCCTGGGTCTGGGACATGTACCGATCCGCCCGCTTCGTGCCGTCGGTGCGCATCTTGACCTTTCGAGACGTCAACATCGAAAGGCTGCCGAAGGAAGACCTCCAGCCCTGAGATGGAGCTGACGCGCCTCTCCGCCCCGCTCGCTCGATTGGGCCAGGTCGCGCGAGTCGTGGCCGAGCACGCCGGCCCCGTCGTGCTGTGGTGCAGCGACGCCAATTCGGTGATGGCCGCGGCCACCCTGAGCGGCCTGCTCGATCGGCCCATCGGCGTATGGGTCGAGGTGTCGGCCGATTACGGCGCCGCCCTGGCGGCGCGCGACGTCGCCACGCTCAGCTGGCTGATCGATCTCGAGCACGTGGTGGTGGAGGCGCAGCACCAAGCGACGAGCCACGCCGAGGTCCTCGAGGCGCTGCTCACCAACGACGAGGTCGACTTCACCAACGACGTCGCGCGCATCGCGGGCGCCTACAACCGGCCGGCGCCGCCCAAGCCCATCACGGTGTGGAGCTTCGACGGCGACTGCCTGCGAAGCGGCGCCACGACGCTGGTCGAGTTCTCGGGTGCCCAGTTCGATGAGGTCACCCTTACGACGTTCACGTAGGTCGTGGCCCGCGGGTCATTCGGGCTGCATGGCGATGCGGTCGGGGCGGATGCGCACGTTGACGCGTATCTGGCCCTCCCGGCGATAGGGGTAGGAGTCCACGCCCAGGTACTTCTTCGCCAGGCGGTCGATGACGTCATCCGCGCCGTCGGTCGTGAAGCCGACGACGGTACCGCGAACGGCGATCGCTGACTGGGGATCGTCCGGGTCGCTGAGCGACACCGCGACGCGGGGGTCGCTCGCGAGATTGCGCGCCTTGGCACGTCCCAGGGCGGTGTTGATGAGAATGTCCTCGCCGTCGAGTTCCACCCACACCGGCGTGACGTTGGGCTCTCCGTCGGGGCCGATGCTCGCGACGTGGGCGAGCACCCGCTTGGCGAAGATGGCTCGGGCTGCGGGAGTGAACGTGTCGGTCATGGTTGTTCCTGACGGAAGAGGGCGGGTGCGGGAGTAGGTTTTACTGTAATGAACGTAGGTGCTCACGTGCGAGGCGGCGGCAAACTGGTTCCTTCCCTCGAAGCCGGCGTTCAAATCGGCGCAACCTCGGTGCAGGTCTTCACGCAGAGCCCGCGCATGTGGAAGCCCTCGGTCTACTCGCCCGAGGTCCTCGCGCAGTACCGAGAGGCGCAGGCGGCGCACCCGAGCGTCACCCACACGTTCTGTCACGCGACGTACCTCATCAACCTGGCCTCGAGCGAGCCCGAACTCTACGAGAAGTCGGTGGACTGTCTCACGCACAACCTCTCCGTCGCGCGCGCCATGGCGGCGTCCGGCCTGGTCCTGCACGTCGGCAGCCACAAGGGCGCCGGCTTCGAAGAGGTCGTCACCCAGATCCGAGAGGCGTTCGAGCGCGCCCTCGCCACCGCCGATCCGGTGCCACCGGGTGTGCCCGACTGTCCGATCCTCATGGAGAACGCCGCCGGAACCGGCGGCACCGTCGGGCGCAGCCTCGAGGAGATCGAGGCATTGATCGACGCGTGCGGCGGCGACGAGCGTCTCGGCCTGTGCATCGATACCCAGCATCTCTGGGCCAGCGGCGTCGACTTCTCGAGTGTCGCCGGCGCCGCGAGGGTCGTAAAGGAGATCAAGGACCGCATCGGCCTGGAACGGCTTCGATGCTTTCACTTCAACGACTCCAAGGTGGAGTTGGGCGCCAACCGTGATCGCCACGCCAACATCAACGAGGGCACGATCGGCGCCAGGGGCTTGGCGCCGCTGGTGGGCCACCCGAAGATCCGCGACCTGCCGCTGCTGCTCGAGGTCCCCGGCGAGGGTGACGGACCTCGCGCGATCGACGTCGCCGCCGCGCGCAAGGTAGTGACGGCCGGCATCAAGCTCTACGACGCGCCCGCGAAGGTGCGGACGAGCGCCGCGAAGGGCGCGGTCAAGAAATCCGACGAAGTAGAGAGGAATGCGCGTGAGCGAGCTACGAAGTGAATCCGACTCGATGGGCAGTATCGAGGTGCCGGCCGACCACTACTGGGGCGCCCAGACCGAACGCAGTTTGCACCACTTCGCGATAGGCACCGAGACGATGCCCACGGCGGTGCTGCGGGCCTTTGGCGTGTTGAAACTCGCTTCGGCGCGGGTCAATCACACCCTGGGCAAACTCGATGCGCACAAGGCCGAGCTCATCGAGCGCGCCGCGACCGAGGTCGTCGACGGCACGCTGATGGGCGAGTTCCCGCTTCGCATCTGGCAGACCGGCTCGGGGACCCAGACCAACATGAACGTGAACGAGGTGATTTCGAATCGCGCCATCGAGATGGCCGGCGGCGTGCTGGGCAGCAAGGTTCCCGTGCACCCCAATGACGACGTGAACATGTCCCAATCGAGCAACGACACGTTCCCCACGGCCATGCACATCGCCGCGGTGATGGAGATCACGGATCGCCTCGTGCCCGCGGTGACGCACCTGCGCGACGCGCTCGATGCGAAGGCCCGGGCCTACGCCGGCGTCGTCAAGATCGGCCGCACGCACCTCATGGACGCGGTGCCGTTGACGCTGGGCCAGGAGTTCTCCGGCTACGTCGCCCAGCTCGACGCCGACGTGGAGCGCCTCCACCTCGTGTTGGCGGGGCTCTATGAACTTGCGGCCGGCGGCACCGCGGTGGGCACGGGCCTCAACACGCACCCCGAGTTCGGTGAGCGCGTCGCCGCGGCCATCGCCACCATCACGAAGAAGCCCTTCGTCACGGCGCCGAACAAGTTCGCCGCCCTGGCGGCACACGACGCCCTGGTCTTCGCCCACGGCGCCGTCAAGACCCTGGCGACGAGCCTCATCAAGATCGCCGACGACCTGCGCTGGCTGGGTTCGGGTCCACGCGCGGGGCTCGGCGAGCTGGCGCTGCCCGAGAACGAGCCGGGCAGCTCGATCATGCCCGGCAAGGTGAACCCCACCCAGTCCGAGGCGATGATCATGGTGGCCATCCAGGTGTTCGGCAACGACGCCGCGATCTCGATTGCCGGCTCGCGCGGCAACCTCGAGCTCAACGTGTGCAAGCCCGTGCTGATCCACAACTTCTGCAACTCGATCGACCTGCTGAGCGACACCTGCGACCGGTTCCGGGAGTTCTGCGTCGAGGGCCTCGAGCCGAACCTGGAGAGGATCGGCCAGCACCTGAACGACTCGCTCATGCTGGTGACGGCGCTCGCGCCGATCATCGGTTACGACAAGTCCGCGCAGGTGGCGAAGAAGGCGCACAAGGAGAACATCACGCTGCGCGAGGCGACGATGGCGCTCGGGCTGCTCACCGGCGAGGAGTTCGACCAGGCTGTGGTGCCCGAGGACATGACGCACCCTTGACGCGGCCCGACCTGCTCGACGGGGCCGCGCTGCACGAATGGCTGGCCTCGCACGATGGGTGGCGCGTGAGCGACGGTTACCTCGTTCGTGAGGTGCGGATGACGGACTACCGCGCCACGGCGCGGCTCTTCGAGGCCCAAGTGGACACCGCCGAGTCGCTCGACCATCATCCGGTGGTGACGATTGGCTATCGCAGCGTGCGCGTCGAGCTGTGGACGCACGATCGTGGCGGGGTGACGAGGCTTGACACGGACTACGCCGAGGCGTTCGACGAAATCCTGGCGACGCGATTCGCCGGGGAATTCGAGACTACTTAACGGGCACGTCCCACAGCGCCATCCAGCGCGTGAGGTCCTTCTCCATGACGAGGTCCTCTTCGAGGAAGGAGCGGACGCGGAGTTCGAGTTCGTTGTCGCGCTGCTCGTGGCCCGTCGGCGCGAAGGGGTAGAAGGTTCCCTGCTTCAAGAGGTACACCATGCGCACCGATCCCTCGCCGGGCGGTGTCTGGGGCACGAAGCCGAAGACGGCGCACAGCAGTCTCGGCCCGAAGCCGTGCTCGACCATCGTGGTGTTGGCCCCATGGATACGCGTGACGAGGCTCGTGATATCGCCGTCGTCGATGACCAACCACTTGAAGCCGAGGTCGTCGGTGGTGAGGGACACCTTCGCGCCACTCTCGTCGAAGTTGAGCAGTTGCTTGAGGTCGTCGTCCGTCGACGTCGTCGCCTCGCCGCTGCCGGACTTAAAGCAGAGCCCGGCCTGACCCGAGGTGACCAGGTCCAATTCGCTCTGCAGGGTGAGCGCCGCGGTGGGCAGCGCGAAGAGGTTGTCGAGCTTCGGGGCCACCTGCTTGGTACGCCCTAATAGCGTGTCGCGCAGACCCACTAGCCGTTGAGTTCACGCTCGAGCTTGTTCAACGCGTCGAGGCGCACCTGGAGGGGAGGGTGCGTGGAGAACAGACTGGCGGTGGTGCCCCCGGCGAGCGCCGGCGCGAAGAAGAAGGCGTTCATGCCTTCGGTCTTGCGCAGGTCGGTTCGCGGGATCTTGCCGATGTCGCCGGTGACGTGCACGAGCGCGCTGGCGAGCACGCTGGGCTTGCCGATAAGAATGGCCCCCGATCGGTCCGCCGCCAACTCGCGGTAGCGCGAGAGTGCCATGGTGAGCAGGTACGCGATGACGTAGATGACGATGGAGATGGCCATGGTGGCCAGTTCGAGCAGCACGATCTGGCCGCCGCCGCGTCCGCGTCCTCCGCGTCCGCCGCCGCCGAGCACGGCTCCCCACATGGCGATGCGACTCACCAGGCCCGCGAGCATGCCGACGCCTGACGCGATCGTCATCACCGCCACGTCGCGATGGGCCACGTGGCTGAGTTCGTGGGCCAGCACGGCCTCGAGCTCCTCGTCGCTGAGGCGCCTCATCAGCCCGCGCGTGGCGCAGATGACCGCGTGCTTGGGGCTTCGTCCCGTGGCGAAGGCGTTGGGCACGTCGATCTCGGACACGCCCACGCGAGGCTTCTCCATGTTGGCGAGCAGGCAGAGGCGATCGACGATCTCGTGCAGCTTGGGCTCCTGGGCCGGCGTCACTTCCTTCGCGTGCATCGAGTACATCGCGATCTTGTCCGAGAAGTAGTACTGGGAGAAGATCAACGCCGCCGCGATCACGATCACGAAGCCCAGTGCCACGCCGACCGTCAACAGGACGGAGACGATGATGACGTAGAGCACGACGAGGGCGAGTCCCGTGAAGAACATCCGCACGTTGAGTCCGTGATCCTTTTCGATGTTGGTCGTCGTGGCCATGGTCAGTTGGTGTCTCCTGAGGGTAGTTCGCTCGCGGCGGGCGCCGCAATCTGGGCTTTCAATGACGCGATCTGGGCGTCGATGTTGGCCGAGCCGCCGGCCTTGTCGAGCTGGGCCTGGATGTCGTCGCTGGTGCTGGTGAGGTCGGTGAGCTGGCCCGAAGCGAGGAGCTCGTCGAGCGCACCGCTGCGCGCCTGCATTTCGGCGACCTTGTCCTGGGCGCGCTGCATGGCCGCGCCCGCGTCGCCCATCGAGGTCGAGATGCCGCTGACGGCCTCCGAGATGTGCGCCGAGGCCTCCGCGGCGGTGTAGGTGGCCTTGATCGTCTCCTTCTTCGTGCGGAAGGCCTCGACCTCGGCCTGGAGCCGCTGGCCGGTCTGCTCGAGCTTGTCCTGCTGCTCGACGATGGTCGCGTGCTGGGTGTCGAGGTCCTTCAGCTGGTTCGCGATGACCTCGCGACGGGTGAGCGCCTCCCGGGCCAGCGGTTCGTTGCCCTGCGCCATGGCGGCCTTGGCCTGGTCGGCGAGCTTGTCACCCTGATTCTTCAGTTGCTCGGCCTGGATCTCCACGCGCTTGCGCGCCGTTGCGACGTCGGCGATCGCCCGTCGCACCTTGGTCAGGTTGTCGAGCTGCTGCTCGTAGGAAAGGTCGAGCGTCTGGCGCGGGTCCTCCATCTTGTTAAGGGCCGCATTGCTCTTGGCCTGGAAAATGCTCGATAGACGCTTCATTACACCCACGGGTGCCTCCTCGGTTATCCCAACAGACTATGTCGAAGTGGCGAAACTCGTCGCGGAAACCATCCCGACGCAACGTAAGAAGTTCTAGCTCCTGGGAAGTCCTCGGTCCTGGGCGCCGGCCTCGTCGGCGAGCTCGAGTCGGTAGGTTTCGAGGGCGACGGTGAGTTCGGCGTCGTCGATCCCGAGGATGCGAACCGCCAGCAGACCGGCGTTGGCCGCCCCGTTGATCGCCACCGTCGCCACCGGCACGCCGCGGGGCATCTGGACGATCGAGAGGAGCGAATCGAGGCCGTCGAGTCGCGCCAGGGCCACGGGCACCCCGATGACCGGCAGCGTGGTGGTGGCGGCCAGCATGCCGGGCAGGTGCGCCGCGCCGCCCGCGCCAGCGATGATGACTTTGACCCTGCGCTCGCGCGCCCCCAGCCCGAAGGCGATCATGGCTTCGGGCGTTCGATGCGCCGACACGACGTGAAGCTCGTAGTCGACCTTGAAGCGCTCGAGGATCGTGGCGGCGCCGACCATGACTTCATGGTCCGACGAACTGCCCATGACGATGGCGACCACTGGTTGCACTATGTCTCTTTCGTCCGTGTGCCGTACGCGCGAGCACCCTCCCATGCTGTCACGTGGGCGCCGTGGGCGTCGTCACCCACCACGGTGACGTGGCCGAGCTTGCGCCCCGGGCGCCACGACTTGCCGTAGTCGTGCACGAAGGCACCCTCGACCTCGAGCGCCGCGTCGAGCGAGCCGGGCCGCTCGGCGCCCACGACGTTGACCATCACCGCGCAGGTTGTCGTCGTCGCGACGTCGCCGAGAGGCTGGCCGCTCACCGCGCGAAGGTGGTTGACGAACTGGCTCGTGCGTGTGCCCTCGATCGTCCAGTGTCCCGAGTTGTGCGGCCGCAGTGCCACTTCGTTGATCACGAGGCCCCGGTCGGTCACGAAGAGTTCGACGGCCAGCATGCCCACGACGCCGATGAGCGCGGCCAGTCGCGTCCCCAGCTCGCCAGCGTCTCGAAGGATCTCGGGCGAGACGTCGGCGGGGAAGCGTACCTCGATGCACATGCCCTTCGATTGCACGGTGGTGACGAGCGGATAGAGCGCGAGGGCCCCGTCTTCGCCGCGAGCGACCAGCTGGGCCACCTCGCCCTCGAGAACGAGCCGTTCCTCGATGACGGCGTCGCCGTTGACGCAGACCTCGTCGATCATCGCGAACGTCTCGTCCCGGTCGGCGGGAAAGAGCACGCCGCGTCCGTCGTAACCGCCTCGCGCGGCCTTGACGACCGGTGGTCCGGCACACTCGTCGAGGAACGCCGGGAGCCGCTTGTCGCTCGCGGAGCTCACGATGAGGAATCGAGGAACGGGCAAGCCGGCCGCCGCCAGTTCTTGGCGTTGGTACGCCTTGTCGACGGCGAATCGAATGGCCGCCGCACTCGGTCGCACGATCACGCCGCGCGACTCGAGCGCGACGACGTGATCGAGGTCGACGAGCTCGTGGTCGAATGTTACGACGTCGACCACGCGGCTCAGGCGCTCGAGCGCACGCTCGTCGCGAGCGTCGCCGAGTATCACCTGGTCGCAGGTCGCCATCGCGGACTCGTCCGTGGACGAAGCGAGCACCGTGATGGTGACGCCGGCGTCACGAGACGCCTCACCCATCATGCGAGCGAGTTGTCCGGCGCCCACGACGCCCACTCGAGGGAGTTCGCCAGGGGAGGTTTGCTTGAACACGCTCACGACGCTACAGGTCGACCAAATTCGCTGGCGTCGCTCAGGTTCGCCATCCGCCGCGCTTGATCGACCTAGTAGGGGAGGCGGGTGTGCTTGAACTCGTTGAGATCGCTCTGGCCAGACATCATCGTGAGGAGGGACTCGATGATCTTGATGGAGGCGCGGCCGTCGTCGGTGGGCGACGTCATGTAACGAACGAAGGTGGCGTCACCGTTGACGACGAAAGTGGGCACGCCGAAGGCTTCGTACGTGGTGAACTCCTCGTAGCTCTTTCCAATCACTTCGTGGGGCCGTCGAGACTCTAGGTCACGCTCCACTTCTGGCATGTCGACGCCGAGCGGGACCAGCACGTCGCGAATCTCGTCGAGCGTCACGAGGCGGATGGCCTGCTCGTGACGGGCGCGAAAGAGCGCCTCGTGGGCGGCGAGGAAGCGATCGCCCTGGCGGTCGCGGATGGAGACGCTCACGGCGAGGGCGAGGTGATCACCGTCGAAGGTGGGGTCGTTCCACACGTCCGGGCCGCCCTCGGCGCGACCTCCCTGGCTGAGGGTCCAAGGGACGAAGTTGACGTCGAGGTCGCCACCGGCCTCGAGGGCCTTCAGCACGTGCAGGTGGATGTTCTTGGCGAAGGGGCAGCGGTAGTCGTAGGAGAGGTCGAAGGAAGTCACGGTCAAAGCCTAGGGACTGCTACGCCGGGACTGGCACGCCGTCCGCTCGGCAGATTTCGCGGTAGGCGCAGAAACGACAGGCGCTCTTGGACGGTGTCGCGGGGAAGTCACCGTCGTCGTAGTAGCGGTTTATTCGTTGCCACGCGGTGACCGCGGCGTTGGCTCGCGCCTTCACGGTCACGTCGGTGACGTTTCGTTCAATCGTTTCGCCCTGGGCCACGTAGAGCAGTCGGATCTTCTTGGGCTGCTCGCCCAGCTTGGCCTGACAGAGCGCGGCGTAGAGTTCGGCGTTGGCGAAGGTGCTCGAGTCGTAGTTGCGGTTGGGCAGCGCGCCGGTCTTGTAGTCGACGATCACGAGCTGACCGTCCTCGTCGCGGTCGAGCCGATCGAGGATGCCAAAGAGCGGTGTGCCGTCGATGTCGACGCCGAGGCGGAGCTCGATCCCCTCCTGATTCACCAGACGGGGATCCTCCATCTCGAAGTACGTCGTGATCATGAACTCGGTTTCGAGCAGGAGTTTCGCGAGCATCGTCTCGTCGAGGCCGATGTCCCTTCGCACCTCGTCGGTCAGGATCGCCTCGATGGCCGGATCCACGAAGTCGCGCGCCCGTTCCATCGTGCGCTCGCTCGGGCTCAACTGGAAGAGATGTTCGAAGACGAAGTGCACGAAGCGACCCTTGGCCGAGGCGTAACTCGCGGGCTGGGGAATCCTCTCCACGGACGCGTGCTGGTACTTACGAGGGCACGACTGGAAGTCCTGGAGCCTTGACGGCGAGAGGGACTTCGGCAGCGGCTGTTCGAATGACATGGCTCCACCGTACGACACGTCTGTAACAACCTGAGAAACGTGACGCAACGAGTAGAAATGAAGTGTGAAAGCTCGACCGGTCGTGGTCCGCCAAGGAAATCTGGTTCGTTCGACCCAGTGGGCCGGCCTGCAGGCCGGCGACGTGGTGGTGGTCGACGGGGTCAAGGAACGGCGCCAGAACTGGGTCTTCGTAGCCCATGTGCTCAACGAGGCGACGAGCGAGGAGTGGGTTGACGTGCGCGGTGGTCGGGCCGGCGAAGCCAAAGGACGGTCCTTCCGTCCCGAGTTGATCTATCCCGGTGGGGCCAAGCGGGGTTCGCGTCTCGTGGGACTTCCGCTGGCTGTGGCTCCTCAACTGGCGCTCTCCTACGTTGCTTTGAGTGGCGGCGCCTCAAAGAAGCCTTGAGGACGTACTGTTCGGTCGCGCGTCGAGTTGAATGGCTTCACTGTGGACCGACTTGATGCCGAGAGCGTTGTAGTGCTGGCGCTACTCCATACTGGAGGTTGACCACTTCAATTGATGCATCTTCGTCGGAGAAGCTTTTTGATGTCGAGTTGTCGGGCGAGTCGCCGGAAGGACTGGGTGAAATGCCAGTCTCCACCTTAAGGACCATTCGTCAGTGATGGGGAATGCACTCAATGCCGCGTGGTATTGGGTGCGGGCCAATCTTCGTCGACGCTGGACCAATTACGTGACCATCATCATGCTCGTCGGTTCGATTGGCAGCCTGGGTTCGGTGAGTGCAGCGCAGAGGGCCCAGTCGTCCTTCGAGCGTCCACTGTTTCGTCAATTGATGACGGGAGCGGCTAAACCTAGGATTATGAAGATCGATAAAGGGGCCAGCCTGGTTCGTCAAGGAGAAAAGGGTTCGGACGTGTATCTCATTCTCGACGGCGTGCATCGCATCGAGGTCAACAACGAACGGGTGGCCGAGCAACTGTCAACGGGACGTCGCCGGGAAGACATGAGCGCGGGCTAACCCGTGCGGGTCCATCTTCTGGGTGTACGAGGTTCTACATCCGCGCCCGGCATCGAATTCGTGCGCTACGGCGGCTTCACCTCGAGCGTGGCGATCTCCCACGACGGTGAGCCCTTCCCCACGCTCGTCCTCGACGCGGGTACTGGGCTGCGACGCTGCAGCGCGTTGTTCGGTGACGATCCATTCAAGGGCACCATCCTGCTGAGCCATCTGCACTGGGATCACACGCACGGCCTGCCGTTCTTTTCCGCCGGTGACCGACTCGGTTCAAGGGTCAGCGTTGTCGTGCCCGACCAGTTCGACGGTTCGGGGGCCCTCGAGGTCCTCTCGCGCGGCATGTCGCCGCCCCATTTTCCCGTGAGCGCCGATGAATTGCGAGGTGAGTGGACGTTCATGAGTCTGTCGCCCGGCACCCAGGAGTTCGAAGGCTTCAGCGTGATGACGGCGGAGATGCCTCACAGGGGCGGACGAACGTTCGGATTCCGCGTGAGTGACGGCCACTCGGTGCTGACCTACATGCCCGACCACTGGCCCACCGACATCGGTTCGGGCCCACAGGGGTGGGGCGAGTATCACGAGCAGGCGATGGCTCTGTGTGTCGATGCGGACGCGCTGCTGCACGACGCGTCGCTCGTCGCCGAGGAAGTGGAGAAGGAGGCGCACTTCGGTCACGCCGCCGCCCAGTACGCCGTCGAGCTCGGCCGTCGCTCGGGCGTGGGCAAGGTGATCCTCTTCCACCACAAGCCCGACCGTACGGACGATCAGTTCGACGCCATTGCCGGTCGCTTCGGACCTGAAGCCTCCGTGCTGCTGGCGGCGGAGTCGATGGTGCTCGACCTTTGAGTCAGGGTTCGTGCGACGTGGTGGTCGTGGGCTCGGGCCCTAACGGCCTGGCCGCCGCGCTCGTGCTCGCGAGAGCCGGACTCAGCGTCGAGGTCTTTGAAGCCATGGACAGCATCGGCGGGGGATGCCGCACGCAGGAGCTGACGCTGCCAGGCTTCCATCACGACGTGTGCTCGACGATCCAATCAATGGTGTCGTTGTCGCCGTTCTTCCGTAACGTCGATTTGGAGAAGCGGGGAGTGCGGTTGTGCCGGCCCGAGGTGGCGTTCGCCCATCCGCTCGACGGTGGTCGAGTCGCGACCGTCGTGGGAGGCGTCGAGCAGACGTCCGTGACACTCGGGTCCGATGGCTCGGCGTACTCGCGACTTATGAGGCCCTTCGTCAACGCGTCGTCGGACCTGGCGGCGACGGTGCTCGCGCCCCTGCGCTCACTTCCTCGCGATCCATTGGTGATGGGTCGATTCGCCGTGGCCGGAATGCCGTCGGCCGCCCACCTAGTTCGCCGGTTCTCGTCGCCCGAGGCGAAGGCCCTTCTGGGCGGGGTCTCGGCCCACGCCATGCTGGCGCTCGAGACGCCGGTCACGGCGGCCATTGGCATCTTCCTGACCGTGACCGCCCACGCGGGAGGATGGCCGGTCGTCGAAGGGGGCAGCGCCCGCCTCGTCGAAGCGCTGGCGGGCGACGTGCACGACGCCGGTGGCGTCGTGCACACGGGTCGATGGATCAAGAGCCTGAGCGAACTTCCTTCGGCCCGGGCCACGCTCTTCGACACCTCCACCGAGATCCTCCTCGACGTGGCCGGTGACCGACTGCCCACGCGATATCGCAGGGCACTCGCCCGATTCCAACACGCCCCGGGCGCGTGCAAGGTCGACTGGGCCCTCGCCGGATCCGTGCCGTGGACCGCACCGGAGTGTCATCGGTCCGCCACGGTGCACGTGGGGGGAACCTTCGAGGAGGTCGCCAGCGCTGAGGCCGAAGTGCTCGCGGGGCGTCACCCCGAGCGGCCCTTTTGCATCGTGGTCCAGCCGAGCGTGGTGGACGGTTCGCGGGCGCCCAAGGGCCAGTCGACGCTGTGGGCCTACTGTCACGTGCCCAACGGCTCGACGATGGACATGACGTCTCGCATCGAGGCTCAGATCGAGCGGTTCGCGCCGGGCTTTAGGGATCTCGTGCTTGCGCGCTCGACAACAACGGCGATGCAGGGCGAGGAGCACAACCCCAACTACGTGGGTGGCGACATCAACGGGGGTGCTGGGACGCTTCGACAGACCGTCCTTCGTCCCAGCTCACGGTGGAACAATTATCGCACCGGGGCGAAGGGCATCTATCTCTGCTCGGCGTCGACGCCGCCGGGCGGTGGAGTGCACGGCATGTGCGGCATGGGCGCCGCGAAGGCCGTGCTCGCGGATTTACGGCACTCGAGGTAGATCCCGATTGCCGCGTGGGTCGGTCTCCCTGTCCAGACCTCGATGCGTGGTGCGCCGTTCAATCGAAGCAGTGCTACTACGAGGAAAGAAGTTGCGCTGACTGCCCTCGTTCGCGCGCCGTTATCGATCACACTTCAGGATTGAGCGAGCTCGCGTCGATGGGAACGGGTGCCATCGTGCCCAATGTCATTCAACCTGCCGCCATGGCCAAGGCGGTCCAAGCAACGCCGGTTCGGTGTCCAAGATCGACATCGCTACCGGTGCGGTCACCCGGATCGACAGCAGCTCGATCGAAACCTCTCGGGGAATCTCTGCGAGCTCGTCGAACGTCATCGTCGCCAATAACTACGGCGTCGGCCTGAGCGGACCTGTAGAAGTCAGCTGACCCAAACCCAGACCGCACTCTCATAAGCGTGTTCCACTGATTGGGATGTGGGCCTCTGCGGAGCGGGTGACGGGGATCGAACCCGCATGGCCAGCTTGGAAGGCTGGAGCTCTACCATTGAGCTACACCCGCGCGCCCCACACGAGGCTCGGACAAGTCTAGAACACGGCTCGATGTTCATCACTCCGCGCTGACTGGTCTGCGTGGGGAGTCCCGTAGCGTGGTGGAGTGGCATCGACGCTCTACGAACAGGTTGGAGGACAGGGGTTCTTTGATCGCCTCGTCGATGGCTTTTACGAAGCAGTGGAGCGCGACGAGTCCTTGCGCTCGCTGTATCCGCCAGACTTGACCGAGTCGAAACGGCACCTCACGCTCTTTCTTGTCCAGTACTGGGGCGGCCCGACGACGTATATGCAAGAGCGCGGCCATCCGCGCCTGCGGATGCGCCATGCTCCGTTTCGCATCACCAAAGAGGCCCGCGACGCTTGGATCGCGGCGATGGATGCAGCGATAGCCAGCGTGCGCGAGGAACTGAGTGACGACCAGTTCGCGGAGCTCACGTCGTATTTCGATGTGGCCGCCAGCCAGATGCGAAACGTCTGAAGGCGCTGGCGACGTTGGCCACAGCCGCGATCCGGCCTTGTCGTGTGATTCGTGGGCTCCATCGATGCGCTTGCTGCAGAATTGTCGCGGAAACGGGCGCGCGAGTCCGTACGCTAAGGGGTATGGGCAGAAAGTTGGTGTGGCGCGAGGGCGAAGAGTGCCTCATTTCGATCACCCCGGTGGCGCAGGGCCTGTTTCGCCCGTTGTTGAGTTTCGTCACGGCCATCGCGCTGGTGCAGTACGGTGCTCGTCACGTCCACTTCGTCGACCGTCACGAGTGGCTGTTCTTCCTCGCCCTGGGCGGCCCGTGCTTGGCGGTCCTCTTGACGCGTACGTGGCGATGGCGCTCGTACAAAGTGAGGGTGAGCAACGAGCGAGTCATCGTTGAAGGGGGTGTGGCGCACCACTTTCGGAGCTCGATCGAGCTGCAGGACGTCATTGCGTCGCACGTGGGGCAAAGTGTCACGGAGCGACTCACGAACCGTGGCGGTGTGCTGCTGGACACGCCGCTCGGGACCATGGACATCGGCCGCGTGCGCCACCCCGCCGCCCTCTGTCGCCTGATTGACTTGCAGCGCGCGCAGTACCGCAACGAACCCGTGCCGCTCGATACCGTCTTCGAGTTCGAGTATCCCGACCCTCGCGAGTACGTCGTGAGTCCGCGGCCTCGCTACGGCCGTCACGCGCGTGATTGAGGTGGACCGGGCATCCGTTACCGTTGAGGGCGTGACAACTCGCTACCGCTGCACCGCTTGTGGCAACCTGACCCGGTTTGACGTCGTTGAGACCACGTCGGTTCGTTCGTTCCATCACTACACGGTGGGTGGCGAGCTGACCGTCGAGGAGCCCGAGATCATCGCCAAGACCGTCGAATCGGTCACGTGCCGATGGTGCGGTCACGATCGAGGTGTCGAGGTCGTCTCCGAACCCGAGTGAGTTCCTTCGACGCACCTCGTCCACGCGCGGCGCCCAGCCTCATACGCGCCACGACGCTCCAGGGCGTGTCGGTCACTAAGGAGTTGAGTGAGATCACGTTGATCGTCGCGATCAAGCAGTCCTGCGACGGGTGCCGGGACTTCGTACGTTCGCCGCTCAGCGAACTCGCCGGCGTGGCGGTGGTGATCATCAGCACTACCGGCGACGTGGACGGAGAATGGAGCGACGCGGTCCAACCGATCCTGGTGGCGCCTGGAGCGATCGACGAACTCGACATTCGCTGGCCACCTTTCTACGTGCTGGTCGATCCCCGTGCGGGTCGAGTTATCACCGAGGGAGTCGTCTTGGGCCCGGCCCAGGTCGCTTCGGAGATTGCGCCATACCTCGCGCCTTCGTGATGTCACAGACCCTCGTCAGAGTGGGAGGACGTGAAAGGCGCGAGATGACAAATGACATTGAGCTTTCGATAAGTTGTAACGACTGCGTTCGGCGGGGTACCCCCGATTGCTCGGACTGCCTCGTCAGTTTCGTGCTCGGCGAGACGCCCGACGAGCTCATCATGACGTCGCGCGACGCCGAAGTCGTGCAGCTCTTCACGGCACAGGGGATGATGCCCCGCCTCAAGTTCCAGCACCGTTCGAGCGACGACTCGTAGCCTCCGCCCCTCGATGGCGTTGAGTAGTTTGGAGTCATGGCACGCCACTTACTGGTGACCAATGACTTCGCACCCAAGACGGGCGGAATTCAGGTCTACCTCTACGAACTCTGGCGCCGACTGGAGCCCGTACGCGCGTGCGTGCTCACCGCCTCGTCGCATCCCGATGCGCGCACCTTCGACGCGGAGTCTGAGTTGCTCATTGAACGCGTTGATTCGTCGACACTCTTCTTACCAACGCCCAAGGCGCTTCGTGCGGTCAAGGCCGCGATTGAACGGCACGAACCCGATCTGGTGCTCTTCGACCCGGCGTGGCCCCTGGGCCTGCTCGGTCCACGACTTTCGGTCCCGTATGGCGTGATCCTGCACGGTGCCGAGGTCACCGTTCCGTCGCGGGTGCCGTTTGTGGCGTCCTCTCTTCGTCACGTTCTTCGCCACGCCAGCGTCGCGATCTGCGCCGGCGGGTATCCCGAGGCGCAAGCGCGTCGCACGTGCGCCGATTTGATGCCGCCGGTGCTGCAGATTCCTCCAGGCGTCGACACCGATCGATTCCAGCCCCTCGATCACGCTCGGCGCGACGACGTGCGCCGAGCGATGGGTTTCGAGCAGGGAACGCTGCTCGTGAGCTCGTTGTCGCGCCTCGTGCCGCGCAAGGGCATGGACACCCTGATCCGCGCCAGCGCCCAACTACGCGACTCCTTTCCCGCTCTTCGGGTGGTGATCGGCGGAACGGGACGCGACCGAGCCCGGCTCGAGAAGCTGGTCGGGAAAACGAAGGCGCCCGTGACCTTCGTCGGTCGCGTGCCCGACGAGGCATTGAGCGACTGGCTGGGGGCGAGCGACCTCATGGTGATGGACTGTCGCAGCCGTTGGCTGGGGCTCGAGCAAGAGGGATTCGGCATCGTCTTCGTCGAGGCGGCGGCGTGCGGCGTCGCTCAGGTGGCCGGTCGATCCGGCGGCAGTCACGAGGCGGTCCTCGACGGTGTGACCGGCACGGTCGTGCACAACGCCGTGAGCGTGTCGAGTCTCGTGCGCGCGATGAGCGAGCTCCTTCTCGACGCGGGCCGTCGCGACGACTACGCGCGCCGCTCGCGCGCGCTCGCGATCGAACGATTCGACTGGAACACGCTGGCGGCACGACTGAGTGACGGTCTCGCACCCTACGACCACTTCAAGAAAACGAACCCGGTCGCCTAAGGTGGGGGCGAGGAGGTGACGTGGCGCAGCGGGCGACAGAGTCGATAGTGGTCAACGCCGCCCCCGAGGTCGTCTATTCCGTGGTGACCGACTTCCTCGATTACTCGAACTGGGTGAGCGACCTCAAGTCCGTCACGGTACTCGAGTCCGACAGCGCGGGCCGTCCGCTCGAGGTCGAGTTTCGCGCCGCGGCCTTCGGTCGATCGACGACCTACGCCCTGCGCTACGACTACAGCCGCGCGCCCGAGCAGCTCAGCTGGCGTCAGACCCGCGGTGACATCACCGAGTCGCTGGTGGGCCAGTATCGATTCGACCCGAGCGGCGTGGGCACGACGGTGACGTACGACCTCGAAGTGGAACTGCTGGTGCCGATACCGCCCTTCGTCAAGGTGCGCGCCGCGCATCGAATCCAGACTCAGGCCCTTCGTGAGTTGAAAGCACGGGCAGAGTCGCGAGCATGAGAGAAGTGGCGATCGGCGTAGACGTCGGCGGTACCAAGGCGCTCGCGCTCATCGTCGCCCGAGACGGCCGCGTGTTGGACGAGGTGCAGGTGGCAACGCCGCACGACGAGAGCAGCGGCGCCGGCGAGGCCACGGCGGCCGCCCTCACCAAACAGATCCACGAGCTCTGCGATCGTCACGGCTTCGTCGCGAGCAAGATGCCGGTCGGCATCGGGCTACCGGGGCTCGTGCGTCGAGACGGACGCCTGGCGTTCGCTCCCAATCTGCAGAGCGCGTCGGGCGCCGACCTGGGGGCGCTGCTCAGCAAGTCGCTCAGCAGTTCGGTGGTGTTCTGTGAGAACGACGCCAACTGCGCCGCGCTCGCCGAACACGAGTGGGGGGCGGGACGCGGTATCGACGACTTTGTCATGGTGACCCTCGGCACCGGCATCGGCGGCGGCATCATCGCGGACGGCCAACTCATCCGCGGCCGCAACGGCTTCGCCGGCGAGATCGGCCACATGGTCGTCGAAGCGCGCGGCGCGGAGTGTCTGTGCGGCGGCCACGGCTGCTGGGAGCGTTACGCCTCGGGCGGGGGACTGGGACGCATGACGCGGGTCGCCGCCCGCGCCGGCAGGTTCCCCAAACTGGTCGCTCGCTGTGGCGGCGATCCGGAAAAGGTTCGCTCGGAGGACGTCACGGCCGCAGCCGCCGAGGGTCTCGACGAGGCGCTCGTCATGATGCGCGAGGTCGGTTGGTGGCTGGCCCTCGGATTGGCGAACCTTACCGCCATCCTCGACTGCGGCCACTTCGTCATCGGCGGGGGGCTCTCGGTCGCGTCCGACGTCGTGCTGCCGGCTGCGCGCGAGTTCCTCGTCGACCTCGTCGAGGGCTACGAGTCGCGGCCCACGATCACGGTGGCGACCTCGATGTTCGGGCCACGCTCGGGCGCCATGGGAGCGGCACTGGTGGCCTTCGAGCGCCTCCCGTGAAACTCGGTGTGCTGTTGCCGACCTTCCGCTACGGCGCGCACGACGCGCTGACCCGCGCCGACGCGGCGGCGGACGCCGGGATCGACGGCGTCTTCGCCTACGACCACCTGTGGCCCATGGGTTCGCCGCAGCGGCCGTCGCTCGCCCCCTTCCCGCTGCTCAGCGCCATCGCCAGCCGCCACGAGGACCTGGTCGTCGGTCCGCTCGTCGCGCGCGTGGGTCTCGTGGGCACGCGTCACCTCGTCGGGGAGTTCGAGACGCTGCTCGCCCTGGCTCCCGGACGCGTCATCGCGGCCCTGGGCACGGGTGACAAACTCTCGGCCCCGGAGAACGACGCCTACGGCCTGGCCCCGCTCACTGCAGCCCAACGTCGCGAGCTGCTGCGCGACGCGGCCGCGGCCCTCGCGCCCTCCATGCCCGTGTGGATCGGCGCCGGCGCCGACGAGACGAACCAGATCGCCCGTGACCTCGGCGCGTCGCTCAACCTGTGGGACTTAGCGCCCGATCGCGTGGCGGCGATGGGTGAGTCAGGGCCGGTCTGCTGGGCGGGACCGGTGGCGAAAGACCTGTTCGCCGCGCTAAACGCCCTGCGCGACGCCGGGTCCAGCTGGGCGGTGTTGACGCCCGACGCCCCACTCGAGCTGCTGCATGAATGGCGAGCGGCGCAGTGACTCGGTAACGTAGGGAATGGAATTTCGCCGAATTAACGGTCTGCCACCCTACGTCTTCGCGCAGATCAACGGCCTGAAGGCCGAAGCCCGCTCGCTCGGTCGCGACGTCATCGACTTCGGATTCGGCAATCCGGACCTGCCCAGTCCCGACATCGCCGTGGCCAAGCTGGCCGAGGCGGCGCAGAATCCGAAGAACCATCGATACAGCGCGAGCCGGGGCATCCCCAACCTGCGCCTCGCCATGGCGACGCGCTACAAGAAGCTCTTCGACGTCGACCTCGATCCGGACACCGAGGTCGTCACCACCATCGGCGCCAAGGAGGGACTCACGCATCTGATGTGGGTGCTGCTCGGACCAGGCGACAGCGCGATCGTGCCCAGCCCGAGCTACCCCATCCACCTGGCCGGACCCGGCTTCGCCGGGGCGACGGTGATCACGGTACCGATGCACGATCCCGGCGTCAGCACCAGCGATCCCGGGAATGACTTCTTTGACGGCCTGGTGACCGCCTGGAACCAGGCCGTGGTGAAGCCGCGGGTCGTCATCTGCTCATTCCCGCACAACCCGACGAGCGCGTGCGTGGACCTGGCCTTCATGGAACGCCTGGTCGGCTTCGCGCTCGAGCACGACGTCATTGTCTGCCACGACTTCGCGTACGCCGATCTGGGCTTCGACGGCTACCGTCCTCCGTCCATCCTCCAGGTGCCGCGGGCCAAGGAGTGCTGCGTCGAGCTCTACACGCTCACGAAGTCCTTCTCGATGGCGGGCTGGCGCGTCGGCTTCCTCGTCGGCAACGCCGAGATCGTGGCGGCCCTAACCAAGCTCAAGAGCTACCTCGACTACGGCACGTTCCAGCCGGTACAGATCGCGGCCATCGTGGCGATGAACGAGGCCGTGGACTATCCCGATCAGCTGCGCGTCATCTACCAGTCGCGACGCGATGCGCTGGTCGAGGGACTGCACCGCATCGGCTGGCACGTCACGGCGCCGCGTGGTTCGATGTTCCTCTGGGCCCCGATACCCGAGCCCTACCGCGAGATGAGCTCGTTGGAGTTCGCGAAGTATCTCATCGAGGAAGCCGACGTGGCCACGAGTCCCGGCGTGGGGTTCGGTGAAGGCGGCGACGGTCACGTGCGCTTCGCGCTCATCGAGAACGAACTTCGCACGCAACAGGCGATCAGGAATCTACGTAAGGCTTTGCCGAAGCTCGGTTGATGACGTCGCAGAACCAGTTGTGCGTGAGTCAATGACCCGTTACGCGTGCTCGAGCGCGCGCAGCCACGCGGCGTAGCCGTGGTCGACGAAGAGCGGATCGTCGGGTTCGAAGCTGCGCTCGCTGCGCCAGAGTCCTTCGAGTTCATCGAGCGAGTCCCATAGACCTATCGACAGGCCCGCTACGGTCGTCGCGCCACGGGCCGTCGCCTCGAGGGACTCGCAGCGCCGCACCGTCAATCGCGAGTTCGTCGCCTGCATCTGCATGAGCAGGTCCATTGCGGCGGCGCCGCCGTCGGCGCGCAGCTCCTGCAACGCGAGCCCGGCGTCGGCGAAGGCGTCGGTTATCGCTCGTACCTGGTAGGCGAGTCCTTCGACGAGGGCGCGCGCGATGTTGCCCCGTCGCGCACCGCGGCTCAGACCCGTGATGGATCCGCGAGCGTCACTGCGCCAGAACGGTGAGCCGAGACCGGTGAAGGCGGGGACGAAGAGTACGCCGGCGCTGTCGGGTACGGTATTCGCCAGCGCTTCGAGTTCACTCGAGCTCGCGATGAAGCCCATCTCGTCGCGCAGCCACTGCACCGCGGCGCCGGCGACGAACGCCGAGCCCTCGACGGCGTAGGCGCGGGGGCCGTGCGTGCCGAGGTCCCACGCCACCGTGGTGATCAGTCCATCAAAGACGCCCGGCATCTCGGGTCCGGCGTTGGCGAGGATGAACGCGCCCGTGCCGTAAGTGGCCTTCACGACCCCCGGCGCGAAGCAGGCCTGGCCAAAGAGCGCGGCCTGCTGATCGCCCAGCATGCCCGCTATCGGCACGCCGGCCAGTTCGGGCAGCACGTCGGCGCTCACGGCGGCGAAGTCCGTCGCGGAGGGCAGGATCGGCGCGAGCAGGTCGCGCGGTACGCCAAAGAGTTCGGTCATGGCCGGCGACCAGTCGAGGTCGGCCAGGTCCATCAGCAAGGTGCGAGAAGCGTTGGAGGGTTCGGTTGCGAAGACGCCACCGTTGGGTCCTCCGCTCAAGTGCCACAGCAGCCAGGTATCGACTGTCGCGAGGCTCGCCGTCGTGGCGTCGTCGAGCGCGCCGTGGTCGAGCAGCCACCGCATCTTCGTCGCCGAGAAGTACGGATCCAGGACGAGACCGGTCGTCGCGCGCACCAGCGTCTCGACGCCGCGAGATCGCATCTCTTCGCACACCGCGGCGCAGCGTCGATCCTGCCAGACGATGGCACGGTGCGCCACGACCGCACTCTCGCGGTCGAAGGCGACCGTCGTCTCACGCTGGTTCGTGATGCCGACGCAGAGGATGCGGTGACCCCCGCTTCGGGCGTTGACGGCCACGTCGCGCAGGGTCGCGACGGCCAGAGCGGCGATCTCGGTGGCATCGTGTTCCACTTCGCCCGGGCGGGGGAAGTACTGGTTCAGTTCTCGATAGGAAGAGTCAACAATCCGTACCGATTTATCGAAGGCGACCGTACGGACCCCTGTGGTGCCAGCGTCGAGGGCGAGAATGAGGTCCACGGGGGTAGACTACTGAGGGTGTTGCGAGCGCTGTAGGGCCACACAGACGGACTGGAAAGTTTTTCCAAAAAAGTCTAAAATAGAGTTGACTCGGTGTAATTACAGTGCTGTAATAACACAGCATCTTGCGACGGAAAGTAGTTTGACCACTACATCTTGTGGTTGGGGGGTCGGGAGCACGTTTCTCGACTTTTCGACTCCCGACGGCGACAGAGGCAGGCAAGAAGTGTCGGAATCGGAAAAGAAAAGAGATATGGATATGGCTATCGCACCACAGCGACTCGGAATTGGACTTCGTCGATTTTTCACCACGGATGATCGTCACCCCTATGACGAAGTGATCTGGGATAGGCGCGACGCGCGCATTTCGAACTTTCGAGACGGCACGGTGGCGTTCGAACAACTCAATGTCGAGGTGCCGGCGAACTGGTCGTTTAACGCCACCAACATCCTCGCCCAGAAGTACTTCCGCGGCACGCTCGGCACCCCAGAGCGAGAGACCAGCCTCAAGCAGGTCGTCGACCGCATCGTGAACACGATCACGGCGTGGGGCATCGACGCCAACTACTTCGTGGACGAAGAAGAGGCCGACATCTTCTGCGCGGAGCTCAAGCATCTGCTCATCACGCAAAAGGCCGCCTTCAATTCGCCGGTGTGGTTCAACATCGGCGTGAAGGACGTTCCCCAGCAGGGCAGCGCGTGCTTCATCCTCGCCGTCGAAGATTCGATGCGCTCCATTCTCAACTGGTACACCGAAGAGGGGATCATCTTCAAGGGCGGCTCGGGCGCCGGCGTGAACCTGTCCAAGATTCGATCGAGTGCCGAGATGCTCGAAGGCGGCGGCACGGCCAGCGGACCGGTCTCGTTCATGCGTGGCGCCGATGCGTCAGCTGGCACCATCAAGTCGGGTGGCAAGACGCGTCGCGCCGCCAAGATGGTGATCCTCGACGCCGATCACCCCGATATCGAGGAATTCGTCTGGTGCAAGGCCAACGAGGAGAAGAAGGCCCGCGTGCTGCGTGACGCCGGTTTCGACATGGACCTCGACGGCAAGGACATCCACTCGATCCAGTACCAGAATGCCAACAATTCGGTGCGTGTCTCTGACGAGTTCATGCACGCGGTGCTCGCGAACGAGGACTGGGAGCTGAGGGCTCGTGGCGACGGACGCACGGTCTCGACGATGAAGGCCCGTGAGCTGTGGCGACAGATCGCTCGTGCGGCGTGGGAGTGCGCGGATCCCGGGCTTCAGTTCGACAGCACCATCAACAAGTGGCACACGTCGCCCAACACGGATCGCATCAACGGTTCGAATCCGTGCTCTGAGTACATGCACATCGACAACTCGGCGTGCAACCTGGCGAGCCTGAACCTGATGAAGTTCCTCAGCGACGACGGTATCTTCAACGTCGATTCGTTCAAGGCGGCCATCGAGGTGCTGTTCACCGCTCAGGAGATCATCGTCGGCGCGGCCGATTACCCCACCGAGAAGATCGGCGTGAACTCTCGCAAGTTCCGCCAGCTCGGCATCGGCTACGCCAATCTCGGCGCGCTGCTGATGGCCTCGGGTCTGGCCTACGACTCCGACGAGGGACGAGCCTGGGCGGCTTCGATCACCGCGCTCATGACCGGACACGCCTACGTGACGAGTGCGCGCACCGCGGGGCGCATGGGCCCCCACGAGGGCTACATCGAGAATGCCGAGCCGATGATCAACGTGCTGCGTATGCATCGAGACGCTTCGTACGTGATCGATGAGCTGAAGGCTCCCGC
>Ga0182030_10006385_pt1 | contig 24887 bp, 20 predicted proteins | sample 812S3MmetaG_FD_121299 | JGI IMG/M metagenome (GOLD analysis project Ga0182030, IMG submission 121299) | Permafrost microbial communities from Stordalen Mire, Sweden - 812S3M metaG (Illumina Assembly) | ecosystem: Environmental > Terrestrial > Soil > Wetlands > Permafrost | place: Sweden...
GACTTTCGGCCGCTGAGCTATTATCCGCTATCGCTGTGGTCGTGGCAGGACGCGATCAAGGCGGTGTTCCTGGAGCGCGTGAACATCGTCGCCAATTACGACCGCGCGGTGCACAGCCCCAGTTTCGAGATGAAGCTGCCGAGCGTGGTATCGCTCAAGACCTATGTGAAGCCCTCGACCCATCCGGCCTTCACCCGCTTCAACGTATTCCTGCGCGACCGCTTCTCTTGCCAATATTGCGGCGATCGCGACGACCTCACCTTCGACCACATCGTGCCGCGCTCACGCGGCGGACATACGACGTGGGAAAACGTGGTGGCCGCCTGCTCGCCCTGTAACCTGCGCAAGGGCAGCCTGACGCCCAACGAAGCCCGCATGTGGCCGTCGCAGATGCCGTTCCAACCGACGGTGCATCATTTGCACCGCAACGGGCGGCTGTTTCCACCGAACTATCTGCACGATAGTTGGCTGGATTATCTCTATTGGGATACCGAGCTGGAGCCGTAAACCTGCGCGCTAGTAGCCGTTGCCGCGTGGCGCCATCCGCTGCAACACGCCGTCGTGCCGGATGAAATAATGATAGAGCGCGGCCGCGACATGCAAACCGACCAGCGTCAGCATTCCATATTCGGCGAGCAGGACATGCACGTCACCCGTCCAGCCCCAGCCGGGCGCACTCTTGACCAACAGTTTCGGCAATTCCAGACCAAACATCACGATCGGCATTCCGCGGTAAGACGCATTCATCCAGCCGAGAATCGGCACCACGAACAGCAGCAGATAGAGCAGCCAGTGCACGGCGCGCGCGGTCTGTATTTGCCACGGCGGCAGGCCGTCCTTCGGCACAGGCTCGCCATGCGTCAGCCGCCAGGCGAGCCGCACCAGCGCCACCGCGAGGATAATAATGCCGAAGGTGAAATGCAGGCTGATTAAGGTCGAGACCGGCGTGTTGCGGCCGATATGTGGCATCGTCCAGGCGAAAATGAACTGCGCGATCAGCAACACGACGATAAGCCAATGCAGGACCTTCGCCGTGCCGGTATAGGCGGTTGCGCTCTTCACGATCACGCGCGTCTCAAGCTTTCTCTTTCAGCTTCGCCTTGTCGTAGCCAGCGACGCGCTTGTAACTTTCCGACAAGGCCATCAGTTCCGCGCGGCTGATGATATCGTCGATATTCTTGAACGGCTTGTCGCCGGTGCGGCGGTACACTTCGTGCAAAATCGCGTCGGGCGGCACATTGCGATTGGCGAGCACGACTTTGCTGGTTTCCGGCAGGCGCTTGTCCTCATAAACCTTGAGCGCGGCGACCGGATCAGCATTGGCCGCAAGCGCGTCCGATAGGGCGCGGCAATCCAGGATCGCCTGCGCCGCGCCATTGGCGCCACGCGGATACATCGGGTGCGCGGCGTCGCCCAACAAAGTGAGCCGGCCGAAGCTCCAGCGCGGCAGCGGGTCCTGATCGACCATGGGATATTCCAGAATGGCGTCGGCGCTGCTGATGAAGTCCGGCACGTCGAGCCAGTCGAATTTCCAGTCGGCCATCGCCGGCAGAAAATCCTCAAGCCGCCCACCCCGGTTCCAGTCGCGCGCTTTGTAGACCGGCGTTTCGATATCGCAGACCCAGTTCACCAATTGGCGGCCTTGCGCGTCGATATTGTTGCGGATCGGATAGATCAAAAGCTTGGCCGGATGATGCCAGCCGATGCGGATCATGCTGGCGCCGGACAAAAACGGCTTCCAGCGGGTAACACCGCGCCACATGTTGATGCCGGAATATTTCGGCGGTCCCTCATCCGGGTAAACCTGCTTGCGCAGCACCGAATGAATGCCCTCGGCGCTCACCACCGCGGTGCCGCGCTGCGACGGCAATGACTTGCCATAAGCATCCTCGAAATGCGCGATCGCCTCGCCGCCATCATAATCGACGCGCGTGCAACGCCAGCCGGTGATGACCTTGTCGGCGCCGGCGCGCTCGATGAAAGCGTCGAGCAGTACCATCTGCAGATCGCCGCGATGAATGGAGAATTGCGGCACGTCGTAGCCGGCAAAGCGCCCGGCCGGCTCGTTGTGGATGTGCTGGCCGAAGCGGTTATAGAAACAATATTCGCGCGTAGTGACGGCGACTTTGGCAAGCGCGTCTTCCAGACCGAGAGCGCATAATTCGCGCGAGGCATGCGGCAGGATATTGATGCCGACGCCGACCGCCTTCAATTCCGGCGCCGCTTCGAATACGCGGCAGGCGATGCCGGCACGATGCAGCATCAGGCCGAGCGTCAGACCGCCAATTCCAGCGCCGATGATAAGGACTTCCATTAAAACCTACTCCGTCTTCGGCCGCGCCCAAGCGGCTTTCGCGCCCCAGGCCGCGATGACGGCGAGGAACAGCGACACCAGGACGTCATAGCCCGCCAACGATAGGCCGAACAAGCGCCAGGCCGCTTCGTCGCATCGGACAATGCGGATGTTCTGGAGCTGCTTCAACATATTGACGGCCGAGCCAAGCCCGTTGATCGGCCCGCTGCAATCCTGCGGCCCGGGCCAGAATTTCCATTCGATGCCGGCGTGAAAGGCCGAAAGACCGGTATTCCAGAGCATGGCGGCGGCGACCACGACGAAACCTGCAACCAACACTTTGCGCGCGGCGCCGTAACTACTGCCGAGCCAGAGCAACGCGGCCAGCGGAACGCCAATGTAAAACGCCTCGCGCTGATCGAGGCAGAGCGGACAGGGCGGATAGCCCAACACATATTGAAAGAAAAAGAAGCCGCAAATCGTGAGCGCGCCGATAATCGCGACAATCGCGGCCGCCGCCAGCGGCGGGTCGCGGCGGGCTTGGGCGAGATAGTCAGCCAGCATCAAACCGCCTATTCGCATAAATTTAATGTGTGGTGCCCCTGGCCGGACTCGAACCAGCACACCTTGCGGTACCTGATTTTGAGTCAGGCGCGTCTACCAATTCCGCCACAGGGGCATTGCGGATGACCTTATCCGAAAACCGGTTGCCACTTGTCAACGGTCAGCCTCCGGGCAGAGGTCTTCCTGGCCGGATATGGCGCTTTCAGGGCGTTCTGGGCGGGCCTATGATGGGCCAGTCGATTCCTTTTGCCCGGAGCCCCGCGATGAACGAAGAAGCCCTCAACATGTCGCTGCGCAAATTTCTCAAAGTGGTGGGCGTCACCTCGCAGCAGGAAATTGAAAAAGCCATCCGCGCCGCTGTCGCTGACGGCCGGCTCAAAGGCACCGAAAAGCTCGAGGCCAAGATGGTGCTTACCATCGGCCCCGTCGGCCTCAATCATAAGGTCGACGGCACCATTGAACTGGCTTGAGGCGCGGCGCTCAGAGCCCGGCCAGCGCCTTCTGGTAATATGACAGATCGAGATATTTATCGGCCGAAGCCGGCTTGCCGCCTTCATATTCGGCGCGCAGCTTGAGCACGTTGTTGACGCCCGCCATGTCGATCGCGCCGTCGCGATTGAATTCATTCTTGGTGCTCTCGTAGGACGCCAGCGCGACGTCCTCCGGCAGCTTCAGCCGCTCGACCAGTATCGCCACGACCTCGGCCTTGTTCTTGGGATCGAAGGCCCAGCGCCATCCCTCGATATAGGCCTGCAGATATTTGACCAGCGCGTCGGAATTCGCTTTGCCCCAAGAGCGCAGCACGAAAGCAGATGAGCCCTGATAGGCGCCGAGCGCGGCCGCGGCCGTTCCCATATCCTTGAGGCCGGCCTTCTCGCCGCGAATGGAGAATGGCGGGTTCATCATCGCGGCGGCCATGGCCTTGTCCTTGGTCATCGCTTCGAGCCGTGCGCCGGTGCCGCCGGCCGTCTTGATTTCATAGTCGCCTTTGTTGAGGCCCTTCTGTTTGAGCATTTCATAAAGCTGGAAGGCGTAGGCCGTATTGATCGCGTCGACCACCACGGTCTTGCCCTTGATGTCGGCGAGCGACTTGATATCGGGCTGCACCATGAGATGGTTGAAACTGTTGTCGCCGCCGATCACCACTGCGATGTCGACATTGGCCTTGTCCTTGAGGGCGAAAGCATTGTCGACCGCCGAATGGGCGATCTGATAACGGCCCTCGGCCAGTCCGTTGCGCAGCTCGTCGGAATTGGGCGTGAACTTAATTTCGACGTTGAGGCCGCGCTTGGCATAGAAGCCCTTGGCCTGGGCGGCGAACATCGGAAGATTTTGCACGCCCGGGAAAACGATGACGGTGAGCTTGGTGGCTTGTTTGGTTTCTTGGGCGTGCGCGCCCAGTGGCGCGATCGCGAAGGCAATAACCGCGGCAAGCGCCGCGAGAGCTAAGCGTTTCATCGGAGACCTCCCTGGATCGTTTTTATTGTTAGCGTAGGACTGTAGTTATAACACCGATTCAGCCTGCGCATTCCGCCGGCCGAAGGCTGCTTCCATTTCGCGGCGTACCTTCACGGCACCATCGTTGCGATCATAAGCCACATCCGCCCATTTGAGCGCGCCGCCTTGCGGAATATCGCGCAACAGCTTGACGTTGTGGGCCAGGCCCAAAGGCAACAATTCCCGATCCAGCGACACATCGGCCGGCGTCTGCTTGCCCCAGACGCAAAAGCCGCCCTCGCCGTCGAGCATTTCGCCGGCCTTAAGCGCGCGCTTGGCGGTCGCCACCACATCGGAGCGAAAGCCGGTTGGCGCGCCGGTCGGCTCGTTGCGCAAGGCGGCGCTTGCGACCGAAATACCGAGTTCGAGTCCGATCATATGGATCGGCCGGTAAAGCGCGGCGTATTTGCCGCTCGAGTCCGGCAGCATGGCGTATTCCTTGAAACAACGCCGCGCATATTCGGTCTCACCTTCGATCACCACAAAAGTGCCGAGCGCAAGATGGTGCGGCACATTGCTGCCGTCGCGATAGACCGAGGACGTCACTTCGGTGACGCCGGCTTTTTCCAGCATGCCGCCGTCGCTTTTCGGCTTGCAGATGTCGGCAAGTTTAAAGCGCGTCGCCGGCGGAAAACTTAAGCCCTCGCTCTGCGGCAGCAACCCGGTGGCGTTGCATACGGCCGTCATTTCGATGCCGGATTTGGTGCCGTCGATGAACGAATTAAACATCTTGGGATTGATCGAATTGCGGTCCTCGATCTGCAAATACTGATCGAGAATTTCCCATAGCGTGTCGGGCGTGGATTGATGATAGGTCGGGTGATAGCGCGTGCCCTTGCCGGCGCAGATCACCTTGAAGCCGGCAGCACGCGCCCAGTCGACATGTTCGCAAATCAGCGCCGGCTGATCGCCCCAGGCAAGCGAGTAGACGACGCCCGCCGCCTTGGCGCGGCGCGACAGCAGTGGCCCCGCCACCACGTCGGCCTCGACATTGACCATGACGATGTGCTTGCCGTGCTCGATTGCTTTTAGCGCGTGATGGATGCCGGCGCCCGGCACGCCGGTCGCTTCGACGATTACTTCAATGCGCGGGTCAGCAATCAGGGCCTCGGCGTCGGCAGTGATGAATGTCGCACGGCGGTCATGCGCCTCAGTGAGCGAATTGCCGGCGTAAGCCTCCGCCGGCCAGCCCGCGATCTTGAGCTGGCCGCGGGCGCGTGCCACGTCGAGATCGGCCACGCCCACCACATGCATGCCGGTGGTGAGACGCGCCTGCGACAAGAACATGGTGCCGAATTTGCCGGCCCCAATGACACCAACGGTCACTGGACGCCCGGCGGTTTCGCGTTCGATCAGCTTGGCATGAAGATTCACCGGCGCCCCGCTCCCGCTGCTTTTTCACCGTTATGGCGAAACGGAAACACAGGCGCCACGGCGGCACAAGGCCGCCGGCCGGCCTTGTGCCGGCCCTAATTATTTATTGGCAGAGCGCGCGGGACACGAAGGTTTCGTCGTGGCATTCGGCGCCGCCGCTCCGCCCCGACAGCAATACTTTGGCCGGGCACACCTCGGACGTCGTCATGTCGAGACTCTTGCCGGAATCAAAGCCTTTCGACTTGCAGATCGCCATGGCGGCGCCCAGACAGTCGGGCGCGCCATTGGGCGCGTATTTGCATTTTTCGTGGCCGGTCACGACGCGGGCGCCTGGAATTCGCACGACGGCGTCGGCCGCATCCTTGGCGGTGTTGACGGTCGTCTTGGCGGCAACGCCGGCTTCATGACCGAAGTTCTGAACATTCTTGCCGGCATCGTGGAAGGTTTCGTCGAACCAGCGGCCGATATTGCCGAACAGCCCAAGGTCTTCACGGGCTTTCGGCGCCGAACCGTCCTGCGCCATGGCCAACACCGATATCAGCATGAAGCTGCCGGCGCACAGCAGCGTGACCGCGGGCCCGGCCGCGGCTCCTTTAAGATGACGGGTCAAAATTCGTATGTCGCCCATAGCCGGTCAGATTGACATTCGGTTAGTTGCCTTTCGGCAATCCGATGTTTCGCGGCATTTACGCCGGTGACCTCAATTATTTCCGCTAATTTGGTTATGACAAGTGGCCAAATTGCGGAATGCCGATTCGGTCAGATCAAGTATAGCGCAAGCCCGACGCCGATGGCGACCACGGCGGCGCCCAGCAGAACCCATAATCCGAGCCGCTTTTCGATCAAATGGCGCGCCTGCTCGCCATAACGGTGCAGGACAAACGCCAGCAAGAAGAAACGGCCGCCGCGCGCGGCGATCGAGCACAGGACGAACAGACCGAAATTATAGTGGGCAAAGCCGGAGGTAATCGTCACGATCTTGTAGGGGATCGGCGTGAGACCTTTGAGCAGGATGATCCAGGCGCCCCATTGTGCGTAGGCGGCGCGGAAGCTCTCGACCTTGGAGCCATAGCCGTAGAGATGGATCAGCCAGGAGCCGACCGAATCATAGAGCAGCGAGCCGATCGCGTAGCCGAGAACGCCGCCGGCGACCGAGGTCGCCGTGCACCACGCCGCCAAAACATAGGCTCGTTGCGGCCGCGCCAGCGCCATTGGGATCAGCATCACGTCCGGCGGCACTGGAAAGAACGAGCTTTCAGCAAACGATGCCGCACCCATGATCCACATGGCGTAAGGTTTTTCCGCCGCGTCGATGCACCAGTCGTATAGACGGCGTAGCAAAGAACGCGGCTGGGAAGCCTGCATGGTCATCGGGACACTCAAAGATGAGAAAGAAGGCGGATCAGCGGCGCTTGCGAATGCGGCCGGACTCCAGGGCCACGACCTTTCGTCGCGGCATGGCAGACGCCACGCCTTTTGGCATCTTCGGGAGTTTCTCTGCAATGCCAAACATGGCCTCGCGCCGGCTCATTTCGGCCCAAACATCGTTTGGGTGAACGCCGGCATGAACCCAGAGCACCACGAGATTATAGAGCAAATCGGCGCTTTCCCGGACCACGGCCTCGGTTTGGCCGTGCATGGCGTCGATGACGACTTCAACCGCCTCTTCGGCCAGCTTCTTGGCCATTTTGGCGCGGCCGGCGCGCAAAAGCCGGGCCGTGCGCGATTTCGCCGGGTCAGTGCCCCGAACGGCAATCACGGCATCGTAAAGCCTTGCAACCGAATCAGTCATACAGGCCAGAATACCTGACCGGCCCCCCTAACAGGTTAACGAACAGGGCCGACCGGCTGCAAAACCGCCGATTTTGAGCGCTTTCGCGCGTCTACTCCTCGTCGGCGAGCAAGCCGACATTGCCGCCGGCGGCCGCGCTATTCGCCGACAAAACCTGCTCCAAAGTGAATCGGATCAAATAGTTAGGACCGCCGGCTTTCGGCCCGGTGCCCGACAGGCCACTGCCGCCGAACGGCTGCGAGCCCACGACAGCCCCGATCATATTGCGGTTTACGTAGATATTTCCGTGCGGCAGCGCTGCGGCAATATGCGCCACCGTGGCGTCGATGCGCGAATGAATGCCGAGCGTGAGGGCCATGCCGTTGCCGCCGAGGTCGCCGAGCAACCGAGACATCTCGTTTGTTCGCCAGCGAACAACGTGAAGCACGGGCCCGAACACTTCTTCTTCTAGATCCTCTGCACGGTCGAGTTCTACGATGGCGGGCGCGACATAGGTTCCGCCCTGCGGATGTTTTCCGCCGTGGCAAAACCGCAACGCGCCGCGTGCCTCCATGCTGGCTACCCAGAGGTCGAGTTTGTTCTTGGCTTCGAAGTCGATCACCGGCCCGACCTGGGTTGCCGGATCGCTCGGATCGCCGAGCACAAGTTCGGCGGCGGCGCCCTCCACCATTTCGAACACGCGATCGGCCACATCCTCCTGCGCGCACAGCAAACGCAGCGCCGAGCAGCGCTGCCCGGCAGACCGAAACGCCGACGCGATGACGTCGTCGGTCACCTGTTCCGGCAGGGCGGTGGCATCGACGATCATGGCATTGATGCCGCCGGTCTCGGCGATCAGGGCCGCTATCGGCCCGGTGCGCGCGGCCAGTGCCCGGTTGATGATGCGTGCCACTTCGGTCGAGCCGGTAAAGGCGACACCGGCAATGCCGGCATGGCCGGTGAGCATGCCACCCACTTTGCCGTCGCCCGGCACAAGATGCAGCGCGGTCACCGGCACGCCCGCTTCGTGCAGCAATCTCACGGCGGCAAAGGCAATAAGCGGCGTCTGCTCGGCCGGCTTTGCCACCACGCTGTTGCCCGCGACAAGCGCGGCCGCGATCTGGCCTACGAAAATCGCCAGAGGGAAATTCCACGGGCTGATGCAAATGAATACGCCGCGGCCGCGATAGCGCAGTTCATTGCTCTCGCCGGTCGGCCCGGGCAGAATTTGCGGTGCCAGCGCGCGGCGCGACTCGAGCGCATAATAACAGCAAAAATCCGCGGCTTCGCGAACTTCGGATACACAGTCATCGAGCGTCTTGCCGGCCTCGCTTTGCAGGAGCGCGATCAGCGCACCACGATTTTGCTCGATCAGGTCGCCGGCGCGTATGAGCGCGTATGAGCGCACGGCCACACCGGCAGCATCCCAGGCGGCAAATCCGGCTAGTGCTGCATCGACCGCCGACGCTACAATCGTCGCGTCGCCTTCCTGCACGATGCGGATGGGCTTGGCGTCGATCGGCGAAATAACGCTGCGCACGCGGCCGGCGACCGCGACGCCATCGATCAGCGGCGACGCATCGGCATGTTTGGGCGCGGCATTAATTTCCCCCAGCAAGCCGTCAAGCGCGGCGCTATCGCCAAATTCGACGCCGGCGGAATTGATCCGCGACGGCGCGAATAGATCGCGCGGCAAAGGAATATGCGAGTGCCGGGCGTGAGCTGGATCGGCGATACAATGTTGCGGCCGCCGCAGGATGGTTTTCATCGGCACGTTCGGATCGGCCGCTACCGACACGAATGAGGAATTGGCACCATTTTCCAATAGCCTGCGAACCAGGTAAGCGAGCAGATCGGCATAGCCGCCGACCGGCGCATAGACTCGGACCGTCAGGTCGGGCATTTCGGCGATCAGCGCCCGATAGAGCGCATCGCCCATGCCGTGCAGCCGCTGGAATTCGTAGCCTTGGGCGCCACCGGCGTCCTCGATCACGCTCGCCACCGTGAGCGCGTTGTGGGTGGCAAATTGCGGGTAGAGGCGCGGGCGCGCTTTGAGCAGTTTGCGCGCGCAATCGAGATAGCAAAGGTCCGTCATCGCCTTGCGCGTGAATACCGGATAGTCGGCCAAGCCGCGCTCCTGCGCGCGCTTGATCTCGGTGTCCCAATAGGCGCCCTTGACCAGCCGCACCATCAGCCGGCGATCAAGCGCGTCGCCGGTGTCGGCGAGCCAGTCGATCACGGCCGCGCTGCGCTTTTGATAGGCCTGCACGGCGACGCCGAATCCGTCCCAGCCATCCAACGATGTGTCGCGCAACGCCGCGCCGACCACGTCGGGCGATAATTCGAGACGGTCGGCCTCCTCAGCATCGACGGTGAAGTTGAGATCGTGGCTTTTCGCCAGCCGCGCCAGTTCGATCAGTTTCGGCACCAGTTCCTTGAGCACGCGCGCGCGCGACAACGGCTCGAAGCGCGGATGCAGCGCCGACAGTTTGACCGAAATACCGGGCCGGTTCGGCAGCGAGGCATTGCCGGCCGTTTGGCCAATCGCTTCGATGGCCTTGGCATAAGAATCGAAATAACGCCCTGCGTCGGCAGCGGTGCGCGCGCCCTCGCCCAGCATGTCGAAGGAATACAGGAATTCGTCATGCGAACGCGCGCGCGCCAGCGCTTCGTCGATGGTCTGGCCCAGCACGAAATGCGAGCCTAAGAGCCGCATGGCCTGGCGGGTGGCGGCGCGCACCGCCGGCAGGCCGAGCCGCTTGACCAGGGTCTCGACAATGCCTTCCGGCGTCTCGCCGGGCGCAATGACGCGGGCAGTCACGCCCAAAGTCCAGGCCGATGCCGAAACCAAGAAGGCAGCCGAACGCGGTTCGTGATTTGCCCAGTCCCCCTCCTTGAGCTTGTCCTCGATCAGCCGGTCGGCGGTGGCAGCGTCGGGCACCCGCAACAGCGCCTCGGCCAGCACCATGAGCGCCAGGCCCTCTTTGGTGGAAACCGCATAAGCGTGCAGGAAATCCTTTACGCCGCCGAGCCCGCCGATGCCGGCGCGGATTGCCTGGACGAGCCGCGTGGCGCGGACATCGATGCGCGTTTCGGCCGACTCCGAGCGCGGGGCGCTCGCCAATAGCGCGGCCACAATGGTTTCGTCCGGCGGGGCATAGGGCGCCCGGAAAGACGATATGCCGCGCTTGTTGCCGTTGTTGGCACTGGCGGGCTTGGCCGCCGGCATGGAACTTGGCTCCTAATAGGCTTGCGGTTGGTTCGCCAGAATACTCCAACTGGGCGATTCTTACGGCCCCGGACGGCCGGCATATTGCCCACAACGACGCCGCCAGGAAGCCGACCGAGCTCGCTTTGGCGTGGCCTTCGATCAGATTGGCACGACGTTTGGATTCAAGGACGCCAAGTCCAAGTCAGGCGATATTTTCAAGGATTCATATTTGCCGGCTACGGTCGAGCGCGAATTCAACTAGCGCACCAAGGCTCGCAACAAGGCTCGCAACAAAGGCCGGCGCGTCAGGCGGCCGATCCGGTTTTCAACGCGTTGCCGCCAACGGCAAGACGCTTATTGCCGCTGGCGCGCGAGGTATCGATTGCCGCGGCGATTTCATCGGCCAGTTGTTCATAGACCGCGCGGGCGCCGCCTTCGCGAATATAAATGCCGCTATAGAGATCGGGCAACGGCGGCAGCGGCGCGTCTTCCCAGATGGTCATATCGATTTCGCCGGCCCGTCGCCGGGTCACCGCCATGACGCCGAGGCCGGCCGCGACCGCGCCCTCCAGGCTGTTCATGCTCGGACCGGTGAAGACGTCTTCCCAATCCAGTCCGGCCAGTTTCAACGCCGTCACCGCGGCCCGGTGATAGACGCAAGGCTCGCCATAGGAAACCAGTGGCACTGGCCGGTCCGGGTCGATCCGCGTAGCCGGGCCGCGAACCCAGACGACTTCTTCGCTCCGGCTATGGCGCGCATCGGGCGGCGGCGTCATCGACAGGCCGACGAACAGATCGAGTTCGCCGCTGCGAAGTTCGCGCACCAGCGCGTCGAAGAAATCGGTACGCACGATGTAGCGCACATCCGGCAGCCGCTCCCGGAACCGCGCCAGAATGCCGGGCAGGATGGAGGCGATGAAATCGCTCGGCGTCCCTACCCGGATCACCAGTTCCGGGCGCGGACCGGCGCCGCCGAGATCGACGATCTGATCGTTGATCGACAACAGCCGGCGCGCATAACTGACGACCAGTTCACCCTGCTGGGTGAGGCATATTCCCTGGGTGCTGCGGTCGAAGACGTCGCTGCCGAGCAGGAACTGCAGCCGTTTAATCTGGGCGCTCACCGCCGGCTGGGTCACGCCGAGCGAAGCCGCGGCCTTGGTGAAGCTGCGCAGATCGACAACCGCGACCAAAGTGCGCAACAGATCGGTCGGAATATTCATCATTCGTGCCCCCAAGGCCCGGGGCCCCATGAATTTGTCGATGCAAAAGTAGTTTGCACACCAACAACTATAGGTAACACCGGAGCACAGTAACACGTCCCACGTCGCGATCAATTTATTAGTGGGCAGCCTCAACTGGTGCCTGGAAAGCGTGGCGCGGCCGCCGGCAAGCAGCCACGCTGGGAACCCGGCAAGGAACCCGGCAAGGAACCCGGCAAGGAACCCGGCAAGCTACTTGATACGTTCAAGAATGCTGACGTAATTCGCCACCGCCGTGCCGCCCATATTGAAGATTCCGCCCAGGCGGGCGTTTTTCACCTGCAAATCGCCGGCCGTATCAGTGAGCTGCATGGCGGTGAGCGCATGCATCGAAACGCCGGTTGCGCCAATCGGGTGGCCCTTGGCCTTGAGCCCGCCGGACGGATTGACCGGCAATTTTCCGTCCTTTTGCGTCCAGCCCCCCAAAATGGCGCGGGCGCCCTGGCCTTCCGGGGTAAGCCCCATGGCTTCATATTCGATCAATTCGGCGACGGTGAAGCAATCATGCGTCTCCACGAAGGACAAATCATCCAGTTTGAGGCCCGATTTGGCGAGCGCGCGCTGCCAGGCGAGCGCACAGCCTTCGAATTTGAGGATGTCGCGCTTGGCCATCGGCAGGAAGTCCTGCACGTGCTCGGCAGCGCGGAAGGCGACCGCCTTGCCGAGTTGCAGCGCAGTTTCCACGTCGGCCAGCACGATGGCGGCGGCGCCGTCGGACACCAGCGAGCAATCGGTGCGCTTCAAGGGGCCGGCGACGAAGGGATTTTTCTCGCTTTCGGTGCGGCAAAAGTCGTAGCCCAGATCCTTGCGCATCTGCGCATAAGGGTTGCCGACGCCGTTCTTGTGGTTCTTTGCGGCGATCATGGCCAAAGCGTCGGACTGGTCGCCCCATTTCTGGAAATAAAGCCCCGCGATTTGGCCGAAAATCCCCGCAAAGCCGCCATCGATATCGGCCTCGTCGCGCACATAGGACGCCTTGAGCAGATTGCGGCCGATTTCCGCAGCAGGCGTCGTCGTCATCTGCTCGACGCCAACCGCCAGCACGATGCGCGCCGCGCGCGCCTCGATCGCCCGCAGACCCTGATGCACCGCCGCCGAGCCGGTGGCGCAGGCATTCTCGACCCTGGTCGCGCGCTTGAAGCGCAGCTCGGGAGAGGCCTGCAATACCAGCGAGGCCGTGAAATCCTGCGCCGAAAATCCCGCATTGAAGTGGCCGAGCACGATCTCGTCCACGTCCTTGGCCGTAATCCCGGCGTCCGCCAGCGCCTCGCCGGCGACGCGCACGATCAGGCTCTCGACGGTTTCGCCATTAAGGTTACCGAAGGGTGTGTGGGCCCATCCGACGATGGCCGCGGTCATGGCTATCTCCTTTGCCGAACTTTGGTCGCATTAATCGGCGATTGACGCGGGCTGCTGACGATATAATGAGTCGAAGGGTCGGCCGGCTTTGCCTCTCGTCCCAAGCTTAGATAGCCTAGCGCCAACGCCTATGGAACCACCCGATTCGAAGGTTCCATGAAGCCCCCAGCCACCGGACCGCGACTTTGACCCTTTCGAGCCCTCGCGCCCTGTTATTCGGTCTTGCCGCAGCCTGCTTGGTCTCGGCCGCGGCGACGCCGCGCGCCCACGCCGAAGCGCAATTACTGATCGAGGTTTCGACCGGCAAGGTTCTGCATGCCGAAAACGCCACCTATCCCTGGTATCCGGCTTCCGTCACCAAATTGATGACCGCCTACACCACGCTGCGCGCCGTCCGCGAAGGCAAAGTCTCGTTCAACACGTTGCTCACGGTTTCGAAAAACGCCGCCGCGCAGCAGCCGACCAAAATGGGCTTCAAGGTTGGCACCACCGTAACCATCGACAACGCCTTGAAAATGCTGATGGTCAAATCCGCCAATGACATTGCGGTGGCGGTTGCCGAAGGCGTCGGCGGCTCGATCGAGGGCTTCGCCGACATGATGAACGCCAATGCGCGTCGGCTCGGCATGACGCAATCCAACTTCGTCAACCCGAACGGGCTGCCGGCGGAAAATCATGTCACCTCGGCGCGCGACCTCGGAATTCTGGCGCGAGCGCTGATCCGCGAATTTCCCGAAGACGATTTCTATTGGCACATTTCGTCGATCCGTTACGGCAACCGCGTGACGCACAATTACAATTCGCTGATCGACCGCTACCCCGGCGCCGATGGCATGAAGACCGGCTTTATCTGCGCGTCCGGATATAATGTGGTGGCAACTGCCACGCGTAACGGAAGGCGGCTGATCGCCATCGTGCTCGGCGCCTATTCCGGCGCGGCGCGTGCGCAAAAGGCCGCGCAACTGCTCGAGCGCGGCTTCAATAGCGGCGGCCTGTCCTGGCTCACGCCTTCGCTCGGCACCGTCGATGCGCTGGCGCCCATCGATGCGCAACCGCCTAATTTGCGTGACGAAATGTGCGGCGGCCACCGTAGGAAACCTGCTTCCGAAGACAACGAAGAAGAAGAGCCGAGCGCGGACACGCCGGTCGCCGGCGGCGAGTCCGATACGTCCACCCCAAGCCAGGCCTTCATGCTTTCGAGCCTAAAGCCGGCAAACGGCAAATTCGTGCTGGGGCCGCCGGTCGAGACCTCGGCACCGATTGTTGTGTTCACCGGCCCGGCCGATCATCCTGACGTGATCGCGCAGACCGCGAGCGCTGGTCCAAAGAAGAAGAAAAAGAAAGTCGCGGCCATTCTGGCGGTCAAGCCCGCGGCAAAGCCCGAAGCCAAGCCAGCAACCAAGCACGTAACCAAGCTCGCCGTACCGAAAGTCTCATCGGCCGCGCAATGAGCGCACTCACGTCCAGCGGCGACCGGCGCCAGCCGGCGACACCCATCCCGCTGACCGTGCTCACCGGATTCCTCGGCGCCGGCAAGACCACGCTGCTCAACCGGCTCTTGAAAGATCCGGCCTTGAGCCAGACCGCGGTCATCATCAACGAGTTCGGCGAAATCGCGCTCGACCACCTGCTGGTCGAATATGTCGGCGACAATATGGTGCTGCTGCAATCGGGCTGCTTGTGCTGCACCCTGCGCGGCGATCTGGTCGATGCGCTGGAAACGCTGTTGCGCGACCTCGACAATAGCCGTTGCAAATTCAGCCGCGTGCTGTTGGAAACCACCGGGCTCGCCGATCCGGCGCCGGTGCTGCATACCGCGATGGCGCATCCTTATCTCGTCATGCGCTATCGGCTCGATGGCGTCGTGACGGTAGTCGATGCCGTGAATGGCGAAACCACACTCGACCAGCATGCCGAGGCGGTGAAGCAGGCCGCGATCGGCGATCGCATCGTTTTGACCAAAACCGATCTGGCGAGCCCGGAGCAGCGCGAGCGCATTGTCGCGCGGCTACGCGCGCTCAATCCTGCCGCCGACATTCTCGACGCCGCGAAAGGCGAAGCGACAGCGGAGCGGCTGTTGAATTGCGGACTGTATGATCCGGCGCGCAAAATTCCGGACGTGAAGAAATGGCTTGCCGCCGAGACCTATGCCGACGCGCACGATCATCGCCATCACGACGTGAACCGCCATGACGCGCATATCGGTGCTTTCGTGCTCACCAGCGATGCCGCGATCCCGGCCGGCGCGCTGGAAATGTTTCTCGAACTGCTGCGCGCCAGCCATGGCGCCAAACTTTTGCGCATCAAGGGCATCGTGAAACTGGCGGAAATGCCCGACACGCCGGTTGTGGTGCATGGCGTGCAGCACGTGTTTCACCCGACCGCGCGCCTTGAGCGCTGGCCTGACAACGATCACCGCACCAGGCTGGTATTCATCACGCGTGACCTGCCGGAGCGCATCGTGCGCGAATTGTTCGAGGCCTTTATCGGCCAGGTCGCGCCCGACCGGCCCGACCACGCGGCCTTAACCGATAATCCGCTCATCCCCTTTGGCGGCGTAGATCGATAGCGCTTGCACGCCGTCGCGGTTGGCATGATGCTGACCCGAGCCGCCGGTCATCCCGCAACGAACCGGGCGGCTTGGGGAGATATTATGGAACGGGCTTCGGACAGGCCGTGGCTGCGCAATTATCCGCCCGGCGTGCCGTTCGAGATCGACCCGGTGCGTTATCCGTCGCTGGTCGACTTGTTCGAGGAATGCTTCCAGGCCCACAGCGCCAAGCCTGCTTTGATCTGCATGGGCAAGTCGCTGACCTATGCCGAACTCGACACGATGTCGCGTGGCTTCGGCGCCTGGCTGCAAAGCAAGGGCCTGCAACGCGGCACGCGTATCGCCGTCATGCTGCCGAACCTGTTGCAGCACCCAATCGCCATGAGCGGCGTGCTGCGCGCCGGCATGACGGTGGTGAACGTCAATCCGCTATACACGCCGCGCGAATTGGAGCTCCAACTCAAGGATTCCGGTGCCGAAGCCATTCTGGTGCTGGAGAACTTCGCGCATACGCTGGCGCAGGTGGTCGAACGCACCAGTGTCAAGCATGTCATCGTCACCAGCATGGGCGATCTACATGGCCTGTTGAAAGGCGCGGTGATCAATCTGGTCGTGCGCCGCGTCAAGAAAATGGTGCCGCCTTACGTACTGCCCGGAGCCATCACCTTCAACAAAGTGATTTCCGAAGGCGGCCGCCTGCCGCTGCAAAAACCGCAGCTTGGACCCAGCGACGTCGCGTTCCTGCAATATACCGGCGGCACCACCGGCGTTTCCAAAGGCGCCACCCTGACGCACCGCAATGTCGTGGCCAATACGTTGCAGGCCGACGCCTGGCTGCAGCCCGCGCTGATGCGTGAGCCGCGCGCCGACCAGATGTTCATGGTGGCAGCGCTTCCTCTTTATCACATCTTCGCGCTGACCGCCTGCGCGTTGATCGGCGTGCGTAATGGCGCGGTCTGCCTGCTGATTCCAAATCCGCGCGACATACCGAACTTGATTTTGGAACTATCGAAATATCCGGTCAACTATTTTCCCGCGGTCAACACGCTGTTCAACGCGCTGCTCAATCACCCGGATTTCGGCAAATTGAAGTGGAGCGCGCTGCGGGCCTCGATCGGCGGCGGCATGGCGGTGCAGAAATCGGTGGCCGAGCGCTGGTTCAAGGCCACCGGCACGCCGATCATCGAAGCCTATGGCTTGTCGGAAACATCGCCCGGACTGACCGCCAACCGCAGCGACATCACCGAATGGACCGGCACCATCGGCCTGCCGTTCCCCTCGACCGAATTGACGATCCGCGACGAGGACGGCTGCGACTTGCCGGCCGGCGAGCGAGGCGAGATTTGCGCGCGCGGACCGCAGGTGATGGCCGGCTATTGGAACAGGCCGGACGAAACCGCCAAGGCAATGACTCCGGACGGCTTCTTCCGCACCGGCGACATCGGCGTCATGGATGGCGACGGCAGCTTCAAGATCGTCGACCGCAAGAAGGATATGATCTCGGTCTCCGGCTTCAAGGTCTTCCCCAATGAGGTGGAAGACGTTGCCATGTCGCAAGGCGGCCTGCTCGAATGCGCTGTCGTCGGCGTGCCGGACAAGGACGGCGGTGAGGCGGTCAAATTGTTCGCGGTCAAGAAAGCGCCGGATCTCACACAGGAACGCCTGCGCGCCTATCTTAAGACGCAGCTCACCGGCTACAAAATGCCGAAATACATCGAATTCCGCGACGATCTGCCGAAAACCAATGTCGGCAAGATCTTGCGGCGCGCATTACGGGACGGCGCATGAGCGAATTGCCGACGCCGGCCGATATCGTTTCATTCTGGCAAAATGCCGGCCCAAAACGGTGGTTTGAGAAGGACCCTGCTTTCGACCAGGAAATCCGTGACCGTTTCCTGGCGGCGCATGAGTCTGGCGCCGCCGGCAAACTTACCGATTGGGAAGCGAGTGCCGAGGGCGCGTTGGCGCTGCTCATTCTGCTGGATCAATTTCCGCGCAATATGTTCCGCGGGCAAGCGCGCGCTTTCGCAACCGATCCGCTGGCGCGCTCGATCGCGGCCGGCGCGCTGGTGCGCGGCTTAGATGCGCAGGCGCCGGCGCGCATGCGCGGCTTTTTCTATCTGCCATTCGAGCACTCGGAAGATCTCGCCGATCAGGCGCGCGCCGTGGCGTTTTACAAAACAATCGGCGACGCCGACGGCCTGAAATGGGCGGAACTGCATGCCGGCATTATCCGCCGCTTCGGCCGCTTCCCGCACCGCAACAGCGTCCTTGGCCGCACCACCACGCCGGAGGAACAAGCCTTCCTCGATGCCGGCGGCTTCGACGGTTGATCGATACGGCTTGACCAACAACGGCCACCGATTCTTAACGAATCCTTGCTAATCGGGCCGGATGTCCTTGCCGCTGCATGCATCCGCGCCACGCCCGCTTGCCGGCGTGATTGCGCGCGTCAAGACGTTCCTCGCCGAGCGCAGCGATTCACGGCTGGCGCAACTGGTGGCCGGAAAAGTTTTTCTGATGCGCGTCGCAAGCGCGCTGATCGCGCTTGTCAGCCAGGTTCTGCTGGCGCGCTGGATGGGCTCGTTCGAATTCGGGATCTACATCTATGTGTGGACCTGGGTGCTGATGATCGGCGCGCTGTCCGACATGGGCCTTTCCACCGCGGCGCGGCGCTTCATCCCGGAATATATCGAACACAAGGCATTCGACCGGTTGCGCGGATTTCTGTCGGGCAGCCGCTGGCTCTCGGTCGCCATCGCGACTGTCATCGGCGCCATTGGCGCCGGCGGGGTGAAGTTGTTTGCCGCGCATCTCGACCAATTCGTCGTCATCCCGCTGCTGCTTGCCTGCTTCACCATTCCGATCTACGGCCTGGTGCAAACGCAGGTCGGCATCGCGCAATCCTATGACTGGCCCAATCTCGCGCTGGCGCCATTTTTTGTTATCCGCCAACTCGCCATCACGATCTTGATGGGCGCGGCCTATTTGCTGGGCGCGCCGACCGACGCCGTGAGCGCTATGATCATCGCGGTGATTTCGACCTGGGCGGTGACCATCGGCCAGACGTTCGTGCTCAACCGCCGCCTCAAGCATAAAGTACCGGCCGGGCGCAAAACTTACGAACCGAAAATCTGGCTGGCCACGTCGCTGCCGATTTTCATGGTCGAAGGATTTTACCTGCTGCTCACTTATGTGGACATTCTCACGCTCGAGCATTTCCGTTCGCCCGACGAGGTTGCGGTCTATTATGCCGGCGCGCGGCTATTGGCGATCGTTGCGTTTGTCTATTTCGCCGTCGCCGGCGCCACCACGCATCGATTCACGCAATATCATGTAGCCGGCGACAAACAACAGCTGGCGTCGTTTTTCGCCGAGACCATCCGCTGGACCTTCTGGCCTTCGCTCGCAATTTGCGCAGTGATTTTGGCGCTCGGGCTGCCACTCCTGTCGTTGTTCGGGGCCAATTTCGAACGCGGTTATCCGGTGATGTTCATCCTGGCGGCCGGCATGCTGGCGCGCGCTTCAGTCGGCCCGGCGGAGCGGCTGTTGAACATGCTGGGCTTGCGCAAGCAATGCGCCGCGATCTATGCCGGCGCCTTCGCGGTCAATCTTATTCTCTGCGTGATGCTCATTCCACATCTGGGCATCGAAGGCGCGGCGCTGGCGACCTCGGCGGCGCTAATTGTGGAATCGATCCTGCTTTTCGCCGCGGTCAGGCGCCGGCTCGCCGCGTCCTAGCCGCGTTCCCGCAACAGCCGGCGGATTACTTTGCCCGTCGTCGTCATCGGCATGTCGTCGATGAAGGCGACCTCGCGCGGATATTCGTGGCCCGACAGCCGCGTCTTGACGAAGTTCTGAATTTCAGCGGCCAGCGCTTGCGACGGCGCGAAATCCTTCTTGAGCACGATAAAGGCCTTGACGATTTCGGTACGCAGCGCGTCGGGCTTGCCGACCGCGGCGGCCAGCGCCACCGCCGGATGGCGGATCAGGCAATCCTCGATCTCGCCCGGGCCGATGCGAAAGCCGGATGACGTGATGACGTCGTCGTCGCGGCCCACAAAGCTGATATAGCCCTCCTCGTCCATTACGCCCTGGTCGCCGGTGGTCATCCAGTCGCCGATGAACTTGTCGCGCGTCGCTTCCGGCTTGCCCCAATATTCCAGGAACATCACCGGATCTGGCCGCTTCACAGCGATCTGGCCGGGTTCGCCGGCTTTGAGCGGATGGCCTTGCGCGTCGATCACCGCGACGACATGGCCGGCGACCGGCTTGCCGATGGCGCCGGCTTTTGAAACGCCGGCCGCGGCGCAGGCCGACACCACGATATTGGCCTCGGTCTGGCCGTAGAATTCGTTGATGGTCAGACCGAAGGCGGATTTGCCCCACTCGTAGGTTTCGGCGCCGAGCTGTTCGCCGCCCGAGCCGATCGAGCGCATCTTGATATCGTGCCGTCCTTGCGGACTGGGCGCCGCGCGCAACATGCGTAACGCCGTCGGCGGGATGAAGGCGTTGCGGACTTGCGCGCGCGCCATTAGCGCGAAGGCTTCCTCCGGATCGAATTTTTCCACCCGTCGCGCCACCACCGGTACGCCGTAATGCAGGCCCGGCAGCAAGACATTGAGCAGCCCGCCGGCCCATGCCCAATCGGCCGGCGTCCAGATGCGGTCGCCCGCCTGCGGGAAAAAATCGTGATGCGTCGCTACGCCGGGCAGATGGCCAAGCAGGACGCGATGGCCGTGCAGCGCACCTTTCGGCTGGCCGGTGGTGCCCGACGTATAAACCATCATGGCCGGGTCGTCGGCCGCCGTATCGACCGGCGTGAATTCCGACGAGGCGCGCGCCAGCGTGGCCGCGAAATCGAGCGCGCCGTCGCCCGCGCCGTCGAGCGAAAGCACCAGCTTGAGATCCGGCAGATCGCCCCGGATCGAGGCGATACGTTCGACGCCTTGCGCATTGGTGATCAGCGCGCTGGCGCCGGAATTCTGCAGGCGGAAGCCGAGCGCATCGGCACCGAACAGTACGGCCAGCGGCAGCGCGACGGCGCCGAGCTTGTAAATCGCGATATGGGCGGCGGCGACTTCGGGCGCCTGCGGCAGCAGGATCGCAACCCGGTCGCCACGCGCGATGCCTTGCGCGCGCAGCACATTGGCGAGACGGTTCGAGGTCTCGCGTAGCCAGCCGTAGCTGATGGCATCGTCACGGCCGTCCGGCTTTACATGAAGAATGGCGAGACGGTCCGGCTCGAGCGCCGCCCATTTATCGCAAACATCGACGCCAATATTGTAGCGCGCCGGAACGTTCCAGCGGAATTGACGGTAAAGTTGGTCGTAATCGCGAACGGAACCCGGCAGCATGGCGCCGGAGGCTAGCCACCTGCGCCGTCACGGTCCAGTAGCGCCGCCGTTGCGCTATTTGCTTTCCGGCTCGGCCAGGATCAGTGCCCAATAGACTTTGTATTTGGAGGACGGCGTGTAGACCGCCGCTATGCCCATGCGGGTGGCGCCCTTGAGCAGCATATTGGCGCGATGCGGGGGCGAATCGCGCCAGCCCGAAAACGCCTCGGCCAGCGTGTGGTAGCCCGCGCTGATGTTTTCGGCCGCCGATTTGGAATCGTAGCCCGACGCCTTGAGCCGCGCCGCGAACGGTTTGCCGGCATTGTGGTCGAGCTTGTCGCGCTTGGCCATGATTTCGGCCTGCGCCTGCGCCAGCCGGGTCAATTCGGGATCGAGCGTCACCGCCGGCAGACTATTATTGGCGCGATAGCCGGTAATCATCGAAGCCGCGGCGGCGGTATCGAGCTGGGCGCCGAGCGCGGCGAGATCGCGGTAGAAGCTCGGCTCGGCCTTCGGCGTAAAATTATCGCCGCCGGCGCAGCCGGCCAGCGCGAATAGGGCGAGGATCAATGCGCCAGCCGGTCGCCTTAGGACAAATGACTTCATAGCCAAGGCATGTACTGGCGCTACCTATAATGGTCAATTAACATCCGACCAAACCAAGAAAATCGTCGAATTCCCAAGGGAGGATCTTCATGAAGCGTCTAGGTCTAATTTTGTTGTCGGCCGCAATTATGGCGGTTGGCGTGGCAAGCGCCGTGGCGCAAGACAAATATCCGGACCGGCCGATCCGCATTCTGGTGCCTTACGGCCCCGGCGGCGCAACCGACATCGCAGCGCGCATTCTCGGCAATGAAATGGCGACGATCACCGGCCAGAGCGTACTGGTGATCAACAAACCGGGCGCCTTCGGCCTGCTGGCGATCGACGAAATGGCGAAGTCGGCGCCCGATGGCTATACGCTGATGGTCGGCAATGTCTCGACCAACGCCATCACGCCGATCATCTACGCCAAAAAGCTGACCATAAATTATGACAAGGACGTCATCGCGGTGAGCAACCTCATCGACGTGCCGGCCTTTCTGCTGGCGACCGCCACCGATTTTCCGCCGACCACGGCGGCCGAACTGATCGCCTATGCCAAGAAAAACCCCGGCAAACTGCGATTCGCCACCGTCGGCGTCGGCTCCTATCCGCATTACGATATGGCCTATTTCGCCAAGCGCGCTGGCAACCTCGAAATGAGCGACCTGCCGAACAAGAACGGCGCCCCCGGCGCCATTCAGGACATGGTGCGCGGCGACGCGCAGACCGCCTTCCTCAACGTCGGCAGCACGGCCGGCATGGTGCAGGCCGGGAAATTACGCGCACTCGCGGTTGTCAATCATACGCGGCTGGAGGCCTATCCCAATGTTCCGACCATGAAGGAGATCGGCTATCCGGACGTCGGCACCATCGCATGGAATGCGTTATTCGCGCCGGCGGCCACGCCCAAGCCGATACAGGAAGCGCTGTTCAAGATTGTGGCCAAGGCCATGCACTCACCGGACCTGGTCGAGAAATTCAAGAAGCAGAATTTCAACGTGGTTCCCAGTAAGTCACTGGCCGACGCCAAGACCTGGCTGGCTAGCGAAATGAAACATTGGCAAACCGTCACAACCGCGGTGAAGATCGAAGCGCCGCAGTAGTCAAGGTTACTTCATCCTCTGCAACGCCCGCCATATCCGGTCGGGCGTTGCCGGCATGTCGAGGGTAGCACCCTTGGGCAGCGCATCGAGGACGGCATTGAGCAGCGCCGGCGGCGCGGCCGTGGTTCCGGCCTCGCCGGTGCCTTTGACGCCGAGCGGATTGGTTTTGCAAGCAACCGCGAAATGCTCGACCTGCATCGCCGGCATATTGTGCGCGCGCGGCATGGCGTAATCCATGAACGAGCCCGACATCAACTGGCCGCCGGCGTCGTAGACGGTATTTTCGGTCAGCGCCTGGCCCAGCCCCTGCGCCACGCCGCCATGGATCTGGCCTTCGACAATGACGTCATCGAGCACATTGCCGCAGTCGCCAACTGCAACATAGGAGACGGTCTCTAGCGCGCCGGTATCGGGATCGATCTCGACTTCGGCGACATGACAGCCATTGGGGAACGATGACGGCACCTTGATGCCGCCTTTGGTGTCGAGGCTTTCCGGGATCACCCCGGTGCGCGCCAGTTCAGCGGCGCGCTCGGCGACCTCGAACAGCGACACTTCGCGGCCTGAGCCGCGCACGCCGAATTTTCCAGCCTTGTAATCGACATCGGCTTCGCCCGCTTGCAGCAGCATGGCCGCCACGCGCTTGCCCTTCTCGATCACCAGATCGGCGGTATGCGCGATGGCGCCGCCGGTCATCATAGCCGAGCGCGAGGCGACCGCGCCGAAACCCGGCACGTCCCGCGCGGAGTCGCCGGAGAGCAGCGTCACCGCCGCCGGATCGATGCCGAAACGTAGTGCGGCGACTTCAGGGAACACGGTCGGATGGCCCTGCCCGCTGCCGCCGGCGCCGACGCTGACATTTATCTTGTTGCCGCCGGGAAAGCTAATGCGCGCGGCTTCTTCCGGAAAGGCGCCGGCGATTTCCAGATAACAACCGATCCCGATGCCGCGCAATTTGCCGGCTTTTTTCGCCGCCTTCTTGCGCGCGGCAAAACCGGCGTAATCCGCAAGAGCGAGCGCGCGCTCGAAAATGGCCGGAAAGTCGCCGCTGTCATAGGTATTACCGAAGGCGGTGGTGTAGGGAATTTTTCCGGGCGCTATCAGATTGCGGCGGCGCAATTCGGCGGCGTCGATTCCGGTTTGATCGGCGGCGGCGTCGATGAGGCGCTCCATCAAATAGCTCGCCTCCGGCCGCCCGGCGCCGCGGTAAGGCCCGGTCGGCAGCGTATTGGTGAACACGCAGCGCGTATTCACTTGGGCATGCGGCACGTCATAGACCGTCGGCAGGCAGCCCGATATGTGCATGGTCACGACGAAATGCGCCACGCCCGTGAAATAGGCGCCCATATTGCCGAGGCCGTTGACCCGCAGCCCCAGAAAGCGGCCGCGCGTGTTGAGCGCAAGCTCCGCCGTCCAAAATGAGTCGCGGCCCTGATTGTCGGTCAGGAAGGCTTCCGAACGGGTCGAGACCCAATGGATCGGCCGCTTCAAGGCGCGCGCGGCATGCAGCATCGCGACATATTCCGGATAGCACCAGCCTTTCATGCCGAAGGCGCCGCCGAGATCGTCGGTGACGACGCGCAATTCCTCCGGCTTAATGTCCAGGCTGGCCGCAACCTGGCCACGCACGCCGGCGAAACCTTGCGTGCCACAACGCAGCGTAAACTGCTTGGTTTGCGGATCGTAGCTCGCGCTCGCCGTGCGGGGTTCGAGTGAAGCCACCACCAGGCGCTGGTTCACGAGTTCGACGCGCACCACATGGGCGGCATCTTTGAAGGCGCGCTCAAGCGCGGCTTGTGTCTTACCGTTGGCGTCGGCGGGTGCGGTCCAGTCGAAGCCGACATTGCCGGGCGCATCCGGCCAGAGCTGCGGCGCGCCTGGCAAGACGGCCGCGCGCACATCGGTCACCGGATCGAGCGGCGTATAATCGATCGCGATTTTTTCGCCGGCATCCTGCGCCGCCGATGCGCTGGTCGCGACC